>Ga0209137_1001946_pt1 | contig 18862 bp, 14 predicted proteins | sample SaaInl5LU_22_DNA_FD_184642 | JGI IMG/M metagenome (GOLD analysis project Ga0209137, IMG submission 184642) | Marine microbial communities from expanding oxygen minimum zones in the Saanich Inlet - ESP_105LU_22_DNA (SPAdes) (version 2) | ecosystem: Environmental > Aquatic > Marine > Intertidal... | reverse complement strand
AGCTCGGCGGCATGGTGGGAAACACGGGGTTGCGCGAGTATGGGGCAACGATGGCGGAGGTCAACCCTGAGCTCACCCCCCTCTTCGCTGGGCAGCCGGCCCACCAAACCACATGGATGTCACACGGTGATCAAGTTCAAGAAGCCCCTCCGGGCTTTGAGGTTCTAGCGACCACCGAAGCCACAGCAGTCGCCGCTTTTGGATCGATAGAACGCGCTCTCTTTGGGGTGCAGTGGCACCCCGAGGTTAAACACTCACCGCATGGGCAAGAGGTCCTCGATAACTTTTTGCACAGTATCGCTGGGCTGGATCGCTCGTGGAATAGCGACCACGTAATTGCCGGCCAGATTGAGGCCATTCGTGAGCAGGTGGGCGATGACCTGGTGATCTGCGGTCTCTCCGGTGGCGTTGACTCCGCTGTGGCGGCGGCTTTGGTTCACCAAGCCATCGGCGACCAGCTCACCTGTGTGTTTGTGGACCACGGGTTGCTCCGCGAGGGCGAGCGCCGTCAGGTCGAGGAAGACTTTGTGGCTGCGACCGGCGTGCGATTGGTCACGCTCGATGTTGCCGATCAGTTTGTGGCCGCACTCGCGGGGGTTAACGACCCGGAAGAGAAACGCAAAATCATTGGCCGTGAATTCATCCGAAGCTTTGAACAGGCCTCCACGCAGGTGGTGGAGCAAGCCCACGTCGCGGGTGCGGAGGTGAAGTTTTTGGTTCAGGGCACCCTCTACCCCGATGTTGTCGAAAGCGGCGGTGGTTCGGGGACCGCGGTCATCAAGAGCCACCACAACGTGGGCGGGCTTCCCGAAGACATGGAGTTTTCGCTCGTCGAGCCCCTTCGCACACTGTTCAAAGACGAGGTTCGCGCGATCGGGCGTCAGCTGGGCCTTCCTGAGGACATTGTCGGTAGGCATCCGTTCCCTGGGCCGGGGCTTGGCATCCGCATCGTCGGCGAGGTGACCACAGACCGTCTCCACACTCTTCGCGCGGCGGATGCCATTGTTCGCGAGGAAATGACAAAAGCCGGATTGGACGAGGACATCTGGCAGTGTCCTGTGGTGTTGCTGGCGGATGTGCGATCAGTGGGTGTTCAGGGTGATGGCCGGACTTATGGCCACCCCATCGTGTTACGGCCGGTCTCTAGCGAAGATGCCATGACCGCCGACTGGACCAGGATGCCTTATGACACCCTCGCGGTGATTTCCAACCGGATCACCAATGAGGTTGCCGAAGTTAACCGCGTCGTGCTGGATGTGACATCCAAGCCACCGGGCACTATCGAGTGGGAGTAGGCGCCTAAGTCGATGCCCGAACGATGAGTTCGGGTTGAAACACAATGCTACGCGGTTTCATCGACGGGTCTTGTGCTTCTTCATTCAGAAGGACCAAAGCGGTTTCACCAATAAGAGCACTCGGCTGGCGGATTGAAGTCAGTGGAACGATCGCTGAGGTGGCGAAATCAATATCGTCGTAGCCGACTAGGGCGATGTCATCGGGCACGGAGAGATTGCCGGTGGCAACTAAAGCCTGAAGAAGCCCAATCGCCACGAGATCATTGGCCGCGAACAGAGCTTCAGGCCGTGAGCCTGGGGAGAGCTTAAGGATCTCCTGGCCCAGCCGTCGACCTTCGAGAACGGTCGTAGCCAGGGTGTCAAAGATCGTGAGCTGCGCGCCGGGCGTCTGACGGACGGCTTCTTGTGCCCCCTCGAGACGGTCTCGGACCTGAGGTATGTCGAGCGGGCCTCCGACAAATCCAATATTTCTTCTACCCTTCGAAAGCAAGTGTTCGACAGCGATGGTTCCTCCGGCAACGTCATCCACTGACACAGAGCTAAACCGCTTTTTGGGGCTGACTCGGTCTACCAGCACCGAAGGGATCCCAAACTTTTTGAGTCCCTCGAGTCGTTTTTCCACATCGCCGTAGGGCGAAATCAAAATTCCGTGGACTCGCTGTTCTTCGAAGAGGTCCAGATAGGAGAGCTCCCGCTCCGACGATTCGGATGTGTTGGCCAGCAAGACTTGAAAGCCGCCTTCGGTTGCGCAGTCCTCTGCGCCCCGAGCAAGGTCAGCGAAAAATGGGTTTGCTGCATCAAAGACCAGGAGCGCGACTGTTCGACTATCGCCTGCTCTCAACTGGCGCGCGGCGTCATTTCGGACAAAACCTAGATCTGCGATGGTTGCTTGGACGCGCTTGATGGTGTCCGGGCTGACCTTGTCTGGGTGATTGAGCACATTCGAAACCGTGCCGATCGACACCGCGGCAGACATGGCCACGTCTTTGATGCTGGCTTTGCCGGGACTGCGGAGGTTGTTCACGTGGTTCTCAGGTTTCTGTTCGATGTTGCTGAAACGTTATAACAAAAAGGCGACCGGGTTTGACAGGCCTTGTTTGGATGTGCCAGTCTAATCCCACCTCAGTTATTGAAACGTTTCATGTTTCGAGCGACTTGTCAACGGAGACGATGAACACAGCGACCCCCCTTCTGGCCCTGCACAAAGCCCGGAAAAGCTTTGGGCAGGTTGTTGCGTTGGATGACGGACACATTGAGCTTGTCTCTGGTGAAGTTCACGCTCTTGTCGGAGAAAATGGAGCGGGCAAGTCCACGCTGGTGAAAATATTGGCCGGTGTTCACACCCATGACTCCGGAACTTTCGAGGTGTCAGGCGCAGCGGTAAAGTTTCGAAGCGTTGCCGAAAGCAAGGCGCGGGGGATCTCGGTTATCTACCAGGAGCCCACTCTTTTCCCGGACCTTACGGTTGCGGAGAATCTGTTCATCGGGCGCCAGCCGAAGGGCACTGCAGGACTGATTTCCCAGAGCTCGATGCGCTCGCAAGCTCGAGGCCTTTTCGAGCAGCTTGGGGTTCACGTTGACCCGAGTCGGCTCGCAGAAGGTTTGTCGATCGCAGATCAGCAGATCATCGAGATTGCTAAAGCAATTTCACTTGATGCACAGGTCTTGGTGATGGACGAGCCCACAGCGGCTCTCTCCGGATCAGAGGTGGAAAGACTCTTCTCGGTGGTCAAGTCTCTCCAGAGCAAAGGTGTGGCAATTCTTTTTATCTCGCACCGTTTTGACGAGGTGTTTGCGATTAGTGATCGGATCACGGTGATGCGTGATGGTTCCTACATCGGGACATGGAAAACCGCAGAGACGGACGAACAAGCCATTGTCAAAGAAATGGTGGGAAGGGATATCTCGACCCTGTTCCCCAAGGAAGACGCTGCCAAGGGAGACGTTGTGCTGGACGTCCGTCACCTGACAAGGGTTGGGGTCTTCAACGACATCAGCTTCCACGTCAGCGAGGGAGAAATTGTTGGCTTGGCAGGCCTTGTGGGGTCCGGTCGCACCGAGGTGGCTCGCGCGGTCTTTGGCGTTGATGTTTACGACAGCGGAACGGTGACCGTCTCGGGCTCAGATCTAAAAGGGGGAGACCCCATGGCGGCCATCCGATTAGGTATCGGTTTTGTGCCTGAGGACCGCAGGAAACAAGGCTTGGTTTTGGAATTGCCCGTTGGGCGGAACATTGCACTGACCCTCAGAAAGTTTCTGGCGCGAGTGGGCCTCATTTCCCATACGAAGGAACGCGGTGTCGCGAAAGATTGGGGTGACCAACTCCAGGTGAAGGCCGGTTCTCTTGAGGCAGGCGTTGCAACGCTTTCAGGCGGGAATCAGCAAAAGGTGGTGTTAGCTAAGTGGCTCTCTACCAATCCCAAACTTCTTATCGTTGATGAGCCAACGCGGGGTATCGATGTGGGGACCAAAGCGGAAGTCCACCGGCGCCTGTCTGATCTCGCTAAGAGCGGAGTGGCAGTACTCATGATTTCTTCTGAGCTTCCCGAAGTGATGGGCATGTCTGATCGCATCTATGTGATGAACGAAGGCGAAATTCGAGCCGAGATTCCCCGGGACAAGGCAACACCGGAAAACGTTATGGCCGCGGCCACCAGTCGAGTGAAGGTAGCTGGCTAATGTCATCGTTGTGGAACAGGTTTTCACGTGTGCGGGAGTTGCCAGTTGCGGTGGCTTTCGTCACGCTGGTGGCGATTACTGCGACGCTGAACCCTCGCTTCCTCCTCCCGCAGAGCATCAAAGATCTGCTCCTAAACGCCACCATCATCGCCATTCTGGCGGCGGGTCAGGCTATGGTCATAATTTCTCGCAATGTGGACCTTTCTGTCGGTTCCATTCTCGGAATTGCCGGTTTTGCAACGGGAGCACTGTTTGCCTCATTCCCCACAATCCCCATTCCGCTAGTTTTTCTGATCGGAATCGGAATTGGAGCCGCCCTAGGGGCGTTCAACGGCCTGTTGGTGGTGACGGCGGGCGTGCCGGCCCTAGTGATTACGTTGGGAACGCTGTATGTGTTTCGCGGAATCAATAACGCCTGGGCTGGGGGAACTGAACACTTCTCTGGCGATCGGCCCAAGGAATTCAGCAACCTGAGCGTTGACACGGTTTTCGGGTTACCCATCATTACGTTGCTGGCCTTTGTGGTGATTGCGGCAATGGCCGTTTATCTGGCCAAATTCCGCAGCGGACGTGATTTTTACGCGATCGGGTCTGATCCGGAAGCGGCAAAGCTTTTTGGAATCCCCGTGGCAAGAAGAGTTCTGACAGCGTTCGTGATCAACGGGGCACTAGCGGGGTTGGCCGGTGTGCTCTACGCGTCACGTTTCTCCTCGGTGGGAGCTCGCACAGGAACAGGGCTAGAGCTCGATGTCGTTGCGGCCGTCGTCGTTGGCGGTGTGGCCATCTTTGGTGGATCGGGCACGGTCATCGGCGCAGCGATTGGAGCATTTCTGCTGACGACAATCACGAGTGCGCTGACTGCTCTGAGGGTCGACAAGTTCTGGCAACAGGCAGTTGTCGGCGGGCTGATCATCTCGGCGATTGTGATTGACCGCATCTCAACGTTGCGAAATGCTCGGCGCTTGCGCCTTGAGCAAGCTCGAGGTACAACGGCTGTGAGCGCGGCGGGAGAAGGACTATGACAACGGCAAGTGAAATTGGTCGTTCGAAACTTTGGCAGCGAATCAACACGCGCGATATCGCCATGTTGGGGGTGCTTCTCGTCGTGATCGTGGTGAACTCCTTCGCTCGCGATAATTTTGCTTCCACCACGACAGTGGGCTTTCTGTTGCTGGACGTGATTCCGATCATGATGCTGGCTCTGCCGATGACGTTCATCATTATCAGCGCAGAGATTGACCTTTCGGTTGCCAGCATCGTGGGGGTGAGCGCCGCGACGATCGGAGCTTTGGTTCTCCGGGAGGAGAATATGATTCTGGCCGCCTTCGCCGGTGTTGGGGTTGGCATTCTCGCGGGGGCTTTCAACGGTTTCCTGGTCGCCTATCTGGGGTTGCCATCCCTGGCGGCGACGATTGGAACGCTCGCGCTGTATCGGGGTCTCGCCCTCGTCATTATTGGGGACGCTTCGGTCGGGTCATTCCCCGAGGCATGGACAGATTTTGTTCAGAGCCGTTTAGGAGCAACGGGCATACCGACGCCGACAATTGCTGTGTTGATCTTTATCGCCCTGGCGGTAATCATGCTTCACTACCACCCATTCGGTCGTGGTCTCTTTGCCCTTGGCCACAGCCCCCAAGCCGCGCGGTTTGTGGGAGTAAAAGTGGAACACACAAAGTTCTGGCTATTTGTGGCCAGCGGGCTTGTTGCTGGTCTTGTCGGTCTCTACTGGGCCTTGAGGTACGGAAGCGCCCGAAGCGACAGTGCGTCGGGCCTTGAACTCACGGTGATTGCGGCGGTGTTGCTTGGTGGAGTGTCGATTTTTGGCGGGCGCGGTTCCATTCCGGGTGTCGTCGTTGCGGTGTTGCTCGTAGCAACGATTACCTACGGCTTTCGCCTGCAGCGCATCTCAGATGTGGTGCTGGTCATCATCACGGGGGCGCTATTGATTGCCTCCGTCGTGGCACCCAATTACTACCAAAGAATTCGCGAGCGGTGGAAACTCATCACTCGCGCGAAAGATTCTCCGACTTCATAGTCGGAGAACATGGCCTGGCGCGGCCAGGGCATAACTATCAAGAAAGGAAAGAGAATGTCTGTTCTCACGACTGACCAGCGCGCACCCTGGCGTCGACTGCTCTCTGCCCTAGCGCTTGGCGCTTCGGCTGCGGTAGTTCTCGCGGGATGTGCAGCTGGGTCAACGGAGGAAGCAGATCCTGCTCCCGCCGAAGACACAGAAACAACGGCATCAGCCGAAGCACTCAGCATCACCTACATTCCCAAGAACTTGAACAACCCGTACACCGGGGTTCAGCTCAAGGGAGGCGAGGAAGCCGCTGCTGATCTCGGAATGACCTACCTCGCGGTGGGAGCGCTTGATGCTGCTGCCGACTCGCAGGTTCCCTTCATCCAGACTGAGGTTCAGAATGGCACGGACATCATCGTCCTGGCCGCAAACGACCCGAACGCTGTGTGCTCTGCTCTTGACGAGGCGCGCGATGGCGGAGCAAAGATCATCACCTTTGACTCTGACGCTGAGTGCCGCGACATCTTTATCAACCAGGTTGAGGAAGAAGAAGTCGCTCTGGGTCAGCTGCGTCAGCTGTTCGACCAAATTGGTGGAACTGGTGAAATTGCCATCCTGTCCGCAACCGCTAACGCTCCGAACCAGAACGCTTGGATCGCAGCGATGCGCGCAGAAATCGAAGCAAACGCTGACTACGAGTGGGACATTGTTGCTGAAGTCTACGGTGACGACGAAGACGCAAAATCCTTCCAGGAAGCACAGGGACTGCTCCAGGCATACCCCAACCTGAAGGGCATCATTTCGCCCACCACCGTGGGTATCGCAGCAACAGCTCGCTACCTGTCAACGTCCGAGTACAAAGGGCAGGTTGCTCTGGTTGGCTTGGGACTGCCTCCCCAGATGAAGGAATTCATCAAGGATGGAACCGTCACGGCTTTCGCCCTGTGGGATCCCTCTGAGGTCGGTTACCTCGCTGCTTATGCAGGTAAAGCCCTTGCCGACGGAGACATCACTGGAGCTGAAGGTGAGTCCTTCGACGCCGGCAAGATGGGTACCAAAACCATCGGTGAAAACGGTCGAATCATTGTTGGACCCCTCTTGGAGTTCAACGCTGAGAACATCGACGAGTACGACTACATCAGCTTCTAGCTGACGTTGTCTGTTGGGGTGCCGCTTCAGCGGCACCCCAACGCACCACAGGGAGGTTTGTAATGACGAAGGAAAAAGTGTGCTTTCGCCTGAAGGTCAAGGCTGATCGCCGCGAAGAGTATGTCGCCCGTCACGCCGAGGTGTGGCAGGAAATGTTGACAGCCCTGAGTGAAACAGGATGGAGCAACTACTCCCTGTTCCTCGATGAGGATGGCCTCCTGATCGGGTATTTCGAAACAGACAGCCTCGATGCGGCGTTAGCGGGAATGGAATCCCGTGACGTGAACGCCCGGTGGCAAAAAGAGATGGCTGATTTTTTTGAAGACCTTGGAGGAGAAACCCCCGACCGAGGCTTTCACCGCCTTGTCGAGGTGTTTAATCTCGAAAACCAAATAGCGAGACTGTCGTCTCAGGGAAAGGAATTCTAATGTTTTCTGTTGACCAGTTGGCTACTCTCCAAGCTCAATCGATTGAACTGCCCTCCTGGGCGTTTGGAAACTCGGGGACTCGCTTTCGGGTCTTTACGACCCCGGGCACACCACGGACGGCTTTCGAGAAAATTGACGACGCTGCCATTGTTCATGAGTACACGCAGCTGGCACCGGTCGTCGCGCTCCATATTCCGTGGGACAAAGTGGATGACTTTGCCGGACTCAGAGACCACGCCGAGAGTCGCGGGGTCTCCCTCGGCACAATCAACTCAAACACTTTTCAAGACGACGAGTACAAGTTTGGATCTCTCACCCATATTGATTCTGCGGTTCGCCAGCGAGCGATTGACCACCACTTTGAGTGCATTGACATCATGCACCAGACCGGCTCTCGGGATCTCAAAATTTGGCTGGCAGACGGCTCAAACTACCCGGGCCAGGTCAGCATGCGTGGCCGCCAGGATCGCCTGCACGAATCGCTGCAAGCTATCTACGACCGACTCGGTGATGACCAGAGAATGGTGCTCGAATACAAGTTCTTCGAGCCCGCGTTTTACCACACTGACGTTCCGGACTGGGGAACGGCCTACGTTCAGGTTGATGCCCTCGGCCCAAAGGCCCAGGTTTGCCTGGACACGGGGCACCACGCTCCAGGAACCAACATTGAGTTTATTGTTGCTCAGCTTCTACGCCTCAACCGGCTAGGGTCATTTGACTTCAATTCCCGGTTCTACGCGGACGACGACCTGATTGTTGGCGCCGCTGATCCTTTTCAGCTGTTCCGAATTCTCGTGGAGGTCGTGCGCGGGGGTGGGTTGGAGGCGAACTCTGATGTCGCGTTCATGCTGGATCAGTGCCACAACGTGGAGGACAAAATTCCTGGCCAAATTCGAAGCGTTCTCAACGTTCAGGAGATGACCGCTAAGGCCTTGCTGGTTGACACTGACGCTTTGGTGCGTGCGGAACGCGACGGCGATGTTCTCGGCGGCAACGCCATCATGATGGATGCATTCAACACGGACGTTCGCGGTGCTTTGAGTGACTGGCGCGAAACCCGCGGGCTTGCGCGTGATCCGTTCGACGCCTACCGGTCGAGCGGACACTTGGACACGATCGCTGCCGAACGTGTCGGCGGCCAACAAATGGGCTGGGGAGCCTGAACAGGGATAGGAATCAGAACATGGATATGACATCTTTTGACGCAGTTTTGCCGACCAAGGTCAGAAAGACGCCCAAGGTAGGTTTGGTGGCCGGGGGGCTCGGCACGTACTGGCCTCAATTCCCAGGTTTACTCCCACAGCTCAAGGAAGCCAGCCACTACGTGTCCCAGCGTTTCCAGTCCATGGACTGTGAAGTGGTGGATGTCGGTTTTGTGTCTGATGCGGTTGAAGGGCGCGCTGCAGCGGAGACACTCCGAGTCGCGGACTGCGACCTCATTGTCATGTACATCACCACGTACCTCACGTCTTCGATGATGTTGCCGATTGCGCAGCGCGGAAACACTCCCGTGTTAGTCATCGACTTGCAGCCCAGCGAAAAAATGGACCACGCGAACTTCGACACGGGTGCGTGGCTTGCCTATTGCGGACAGTGCTCCATTCCTGAGTTAGGGAATGTTTTTATGCGGGCGGGTGTTCCTTTCCGATCGGTTTCTGGCTGGCTGAAGCAGGAATCTGCCTGGGCAAAGATCGAGCAGTGGCTGAGCGCTGCGCACATCCGATCGGCGCTGCGCGACGCTCGCCATGGAGTGATGGGCCACGTATATCCCGGAATGTTGGACGTCTCCACCGATATGACGTTGCTGTCGACGACGTTTGGCTCTCACGTCGAGGTGCTCGAATTTGACGATTTGCGGCAAAGAGTGGAAAAAGTGACGGGGGCCGAGACTGAAGCTCGTAAGAAACTCGCGGGTGAGATCTTCACTCTGGATGACTCGGTTGATGACGATGACTTTTCGTGGGCAGCCCAAGTGTCTGTTGGACTTGACAGGCTTGTCGAGGATTTTGACCTTGACACCCTTGCCTACTACCATCGCGGCTTAGATGGTGAGCTTCATGAAAAGCTCGGCGCTGGAATGATTCTTGGTGCTTCCCTGCTCACTGCTCGCGGAATTCCCTCTACCGGGGAATACGAGCTGCGAACAACTGTTGCCCAGTTGGCAACTCAGGTTGTGGGGGCGGGCGGTTCGTTCACCGAGATTCAGGCACTGAACTTCATCGACAACGTCGTTGAAATGGGCCACGATGGTCCCGCCCACCTGGCCGTCTCCTCGAAAGATCCCCTCCTGCGAGGCCTCGGGATTTATCACGGGAAGCGCGGCTGGGGGGTTAGCGTCGAATTTGATGTCACGCCTGGCCCCGTCACTCTTCTTGGCTTAGGACAGGACCGCGATGGCAGCTTGAGCTTCGTTGCCTCCGAAGGAACTGTCGTCCCGGGTGACCTGTTAGCGATTGGCAACACGACCAGCCGCGTTGACTTTGGTCGTGATCCTGGTGAGTGGGTGGACGATTGGAGTGCCACGGGCGTCGGTCACCACTGGTCGCTTTCACTAGGTTCGCGTGCTGCCGATTATCGCGCTGCTGCGAGCCTGCTGGGCATTGATTTCCGTCTCGTATAACCCCAACTAGGAAGCGCTTCATGGCTAAGACACCCACGCAACTCGTCGCACGCTCCCATCGACTGGGAGCGGACCCTCGCAACACAAATTTTGCGGGTGGTAACACGAGCGCTCAAGGGCAGGCGATTGACCCGGTCACGGGAAAAAAAGTCAATCTGCTGTGGGTCAAAGGTTCCGGAGGGGACCTTGGCACCCTCACCGAAGATGGCCTCGCAGTATTGGAACTTGATCGCGTGCGCGCGCTGGTCGACGTTTATCCCGGTCTCGAGCGTGAAGACGAGATGGTGGCCGCCTTCGACTATTGCGCGTTTGGCAAGGGGGGCGCAGCGCCGTCTATTGACACAGCGATGCACGCCCTCGTTGAGTCCAACCACGTCGACCACCTCCACCCCGATTCGGGTATTGCTATTGCGACGGCGGCAGAGGGAAAAGCGTTGACATCCAAAATTTTTGGAAGCAAGGTCGTGTGGGTCCCGTGGCGTCGACCGGGATTCCAGTTGGGGCTTGATATCGCCGCTATTAAGGCCAAGCACCCTGAAGCGGTCGGATGCATCCTTGGGGGGCATGGAATAACAGCGTGGGGAGATTCCAGTGACGAGTGCGAAAAGAATTCACTCTGGATTATCCGCACCGCGGAAAAGTACATCGCGGCAAAAGGACGAAAGGAGCCTTTTGGGCCACTCATTCCGGCGAACAAACCCCTCCCCACAAAGGCACGTCATGAGCGAGCAGCTTTGCTGGCGCCTTTGCTACGCGGGATGGCTTCTCAGGATCGGCCCATGGTGGGCCACTTCACGGACGCCCCGGTTGTCCTCGACTTCCTTTCCCGGAAAAAACACGGCGCTCTCGCCGCATTAGGGACTTCCTGCCCCGATCATTTTCTCCGAACCAAAGTACGACCAATGGTCCTGGATCTACCGCCCGGTGCGGAATGGGCAACGGTTGTCACGCGTCTGGAGAAACTGCATCAGGATTACCGCAAGAAGTATGAGCAGTACTACCGGAAGTTTGCTGAGCCTAATTCGCCGGCGATGCGCGGGGCGGACCCCCTCGTTGTTCTGGTGCCAGGCATCGGCATGTTCTCGTATGGGGCAAATAAAAAAACCGCTCGAATTGCGAGTGAGTTTTTCGTTAACGCCATAAACGTCATGCGTGGCGCGGAGGCTGTGTCCACGTATCGCCCCATCCCGGAACGCGAAAAGTTCCGTATTGAGTACTGGTCACTCGAGGAGGCAAAACTTCAGCGCCTCCCCAAGCCTGCTTCACACGCGACTCGGGTGGCGTTTGTGACGGGCGCCGCATCTGGGATTGGTAAAGCAATTGCTACCCGGCTCGTTCGCGACGGAGCTGTCGTGGTCATCGCAGATCTTGACGAGGGCAAAGCTCAAGCGGTTGCTGCGGAGCTTGGCGGAACCGATGTCGCGATTGGCGTCGGTATCGATGTTCGCAGCGAAAGCGCGGTGAAGGCTGCCCTGCAGAAGACGGTGCTCGCGTTTGGCGGAGTCGATATCATCATCAACAATGCAGGAGTCTCGTTGTCCAAACCGCTCCTGGAAACCACTGAGAAAGACTGGGACTTCCAACACGACATCATGGCGAAGGGCTCGTTCCTCGTATCGCGCGAGGCGGCAACCATCATGATTCCCCAAAAAATGGGGGGAGATGTTGTGTACATATCTTCGAAAAACTCTGTTTTTGCTGGCCCCAACAACATCGCCTATTCCGCAACGAAAGCGGATCAGGCTCACCAAGTCCGTTTGTTGGCGGTGGAGCTCGGCGAGTATGGGATCAGGGTCAACGGAATTAATCCTGATGGTGTTGTTCGCGGATCTGGCATTTTTGCCAGTGGGTGGGGAGCCAATCGTGCGAGAACCTACGGTGTAAAAGAAGAGGATCTGGGCTCATTCTACGCGCAGCGGACAATTTTGAAGAAGGAAGTTCTGCCCGAAAGTATTGCGGATGCGGTGGCGGTGTTGACCGGCGCTGATCTCGGGCTGACCACAGGAGTTCACATTCCGGTTGATTCAGGGGTGGCTTCGGCCTTTCTGCGATGAGTTCGCGAGTCATTGCCGTTGACCTTGGCGCAACGAGTGGGCGCGTCATTGAGGGGTTCGTCGGACCCCAACGGTTAGAGCATTCCGTTGCTCATCGCTTTCCCAATGGGCCCGTGAAAGATGGTGTGGCGCTGAGATGGAACGTGACCGGTTTGTTTCGGGAAGTACTCCGAGGGCTCCGCGTTGTCGGATCCAGTAACGAACCGATTTTGTCCGTCGGGGTGGACTCCTGGGCCGTTGATTACGGATTGCTCAAGGACGGGGTGCTCCTCGAGGAGCCGCGTCACTATCGGGATACTCGGACTAACGTGTCGGTAAAGCGGGTCCATCAACGGGCCGACCATGAGGAGCTGTTTGGAATCAATGGTCTTCAGTTCCTGCCGTTCAACTCGATTTATCAGTTGGCATCCGAAGACTGGTCAGGTCAAGCAGGCACGGCAGACCAACTGCTCTTGGTCCCGGATCTTGTCAACTATTGGTTGACAGGACACACAGCAATGGAACTCACTAATGCCTCGACCACAGGGTTGTTGAACGTTCTGTCACAACAGTTAGATGATGGACTCATCGCCCTCACGGGGGCAAGCGCAGAGCTCTTTGCGCCCCTGGTCGCGGCGGGACACCGCGTGGGTGATTTGAAGAAAGACATAGCGGAGCAGGTTGGTTTTTCCGCCCCTGTTGTCGCGGTGGGCTCTCACGACACAGCCTCCGCGGTTGTTGCGGCGCCTCTGCGTGACTCCGCCAGCGCATACATATCTTTAGGAACCTGGGGGCTCGCCGGAGTAGAAACGTCCGCACCTATTGTGACTCCCGCTGCCCGGACCGCGAACTTCACCAATGAAGGCGGCGTCGACGGTCGCAACCGATTTCTTCGCAATGTGATGGGTCTGTGGTTACTGAATGAAAGCGTTTCTTGGTGGGCTTCTCGCGGCGAGACCCGCGGGCTGGGTGAGCTACTTCGCGCTGCCGCCGACGTGCCAGCGGTCCAACATATTTTTGACGTGGATGACCCGGTATTCATGGCTCCGGGAAACATACCCGAGCGGATCCTGTCGTGGGGCAACGAGCGTGGTTACGTTTTCCCGTCTGATCCTGTGGCGGTGGTCAGTCTCATTGTGGATTCGCTGGCACATGCCCTAGCCGCGACAATTCGGATGGCGGGGGAGCTTACGGGTCAGGAAATTAGAGAAATCTCAGTGGTCGGTGGCGGCTCTCAAAACGAATTGCTCAATCAGCGACTTGCTGACCAGAGTGGTGTCACGGTGGTGGCAGGACCGGTAGAAGCTACAGCGTTGGGCAACATCTTGGTTCAAGCCCGCGAGGCGGGGCTGATCCATGGTGATCTTGATTCTCTTAGAGCGCTAGTGCGTTCATGCAGTGATTTGGCCACATACACCCCACAACAAAGGACACACCATGGTTAAAAGGCACTTCCCGAGGCCCTCTGAGCTTGCACCATTGTTGAAGTTCAAGGCGCCGAGCTTTGGGGGCAAGAAAAACCGTTTGGCTTCCGCTCTAACGGTGTGGGATTTGCGGACCATTGCCAAGCGCAGGACACCAAAAGCACCCTTTGATTATTGTGACGGTTCAGCCGAAGCAGAGATCTCACTCGCCCGCGCTCGTCAGGCTTTTGAGGATGTTGAGTTCACCCCCGCTATTTTGCGAGACGTCTCCGAAGTTTCCACCTCGTGGGAGGTCTTGGGCTCGCCCGTCGCTTTCCCTGTAGGTATTGCGCCGACGGGATTTACTCGAATGATGCATTCTGAAGGCGAGGATGCGGGTGCGACCGTCGCTCAGGAATGGGGTGTTCCGTTCGCTCTCTCCACCATGGGAACACGTTCCATTGAGCATGTGAAAGAGGTTGCCCCCGAGGGGCGGAATTGGTTTCAGCTCTACATGTGGAAAGACCGGGATCGTTCAATGGAGCTAGTGCAGCGTGCTGCCCAGGCTGGTTTTGACACTCTTCAGGTCACGGTCGATGTGCCAGTGGCCGGCGCGCGCCTTCGCGATAAACGCAATGGGTTCTCGATTCCTCCCGCACTCACGCTCGGAACCGTGCTGAATGCTCTTCCACGCCCGTGGTGGTGGTTTGATTTCCTCACCACTGACACGTTGGAGTTTGCGTCACTCTCGACCTGGAAAGGAACGGTCGCGGAGTTGTTGGACCACATGTTCGACCCGACGGTGACCTACGAGGACCTCGACTGGATCAAAGAACAATGGCCAGGAAAACTTGTTGTCAAGGGTGTTCAAAGCGTGGACGATGCAAGCAAGCTTGCTCACATGGGCGTCGATGGGATTGTGCTTTCGAACCACGGAGGTCGCCAACTCGATCGCGCCCCTATTCCGTTCCACCTGCTTCCTCAGGTAGTTGAAGCGGTGGGCAAGGAAACCGAAATTCACGTCGATACCGGAATCATGTCGGGAGCGGATGTGGTGGCGGCCGTTGCCATGGGTGCGCGTTTCACCATGGTCGGCCGTGCCTATTTGTACGGCCTGATGTCGGGTGGGGCGGCCGGGGTTGATCGGATGTTTCAGATCATCACCGAGCAGATGACACGCACGATGAGACTTCTCGGGGTCTCGTCACTCGAAGAGCTCGAGCCGGGGCACGTGACGCAGCTTCAGCGTTTGGTTCCGAGGAGTGCCACCGCGTAGCCACAGGCCGGCGTCTCCGACTCATTCTCCCCTGAGGATGGCCAGCAGTCGAAGGATTTCGACGTAGAGCCACACCACGGTGACCATGATGCCAAACGCACCCTGCCAGCCGTAGACGCGCGGAGCGCCACGCTCGACACCCGCCCTGATGGATTCAAAATCCATCACCAACGAGTATGCAGCGAGAAACACGACAAGAATTCCCAGCACAACGCCGAGCGGAATTCCAAAAATCTCCATGCTGCGCAGCCCAAACATTCCATCGGTTGCTCCAAACATCATCAGACCAAAGTTGGTCAGTGAGAACACCAGGTAGCCGACCATGGCAACCATGACGATGCGGTTCATGCGCGGGGATGTGCGGAACTTGCCGCTGAGGAACAGGAACAAGGTGACACCAATCACCGCAAGCGTGCCAAAAACGGCTTGCGTGACGATTCCCTCCCACATCGAGTTGAAAATCGCGGAAATACCACCCACGAAAAGGCCCTCGAAACCGGCGTAGGCGAGAATGAGGCCTCGCGAGGGCTCCTTCTTGAAAATGTTGACGAGTGCGAGCACCAATCCGATGATGAGCCCCGGGATAGCAAGAACGGGGAATACCCAGCCCACCAGCGCGCCGGCAAGAAGTACACCAAAGGCAATGAGGGTTTTCATCACGGTGTCTTCATAAGTCATCCGACCGGTGTCAGATCCGGTCGCAGAAGGCCTGCCGTACATCGCATCGAGGGTTGCAGCATCAGGGGTGCCCCCGGGACCTTCGCGGAACGCGAGCGAGCGACTAAACGCCGGGTTAGAGTTCGACATGGTGGCCTTTCTGTTGGTCACGATCTGCCGCTATTTTAGCGCGAGTACTGTGTTTTTGCTGGGGAAGTTTCCTCAGGACACCTGTTGCCATGCGACAAACACGATGCTGCCGAGGACGATATAGGCCACCACCCACAACCACCCCAAACCCACAGCAATCCACGCCAGCGTTTCTCCCCGCTGGTGCGCGCGCCGCGCCTGCCGAACCGCTAGGTAACCAAAGATCACGGTAAACGGGCTCGCCGTCACTCCAAGGACAAGCGAGATCAACGCCAAGATGTTCACACCGGTTCGCGGTGGCCGCTCCTGCGAAGCCTCCGAGTCCGAAGGCTGCGGGGCAGCATCGTCTTGGGGCACCGGGTCGGGGGTTTCTTCTGGCTCGGGAGGAAGAGGTAGTGAGCCGGTCTCGCGGAGAATGCGCTGCGTATCCAGAGCACCGAGGTCCGTCGTCGTGGCAGACGTGTCCGGCGGGATGAGCGCAGCGTCATCGCCGGTGGGGGTGGGGTTTTCGCCAGACACAACGCAAGGCTAGCGAACGTATCGCAGGTGGGCTTTAGACTGAGGCGGTCATGTCGCAGATACCCTCCGCCTTAGTTGAGGGTCTCAATCCCCAACAGCGCGAAGCCGTCGAATACCGCGGTTCTGCCCTTCTCATCATTGCCGGAGCAGGTTCGGGAAAAACAAGCGTCTTGACTCGCCGCATCGCTGGCCTCTTAGCGTCGCGTGACGCCTGGCCGAGTCAAATATTGGCGATTACCTTCACCAATAAGGCAGCGGGCGAGATGCGAGAGCGCGTTGAGGGTCTCGTGGGTGAAGCATCTCGAGGAATGTGGATCTCCACCTTCCACTCCGCGTGTGTGCGGATTCTGCGCAAAGAACACGACCGCTTTGGCTACTCCAGCTCGTTCACCATCTATGACTCTGCCGATCAAAAAGCGCTGATCAAACGGATTCTCAAGGAACTCGACACTGCTGATTCTGGCCTAACCCCGGGTGCAGTGATCAGCAAGATGTCGAGGTTGAAAAATGAACTCGCCGACGTAGATTCATACCGGCGCAGCTCGGATTCCTCAGACCCCGCGGACGCACTGTTCATCGAGATTTGGGATCGTTACCAGAGGGAGCTCACCCGCTCCCAAGCTTTTGACTTCGACGACCTTATTGGTCAAACCGTTTACCTTTTCCGCGCCTTCCCCGAGGTAGCGGCGAAATATCAAACTCGTTTCCGACACGTGCTGGTGGATGAGTACCAAGACACCAATCACGCACAGTATTCCCTCATTCGGGAACTCACCCGCCCGGTTGCTGCGCAACACATCCCCGAAAACTCGTCGATTCCGACCGCCAGCGATGGGTCGCTGGCCGGTGCCTCTCTCACCGTGGTGGGGGATTCGGACCAGTCGATTTATGCCTTTCGCGGTGCGGACATTCGCAACATCACCGAGTTTGAGCGGGACTTCTCGGGGGCGACCGTGATTTTGCTGGAGCAGAACTATCGCTCCACCCAGAACATCCTCGATGCTGCGAACGCTGTCATCGGAAATAACTTTGACCGTAAAGCCAAGAACTTGTTCACTGACAGTGGTGCCGGTGACGACATCATCGGGTTCACCGGTTATTCGGCACACGATGAAGCCCAGTTCGTGGCTGACCAGATTGTGGCTCTCTCAAACGAGGGTGTTCCTTACTCGGAGATGGCGATTTTCTACCGGACTAACGCGCAAACCCGAGCGCTGGAAGACATCCTGATCCGCTCAGCCATTCCGTATCGCGTCATCGGGGGCACGAAGTTTTATGAGCGAGCTGAAATCAAAGACGTGATGGCTTATCTCATTACGGTGGCGAACCCCGCAGATTCGCTGGCCCTGCGCCGCATTCTCAATACCCCGAGACGGGGAATCGGTCCTGCGACAGAGACAGCTCTGGTGGGGCTCGCCGATAAGGAGGGCATCACGGTTCGCGAAGCGCTCGCGCGCAGCAGCGAGTTGGGGCTTGGCCCCAAGGTCACTGCGGCCATGGAGTCGCTGGCCAGTGCGCTCGATGAGGCGTCTTCCACGATGCCCTCTGACCCACCAGTGAAAACAGTGGAGACGATTCTGCAGCACACCGGCTACCTCACACTTTTGCAAGCGAGCGTGGACCCACAAGATCAAGCTCGGGCAGAAAACGTGCAAGAGCTTGTCTCGGTGGTGCGGGAATTTGGCCGAAACAACCCCGATGGCACTCTGATTGATTTCCTGACCGAAGTGTCGTTGGTGGCGGCTGCCGACGAGTTGAGCGATGAGGCCGGCACAGTGTCGTTGATGACTTTGCACACCGCTAAGGGCCTCGAATTTGATGTGGTTTTCCTCACCGGTGTGGAAGAGGATCTCTTACCCCACCGGATGAGCGCGCATGAGCCGGGCGGTCTCCAGGAGGAGCGCCGCCTGCTCTATGTGGGTCTCACCAGGGCGCGCAAGAAGCTGCATATTTCTCTGGCCATGACGCGCAGCACTTTTGGGGACACCGCGATTGCCACCCCCAGCAGGTTCTTGCAAGAAATTCCCGCTGCGCTGATTAATTGGCGAGAGTCTCAAGCAGCGACCGGTGGGAGCGGCCACATTCTCGGCTCCTCCGTGCGCAGTTCCGGGTGGCAGGGCAGCACCGGTGGTGCTTCCCGGAGCCCTCGGATGAGCGATGAGCTGCCTCCGGCGCCAAAGAAAACGCAATGGGATAACCGGGTGACCGCGAGTGTTCGGGACAACGGCGATCTCACTCTCGCTCCGGGCGATCAGATCGAGCACGTTGATTTTGGCCCGGGTCTGGTGAAGTCGGTGACCGGCGAGGGCGCCAAGAAAGTGGCGGAGGTGGCCTTTGAGTCCCGCGGCACGAAGCGCCTGTTGATCAAAATTGCTCCCATCACCAAGCTCTAGAAGAGTTTCCAGGCTCCCGAGTGGGCGCTAGGCTTAACGCTGGTTCTCCGCTTGCTCTGGCGCAAGTGACCGAGACTTTTCTCCTCTCCTAGCCGACAACCCGGAAGGACTCCAGGCGTGGATCTATACGAGTATCAAGCCCGCGACATGTTTGAGCGCCACGGCGTGCCCGTCTTGGCGGGGCTGATTGCAGACACCCCCGAGGATGCGCAAGCAGCAGCCGAGAAAATCGGCGGG
>Ga0209137_1001945_pt1 | contig 18862 bp, 16 predicted proteins | sample SaaInl5LU_22_DNA_FD_184642 | JGI IMG/M metagenome (GOLD analysis project Ga0209137, IMG submission 184642) | Marine microbial communities from expanding oxygen minimum zones in the Saanich Inlet - ESP_105LU_22_DNA (SPAdes) (version 2) | ecosystem: Environmental > Aquatic > Marine > Intertidal... | reverse complement strand
ATCAGCGGCATACACGTCACTATTCGGATACAAAATAGTGAGCCGTTCCAACAAATTACTCAATTCACGCACATTGCCAGGCCAACTGTAGCCTTGAAGATGGAGTAACGCATCTGGCTTCAAACAAATAGTGACACCTTGGTCAGACTTTAATTGCCCTAGAAAGTGATCAATCAACTCGGGCAGATCATCAACACGCTCACGCAAAGGCAACACGTCGATCGGAAATACGTTTAAACGATAGAATAAGTCCATCCGGAAACTGCCCGAATCAACTTTTTGCTCTAGATCTTGATGCGTGGCTGCGACGATACGCACATCGCTCTGCAAAGGTTTGGTACCGCCTACACGCTCGAAGGTACGCTCCTGCAAAACGCGCAAAAGCTTTACCTGCATGTCCAGTGGCATATCGCCAATTTCATCAAGAAATAGTGTACCGCCCTCTGCCATTTCAAAGCGCCCACGGCGGGTATTAATAGCGCCAGTGAATGCGCCTTTTTCATGCCCAAATAGCTCACTTTCAAGGAGTTCGCTGGGAATAGCGCCACAGTTAATGGGAACAAACGGCCCTTTACTGCGACTCGACGCAGCATGAACGGCTTTGGCGGCGACTTCTTTGCCGGTTCCAGATTCACCCAATAGTAGTACCGTTGAGTCACTTGGCGAGACTTTAGCGATGAGTTGCCGCACGTCGTACATTGCCGAGCTAGTGCCAATCAAGTAACGCTTGAGCTGATCAGGATCGACAAGCACCACATCGGTAGATTGGCTTTCAACTCTCGTCATGCTGAACTTAAACTCCCAACGCGTTTGGTAGTACGATCATCCCCCCTAAGTTAGCAAATGTTGTTGCGCTTTTCGCCAAATTTTTGACGCTATTTTTGCAATGAATCCAACAATTAAATCGCTAACTAATGCCGCTCCCAACTTTAATTAACCATCTATGAAGAAGCGGCCTCTACAAAAGCAAACCGCGGCACTGTGACACCGTCGATCACCACAGACTCCATAAACATGTCGAGCGGGCGCACCCACAGGCTGCGGTCGCCGTAATCTAAGCGGTAAACCACCAGCCATTCTTCACTTTCCGAGTGTCTCGCCACATCCATCACAATGTAATCGCGACCTTTGTAGTGGCGATAACGGCCCAGTTTAGGAAAGTCAGGGCGCACAGACTGCAACTCAGGAGCGTCAGATGTCACTCGGCGATGCCGCCAAACGCTTGTAATATTTGATTTTGCAGCTCGCTAATCGCCTCGCTCATCAACAAGAAATCCGCGTCCCGACGCGCCAAAGGGTCATCGTCAATTTCATTGTTGGCATCGACCAGTGCTTCACCGAATTTTAAACGGCGAATCGTGAGGTCGGTGTCGAGCACAAATGTAATCCGCTCATCCCAGCTCAGGGCGAGGCGCTGCACTAACTTACCCGACTCCAAATGCGAGCGAATTTCGTCGCAATCCAGCATCATGCCCCGCGCGCGCACCACACCACCGCCTTCAGCGGGGTCAGCCAAGTCGGCCTCGGTTCCCAGCTCAAAGCCCTCGGGTAGGCCGCCGTGCAGTAACCAATGGCTCATCACCTGGGCGGGGGATTTTTGAGTGTCGGGCAATACCGCGGGCAAACTGCCTATCGCCTCGCGCAGCGCACCCAATAAGTCTTCAGCGCGGGGCGCGCTCGCGTTGTTGACCCACAGCCAACCGTCGCGCTCATTGACCAGCGCTTCAACAGCCTTGCGGCGAGTAAATGCGCGGGGCATGAGGTCTTGGGTCACCTCATCAGTAATGGTGAGCTTTTCTTTGCGATAGACCTTGCGGCCTTGGGCTTGCTGAATCTGCGAGACCCGGTCGTTGACCTCCTCGCGTACCACCGAAGCGGGTAAGAGTTTTTCTTCCCGCTGCAGGCGCAACAGCCAAAACGGCCCGGCGCTGTGCACTAGCGCCTCAGCGCTGTCGGCCAAGGCACCCACCCAGCCGGTACTCAGGGGTTGCGCAGGACGACAGGCTGCAAAGGGGCGGCTGGAAAGCCGCTGTTCAAGATCCTCAGCGGATAAACCAAGGCGACTCGGAAGACGATAAGCTCGAAGATTGCGAAACCACATGTAATAGCTCAGAGTTCTGTGATTGAAAAGGCAGCGCAGTGTAACCCAGCCCACGAGGCAGGTCGCCTACACGGCGCCATTAACCCTAATTGGAGTTCAAACAATGCGTTATTTGCACACCATGATTCGCGCCAGCGACCTCGATGCGACACTCGATTTCTTCGTTCATAAACTGGGGCTTGTTGAAGTGAATCGCTACGACAGCGAGCAGGGTCGCTTTACCTTGGTGTTCTTGAGCGCCGACAAAGACGTTGCGCGGGCCGAAGCCGAAAAAGCACCGCTCTTAGAGATCACTTGGAACTGGGATAGCGAGGCTTACAGCGGCGGCCGCAACTTTGGCCATCTGGCGTACCGGGTCGACAACATTTACGAGACTTGCCAGCGGCTGTTAGACGGTGGTGTCGTGATCAATCGTCCGCCCCGAGACGGCCACATGGCGTTTGTCCGCTCACCGGATGGCATATCGATCGAGCTGCTGCAGGAAGGGGAATCGTTGCCACCGCAAGAACCTTGGGCATCGATGGAGAATACCGGTAGCTGGTGAGGGACCGGGCCGCGGACAGGCGGTTTTATCTCACGCTATAGCGCGACTGTATTCAGACACCGACATGCCCCACAAACCGACCGCACAAAGCAGACGCGCCACTGGCGCAATCGCCGGTTGCCGCGTGCTCATTGCGCCATCAGTGCGCAATGAAATCGAGTATCCAGCGGGCAACCCGCTCGCCTTGGTGATTCAATGCCTCAAGGCTCGCCATACCTTGAGCAACACGCTCATCGCCAATCATCTCTCGCCGAAAAGTCATAATTTCACGGGAAAACGCGGGTAAAAACTCAGGGTGACCCTGGAAAGTGAGTATGTGCTTACCCACGCGCATGCCCGCAATTTCACAATGTTCATTGGTCGCTATCACCTCGGCATTCGCGGGTGGCGTCATCACCTGATCTTGGTGTGATGCCAGCAACTGCAAGCTGTCGCCCTCACCGTCATGGAGGCTGTGATCGTTGATATCGTAGACATGGACACCCACACCCCAACCTTTGGGAGATTTTTTAACTTCACCACCGAGCGCCTTAGCGATCAGCTGATGACCAAAGCAGATGCCGACCAATTTGCGCTGCTGCTCATCGAGTCGGCGAATAAAGGCCTCTAGATTGCGGATCCATGGCTTGTCGTCATAAGCACTACTTTTGCTGCCGGTGATAATGTAGCCGTCCACAAGATCGGTCTGCGTCGGCAACTCACCCGCTTCCACATCCCAAGTCACAAATTCCAGCGATGGGTCGACCTGCGTGAGCACACGCTGAAACATATCGGGGTACTCACCAAAATTGGGGACCCACTCGGGTCGGACAGCGTCCGTTTTTAAAATACCGATTTTCATTCATCACCTCGTTGTCAGTGGTGGAATTCTAGCGTGCTCGGCTGCAGAAGGCGCTAGCGCTAACCCAAGGGGGGAGGTTAATACCGAGCTTGAGCGCTCAGTAATCGGCGGACATCGTCACAAAACAGCAAAATAAACGTCACATGGCTGTTATTTTCCGCAGGCATGCTCTGGGCATGGCGATTTTAACGACATTGCAGCAAGTAGATCTCAAGCTTTTCGCTCGTCTATTTCGGCAGGGCGAAAAACGCCCGGTTGTGCGGCCGACCGCCAAGATAATTTCGCGTACGGGCGACGGTTATCTGCACCTACTGCTGCCCGGACTCATGACACTCCTTGGCGCCGAAGCGGCAGGTACATTTATTGCACTACTCGCCAACGTTGTTGCACTTGAGCGACTGTTTTATTTCGCGCTCAAAAATAGCCTCAAACGCCGGCGGCCTGAAGACTTCGTACCCGGATTTTGCTCGCTCGTTCGTGCCTCGGATAAGTTCAGCTTCCCCTCAGGCCATACGTCGGCCTCATTCTGTCTCGCCACCACCACCGGCATCATTTTTGGCGGACCGTTCATCGCGCTCTACATCTGGGCATGCGCGGTCGGCTTGAGTCGTGTGCTACTCGGCGTGCACTTCCCCGGCGATATACTCGCGGGGGCGTTGATGGGCAGCAGCATCGCCGTGCTAACTGCCAATCAACTCGGTGTACTCTAATCTGCCCATGCGCATTCTGTATGGCGTGCAGGCCACTGGCCAAGGTCACATCAGCCGAGCGCGCGCATTAGCAGGCGCACTCGCCAAGCAGAACGTTGAAGTCACTTGGCTGTTTTCTGGGCGCGACAAAGCAACGCTTTTTGACATGGCACCCTTCGGAGATTTCGAGCATCGACGTGGCTTAAGTTTTAGCACCGAATCAGGTCGACTGCGTTATCGCAAAACCCTAGCCAGCAATAACGTGTCGCGATTTTGGCGGGATACCAGCGCGCTCGACTTGCGGGGCTATGACCTGATTGTCAGCGACTACGAGCCCGTGGTGGCTTGGGCGGGTCGGCGCCAAGGGAGAGCAGTAATAGGCATTGGGCACCAGTACGCTTTTGGACCGACGACACCGGTCGCCGGCGCCTCTTTTTTGCAAAAAAATGTGATGCAGCACTTCGCTCCGGTGGCGCGTCCGATTGGCTTGCACTGGGCACCTTTTAGCGACAACGTGCTTCCGCCAATTTTAGATTTACCACCGATTGGAGGACGGCCGCTGCAGGATCACTTTTTGGTTTACCTGCCCTTTGAAGATCAACATACCGTAACTGACTGGCTAAATACTTTTGCAAACCATCGCTTTGTGCAATATGCCAACGGCTTGAGCCCGCGGGTAAAGGGTAACGTGCAGTTGCGACAGGCATCGGTAACGGGCTTTAAACAGGATTTAGCCAGTGCCCGGGGCGTTATTTGTAACTCGGGGTTTGAGCTGATCAGCGAGTGCTTGCAATGGCACAAACCGGTACTGACCCGGCCACTGGCCGGTCAGATGGAGCAACTCTCTAATGCAGCAGCGCTGGCATCGCTGGGTTATGCCTCGGTTATGCACACCTTAGACAGCGATCACACCGCAAGCTGGCTCGCAGCCCCGCGCAAGCCACCAAAGGTGCATTTCAAGGATGTCGCCGCGCGATTGGCAAGCTGGCTCGCAGACGGTGCATGCGCGCCGATCGACACCCTCTGTAATGAACTCTGGGATTAACCGGCAGAATCCACCTATCTGCCAGTCAGAGTAGGTGAGCACCCCTCTGGCAAAAGCCTTGTTCTGAAACCTTGTTCGGAAACATTAGCCCAGTGCGTTAAGCAATACAGCATCATTGCCCGCCCCCCCGGCCTTGCGATGGACCAGCTATGCGACGGGACCGCTGTAGGACTGCGTCCCACAATGCCATAACATAGCGCTGCATCACGGTGAATCTCATCAGCAGACGCGGCTCAGTTAATTGCAGTTGTGTTTGTCCACAAAGGACACACTTAAAGTTCAGCAAGGAAACGTATGAATTTGCCCAATTGTTTCAGCTTTGCGCGATCGTGCCTTGAAGCGTTAGCGCACTCGGCACGTCGCCACCGTGCGGTGCCTAAAACAAGGCGGGCAGCGGGCACAGCGCTCGGTAACTTATTCGCTAGCGCCCGAGACCACCACCATGTTCATAAGCGCACATCGCCTCAGCTGGCTAAACCGCGCGCTGGAAACGTTAACAATACACTAGTCAGCGGTATCGCTACGCTGTGCCTCTGGGCAGTCGTGTCATCGCTGCCAAGCCAGGCCGAGACCTCGAGCGCCCCAGCGCAAAACGCAGCCGGTGGCTATTTAGGCAACCAAGCGTGCCAGGGCTGCCATGAAGCCGAAAGCGCAGATTGGCAAGGCTCACACCACGATTTAGCCATGCAAGAAGCCACTGCCGAGACCGTACTCGGCGACTTTAATAACGCGACGTTTCAATACGGTGACGTGACCACTCGGTTTTTTCAGAAAGACACTCAATTTTGGGTCGAGACGGACAATGCTGAGGGCAAACTACAAGTGTTCCCCGTGGCTTATGTATTTGGCGTAGACCCGCTGCAACAACTGTTATTGCCCTTATTCGATGGTCGTTTGCAGGCACTCGGTGTCGCTTGGGATGCGCGGCCTGAAGCCGAGGGCGGGCAACGCTGGTACCACCTCTACCCCGACGAGATCATTACCGCGGGCGACCCGCTACATTGGACTGGCCCTTACGCCAACTGGAATACCCGTTGCGCGGAATGTCACAGCACTGACGTCAAAAAAAATTACGATGCCGCAACGCGCAGCTATGCCACCACCTATGCGCAGATTGATGTCGGCTGCGAAGCCTGCCATGGTCCCGGTAAAGATCATGTCGCCTTGGCGAGTCAAAATCAGCTGGCGAGCGCCAAACACGCGGGCTTTGCAATGCGCTTAGCCGCCCGCGGGCAGTGGCTTCGCGCTGCCGACGAACCGATAGCACACCGCAGTGAGCCGCTCGCTGACAATGTGCAAATTGATAATTGTGCGCGCTGTCATGCACGCCGCGGCACCTTGGGTGACTACCATTATGGCGCGGATCTATTAGACACCCACCGGCTGTCCTTGCTCGAGACCCCGCTGTATTGGCCCGACGGTCAGATTCGCGATGAGGTTTATGTTTACGGCTCCTTTGTGCAGAGCAAAATGCACCAAGCAGGCGTGGTCTGCAGCAATTGCCACAACCCACACAGCAACGCACTGTATGCCGAGGGCAATGGGGTATGCGCGCAATGTCATAAACCCGAGCGCTACGATGTCAGCGAGCATCACCGCCACAGTACAGGCAGCGAGGGCGCCCAGTGTGTTAATTGTCATATGCCCGCGCAGCTCTATATGGGCGTGGACTGGCGCCATGACCACAGTATGCGCATTCCCCGCCCGGAGCTGTCACTTACCACAGGCAGTCCGAACGCGTGTACCCAGTGCCATCAAGACAAGACCGACTCCTGGGCCTTGGATGCACTCAATGAATGGGGCGTAACTAGCTCGAGCGCCGGCAGCAAAATGGGTCGTAGTTTTCACTCGGCAGATCGCGGTGATGTCCGCGCGCTACCCAGTCTTAAAAGCATCATTGAAGACCCCAGCGTACCGGCCATTCAACGTGGCTCTGCCCTGCTCCGTTACGGCACACTGTCGGCACCCGACCTGCCGCAAACGGCCGCCATGGCACTGGGTAGCGAAGATCCGCTGATTCGCGTCGCCGCGGTGCAGTCGCTCAGCAATTTACCCGCAAGGCAGCGCTACATGATGTTGCGCACATTGATTAACGATCCCGTGCTTGCGGTGCGCATCGCGGTGGCGCAGCGTCTGGCAGATGCGCCCTTGAACGAACTGCGGCCAAAAGACATCGCCGCCCTTGAGCCGCTGTTCGACAGCTATTTATCCGTACAACAAGCACACGCCGATATGCCTTCAGTGCAGATGCAACTGTCGAACTTTTGGCGTGATCGCGGCGATATCGTGCAAGCGGAAGCGGCACTGCGTGAAGCACTGCGTATCAATCCGCAGCTGCAGAGCGGCATTATCAACCTCTCCGATATCCTTCGTGCGACAGGACGGGAGGCCGAAGGGCACACCTTGCTCAGCGAAGGCATTGCGCAGTCGAGCGCACCCGGTGCGCTACACCATTCCCTGGGCCTACTCGAAATTAGGGCCGGCAATAGGGATGCGGCGCTGTCGCACTTAAAGGCGGCCGCCGCGCTTGAGACCGAGGGCAGCCGACATCGCTATGTTTATGCCATTGCCTTACATGACACCGGTGATGCGCAAGGGGCCATCACGTTGCTAGAAAAGCTCAACACTACGCAACCGGGTAATCCAGAAGTGCTTTTCGCACTGATCGGCTACTGCCAAGAAGTAGGCGATGCGAGTCGTGCTGGACGCTATCAAGCGCAACTGCAGAGTATTGCGCAGGCGGCTGGGCTGCGTTAGCGCAGCCTGGCAATTCAGAAGTGCCTTTCGCGCTGCTTGGTTACTGCCAAGAAGTGGGCAATGCGAATCGTGCGGCGCGCTATCAAGCGCAACTGCAGCGTATTGCGCAAGCAGCTGGGCTACGTTAACGCCGCCTGGCAATTCAGAAGTGCCGCTCGCGCTGCTTGGTTACTGCCAAGAAGTGGGCGATGCGAGTCGTTCGGCGCGCTATCAAGCGCAACTGCAGCGTATCGCGCAAGCGGCTGGCACAGTAAAGCAGCCCCTCAGCCACCTCGCAATAAGCGCAGTGAAGGTGTTGCGTTGACCTGATTTAGTCGCTGGTGAGCAGCAAGTCGAGGGTGACCGGCACCGCACGACTAATCGCGTCTAATCCAGCGACCTCTTGCAACGCCGCAATACCGGGTTCGAGGCCGAAGTCGCGCGCATTTAAAATAATGGGCTCAACGGTAGTGACCCGAACACCCTCGGCTACTTTGACTGCAAGCAGGGTCGCCGACACTGTCGCAGTAGAGCCATGTAGCGATAAGGTCAAAGGCACCGCGCGCTCTACTGTCGCACCGGCGGCAAGTTGCGCAATATCGACCGGGTCCAGCTGGCCGCTGACCTGCGCTTCGGGGTAATTGGCCACTTCAAACAACAGCTGCATCATGCGCTGATTACGAATCGGCACTTTTGTCTCAACCGTACTCAAATCAACGCTGGCGACAATTGCGCCATCATCACTGAGACTGCCGGTGACACCGCTAAAATGGTTGTTCTCGGCAATGCTGTTCTTTTTGATCGACACAAAGCCCACCAAGGAGCCTTCGGCGATTGACCAATCCGCCTGCGCCAATGGGCTGATCGCCGTGGCTGTAACCAAGGCGGCCATCAGTGTCATAGCGGTTTTGAGTCTTCTGGACTTACCGACGGCCAAGGTCACTTCGGTGCTCATATCGCGGTTTGTCATGTTTATTGCCCCTACTGATAAATGCGTTTAAACAGCAATTTCGGCCAAATCACCCTTGGACTCTAACCAAATCTTACGGTCACCGGCGCGTTTTTTAGCCAACAACATATCAAACATGCTGTGGGTATCATCATCCGCATCCAGCACCAACTGCACCAAACGGCGGGTATCTGGGTCCATAGTAGTTTCACGCAGCTGGGAGGGATTCATTTCGCCCAAGCCTTTAAAGCGCTGCACGTTGGGTTTAGCGCGCTTGTTTTCGGCGATCAGGCGCTCGAGCACGCCGTTACGCTCGGATTCATCGAGCGCATAAAACACCTCTTTACCCACATCGATCCGATACAACGGCGGCATAGCCACAAACACGTGGCCGGCGCGCACTAGTGGCCGGAAGTGCCGCAAAAATAACGCGCAAATCAGCGTCGCAATGTGCAGACCGTCGGAATCGGCATCCGCCAAAATGCACACTTTGTGGTATCGCAAGCCGCTCAAATCGTCGCTGCCGGGGTCAATACCCAGTGCGATGGAAATATTGTGCACTTCTTGTGAGGCGAGAATCTCCTGCGAATCGACTTCCCAGGTATTCAGAATTTTGCCGCGCAGGGGCAATATCGCCTGAAACTCGCGGTCTCTCGCCTGCTTCGCAGAGCCGCCCGCTGAATCCCCCTCCACCAAAAACAGCTCGCCGCGAGCTGGGTCATCGCTGGTGCAATCCGCCAGCTTGCCGGGCAGCGCTGGGCCTGAGGTGATTTTCTTGCGCACCACTTTTTTGGCTGAACGCATGCGCGCTTGCGCGCGGTTGATACAAAGTTCGGCTAACAGCTCCGCATCGTGGGTTTGCTGGTTGAGCCATAAGCCAAAGGCATCTTTAGCAATCCCAGAGACAAAGCCCGCCGCCTCACGGGATGACAACCGCTCTTTAGTTTGACCGGAGAACTGCGGGTCACCCAACTTAGAAGACAGCACATAGCAACAGCGGTCCCAGACATCCTCCGCGGTGAGCTTCACACCCCGGGGCAGCAAATTACGCAGCTCACAAAATTCGCGCATGGCCTCGAGCAAACCCGAGCGCAAACCGTTGACGTGGGTGCCGCCCTGCGCCGTAGGAATCAAATTCACATAAGATTCGGCAATGACTTCACCGCCTTCGGGCAACCATTGAATCGCCCAATCGACCGCTTCGGTCGGACCACTAAAGCTGGCGGTAAAGGGCTTCTCTGGCAACACGGGGTATTCGCTGGTGGCGTCGGCGAGGTAATCGGAGATGCCGTCCTCGTAGTACCACTCGGTTTTTTCGTTTTTCTTTTCATCCAATAAGCTGACGCGTAGCCCAGGGCACAGCACCGCCTTAGCACGCAGTACGTGGATCAACCTGGGGAGTGAGAAATTGGCAGAGTCGAAGTACTGAGCGTCGGGCCAAAAACGAATGCCGGTACCGGTGTTGCGCTTACCGCAGGTACCCGTAACTGCCAATTCGCTGACTTTTTCGCCGCCTTCAAAGGCCATTTCGTGGATATTACCGTCGCGGCGAATGGTAATTTCAAGACGCCGAGACAGCGCGTTAACCACCGACACACCGACACCGTGTAGGCCGCCGCTGAATTGGTAGTTCTTCGAAGAAAATTTACCGCCGGCGTGCAGTGTCGACAAAATCACTTCGACCCCTGGTCGCTGCTGCTCTGGGTGTAAATCAACGGGCATACCACGGCCGTTATCAATACAACTAATCGCGCCGTCGGCGTGCAAAATCACATCGAGCTGATCTGCATGGCCCCCAAGGGCCTCATCGACGCTGTTATCAATAACCTCTTGTGCGAGGTGATTCGGACGGGTGGTATCGGTGTACATGCCCGGGCGCTTGCGCACCGGTTCTAGGCCGGTCAGGACCTCAATTGCATCAGCGTTATACTGGCTCATCGGCGTTTGGCGGCTCTCTTGATGAATGTGTTCATAAATAGTTTTTGATCCGTTTTTAACGGTGAATTTTCACTTCAGACGCCGCGTGGTCAGATCAGGGTGTGGGGATGATCCTAAACCGATGGCGGCGGTTAATACATCAATACATCCGGATTTACCGCCCTTAATTACCGGCGAGCAGTTTTACGCGGTGCACCCGCTACCGCAATCCGCGTCAGTGTCGAATACGGCCTAACTAAAAGGCGCTTTATAAATAGCCGTCAGATTGCAAATCAACGGGAAATACGACGTCCGTTACACGCTCAACGCCTGTCTCTATTTGACCGTCGGGGTGCAACACCAACCAGCGGTAGCCTGGCGCGACATCGTCGATCTTAAAATCCTCGGACCCACGGGCAAATTGAATACACGTTGACGGCGTAGTGAGAAAGCGGCGGCCCTCGTGAATCTCGTCGGAGGCCTGGTGCACGTGGCCGGAAATAATTAATCCCGCATTGTGTAACGGTGCCAAGGCGGCCATAAAGGCCTCGGTCTCAGCGATGCGCTGGGAGTCTAACCAAGCGCTGCCCAAAGGCCAAAACGGATGATGTACCGCGACCAATAGATGTTTGCCCGCGGCATTTGCCTCGCTAACCGCGGCGCTTAAAGCCGCGAGCTCAGCCGCGGTCAAACAGCCTTCAACCGCACCGGGTAGCTGTGAATTCAGCATCAACACATCCCAGTGCGGGAAGCGCACCTGGCGTTGAAAACGCTCGCGCAAAACTGCGGCGTTATCTTCACGTTCATCGTGATTGCCCGGCAGCCAAAAGCTCGGCGCATTTAAGGGCGCCAGTGCGGCATCGAGTCGCTCGTAGGCAGCCGCCGCTCCGTCACCGGCAATATCACCGGTGATCAACAAAGCATCGGCCTGCTCGGCCTGCCCGGCTAGAGCAATAACCGCAGCAAGGGACGCATCGGTGTCAACATTGAGTAACCGACCACCGGGTGCCGCCATTAGATGGGTGTCGGTAATCTGCAGCAACCGCACTGCACCGCTGACTGACAAGCGCTGCTCACCGGCCAAATGACATTCCATACTCATGAGGTAACGCCCAGTGAGGGGGTGTCATTGGCACGCCCTTGCGCTAAACAAAAGCCCAGCAGCTCGCCGACAAAGCGGTTTTGCTGCTGTTTTTCATCGCGTTGATACATTTTTTCGTTGGGGTACGCGTAGCGCCCAGCCAATTGACGATTGGCTTGGAAGTTAATCACCTCCGCCATTTTTGCGTCGTGATAAACCCGCAAGTCGACCATTAAAGGGCCGTAGGGCACCGACAACGGGCCGACCTTACGCAGTCGAAAGGTGGTGGTGTAGCGACAGCGCTCTATCACTTCAAAGATCACTTGCGCATCGCCGGCGGTGAATTGCCGGCTATTGCTGATCTCGTAGCCCGGAAAGAGCCGCAGCATACGGGCGTAGTTGGCCTCACACAAAGCGTGTAAGTCCAGCAAGTCCACCGTATAGCGGCGCTTTATTCGCGTACCGAGCTCAGTCATCTATAATCACTGCTGTTGTCGTATAGGGGTAGTGTAGCAATACCACGCGGGTCAATGCATTGGTGAAATTAGTCACGCACTATGCGTGGCCAAGGGGTGCTAAACTGCCCATACTATGCACCGATTACAAGTACCATCTAACACCCGTACGATTTAACACCAGTACCATCTAATGCCAGTAGCATCCAAACGCAACGCCCTAGGAGAAAAGGAGTTCCCAATGAAGCGTTATTCACTCAAACGGCACGTAGTCGCAGTTGCCGCTGCTATTCTATTGCCCTGCAGCCAGTTCGTCGGTGCAGAGTCACTGCTCGACATCTATGAATTGGCCCTCGACAACGATGCCCAACTTAAGGCCCAAGCAGCCCAGTATCGCGCCGATCTAGAGCAGGAAAACCTCGCTCTGGCGCCGCTGTTACCGCGCGTCGTTGCCGGCTACCAAATAAGAGGCGTCGACTCTACGAGCACCTCCCCCCAGATTTTGGGCGTGTCGGGAGAGATTAGTACCATTAGCCGAGTTTCAAATACTGAAACTGAAGGCTATGACGTTAGTTTGACACAAACTTTGTTTGATTTATCGGCGTGGTACAACTACCAAGCGGGTACCGAGTTAAGCCGCCAAGCAGAGGCGACCTTCGCAGCCAATACGCAGAATTTGCTGGTCCGAACAGTCACCGCATATTTTGCGGTGCTGCGCGCGCAGGACAATCTCGCCGCAACCGAAGCCCAAGAACGCGCGTTTGAGCGCCAGCTTGAGCAGACGCGCCAGCGTTTTGAGGTCGGCCTGATCGCCATCACCGATGTCTATGAGTCAGAGGCCGCGCGGGATTTAGCGCAGGTGGCGCGTATTATTGAAGAGAACAATGTGGCGGTCGCCAAAGAGCGCCTGTCGGTGCTTACCGGGCAAGCCCCGGGCCAGCTCAATGTGCTGAGCGAAGATTTTAAAGCCGTGCCGCCAGAGCCGACCGACCGCGCCGCATGGGTGGATTTTGCGCTGAACAACAACTTCCAATTGGCCGCGGTTCGCTTTGCTGAGGAAGCCGCTCGGCAGTCAGCAAAGGCCAACAAGCTTGAACATGCGCCCAAGATCACCGCTGGCTATAACTATTCTGACTCCGAAACCACCGGCGATCAGACGTTTTCTCTGGGTGGCGTGAGTACTGGTTCAACGCCGGCGGACGCACTGCAAGACGCAGAGTCGTGGCAGGTACGGATTGATATGCCGCTGTTTACCGGCGGTGCGCTGAGCGCTAACCGCCGCCGTGCGGCGGAGCAGTTCAACGCCGCCCGTGAAAACCGCATCAATACGACCCGCACCACGGTGACCGAAGCGCGCTCACTGCACATGACGGTATTGTCGGACGTTGCGCGGGTTCAGGCGCGTCGCCAGTCGATCAAATCCACGCAGAGCGCACTCGATGCCACCGAGGCGGGCTACGATGTGGGTACGCGTAATATTGTCGATGTATTGAACGCACAGAATCTCGTGTTTGCTGCAGAGCGTGACTACGCTAATAGCCGCTATGACTACATCATCAATACCCTGCGACTCAAAGAGACCGCCGGTACATTGTCGACCGACGACATCAAGCGCCTGGACAGCTTCTTACAAGTGCCCGCGGCACCGACGGCTAGCGACGAACGCTAAGACACATAACGCGCGATCAACGCGCACTGGTTGTCCAGTGCGCCGCGCTTAGCGTCTAAGTAACGCAACCCCGCACCACCGGTAAAGTGTCGGGCCGACTCATCGGCTATCAATGCCAACAAGCGCAAACCGAGCGCTTGCTCATCGGCAACCATTTCGGCGCCCCCGCAGCGCAGTAAATCCCGATAAATCGCCGCGAAATTAAACACCGCAGGCCCGGTAATTACCGGCTTCGCCCAGACCAGTGCCTCTAGGGGATTATGCCCTCCATGAGGGACTAAACTGCCGCCAACAAACACCACATCAGCGAGACTCAACATAGCGCCGAGCTCACCCAAAGTGTCGAGCAATAGCACCTGTGTTGTCGCAGAGACGGCCTTACCCGTACTGCGTTTTTGGCAGTGCCACTGGCGCGCATCAACCAACGACTGCACCGCGGCAATTCGTTCGGGGTGGCGCGGTGCCAGTATCAGCAAGGCATCAGGATACTGCGTCAGTAGGCGGGCAAATGCACCCAGCACCTGTTTATCCTCTCCCGCGTGAGTGCTGGCAGCAATCACCACTTTGCGTCCCGTACCAATCGCCAGCATGGCACTTAGCGACTTAGCGCGAGGCTCAAAAGCGGCACGATCAATATCAAATTTAATGCTGCCGGCCACTGACAATGCCGAGTCACTGACGCCGAGCGCCCGAAAGCGCCGCGCATCCGTTATGTGCTGGCAGGCTACGGCGGTGAGCTGGCCCAGCACCGGCAGGGACAGCCAAGCCAATCGTCGATAGCCCCGTGCCGAGCGGCGCGATAAACGCGCATTGAGCAACAGCACCGGCAGATCACGCGCGCGGCTGCGTACAATAACGTTCGGCCAAATTTCAGTTTCAGCGAGCAAGACAACCGCGGGTTGCCAATAATTCAAAAACCGGTCGACGGCGCCCGGGGTATCTATCGGCATCCAGGACCCATCGACCCTATCACCGAACAGTCGCGCGACCTGTTCAGCGCCGGTTGGGGTTGTTGATGTCACCAATAATCGACGCGCCGGGTAGCGCTGCAGCAATTGCTCAATTAATGGCGCCATCGCCAAGGTTTCGCCCACGGAAACCGCATGCAGCCAAATGCGGCCCTGCTCACTAAGCGCCTGACTTGGGGGCAAACCCCATGCCAATCGCTGCCAAAGCCGCGCGCGGTAAGCAGGGTTTACGCGCGAGCGCCAAAGGAGGCGCAACAGCATCAGAGGCACCAATAGGCGCAGCAATTGGGAATAAAAAAACAGCATATCTATGGCTTTGTGTACCCCCTCGAACCCGCTCGCGGTGAGGGCGGCTTATACTCCTGAGTATTGAGTGTTGGAGCCTATCATGACGTTGCCCCCAGACCCCGCTGTTCGCGGCTTTTTACCGGACGAAGAAGGTCGGTATTTGCATCAACTCGCCCTAGAGGGCACGCGCCTTGGGCCCGCCCTTGAAATTGGCAGCTATTGCGGACGCTCCACGCTGTGGCTTGCGGACGCCGCGCGACAGAATAACAGCGTGGTGTTTGCAGTCGATCATCACCGGGGCTCCGAAGAGCATCAACCGGGGGAGTTCTTTCACGACGCCGAGCTTACCGACGATCAAGGGCGCTTCGACAGCCTGCCTGAATTTCGCCGCAATATTCAATCGAGCGGCCTCGCGGATGCAGTCATTCCAGTCATTACCAGTGCCTCGGTGCTGGCAAATTATTGGCAGAGCCCCCTGGGGCTATTGTTTATCGATGGCGGGCACAGTTTAGCGGCGGCGCTAGCGGATTACCGAGGCTGGGCCCAGCACGTGGCGAAGGGCGCTATTTTGGCCATCCACGATGTCTACCCGAATGCCGACGCGGGTGGTCAGGCGCCTTTTACGATCTGGCAAATGGCCGATCAATCTGGGCTGTTTGAAGCCATAGGCCAGTGCGGCAGTTTGCGCGCGTTGCGGCGTTTAGGCTAACAGGCGCCCTCGACGCTCTGGCAAATGCCTAGAAGCCCTCCTGTCGGCGCAAAATGGCAGCCGTCGCTGGGTCGACCGCGCCTTTAAACAAGTCGGCAGCGGCGGTGTGGCCTGTTAATGCATCGGCGGCTAGTAAGATAGCGCCAGCAGTCCAGGTGGGTTTTTCATCGGGCCATAAAATATCTTCAACAAACTGAAAACCCGTCCAAAACGCGCCATCGTGGTCACGCCACTGGTGTAGCCAACTGAACACCTCTTGCGCTCGGGGCCGGTCGCCGGCGGCCACTAATGCCATGACTAGCTCACAGGATTCAGCCACCGTCACCCAAGGCTCTTGGGTCTCGCAACGGCAACCTAAACCCGGCTCAACGAATTCATGCCAGCGTTGATTGAGGCGGTCAATGGCGGCAGAACCGCTAATAACGCCGGTTAAAATCGGGTAAAACCAATCCATGGCATAACGCGATTTGGGTGCCCAAGTGCGGTCAAAACGCTCAGGGCAATGCCGCAACGCATAACCCAAGCGCTCACGGCTCGACAGCCAATGCGGGCGCTCTACATCTAAGACGGCGGCGATATGGCCCGCGCACTCCAAACTTTTATAGATCGAACTGCAGCCGGTCAGCAGTGCATCGCCCATCGGTGCGCCGTCGCTATCGACCGCCCAGTCGATCTCACCGTGCTCGCTTTGCAGACCGAGCACAAAATCGACGGCCCGCTCAACGACGGGGAAGAACTCCTGTAGCACCGCGATGTCTTGGGTTACCAAATATTGGTGCCAAACACCCGTGGCGATGTAAGCAACATAGTTAGTTTCTCGACGATCGGGGTTGTCGGGCGCGTCGTTTCGGTAGCCGCGCCACCAACTGCCATCGTCTAACTGCTTGCTCGCCAACCAGCGATACGCCCGCATGGCCGCTTCGGTTTCGCCGGCAATCGCCAAGCCCATCGCGGCTTCGGTGTGATCCCAAGGGTCGGAATGACCGCCTTCAAACCAAGGAATTTCGCCGGCGGGGGTTTGCACCCGTAGAATAAAATCCACCGTTGGCCTTAAGAAGTCGGTCGGGAACAAACCGGGGCTCAAATAAACGCCGTTCACGACACAGCAGCCGCTGATTGGGGGGGGGCTACATCAGCGGCGTCGAGTGCCTGTGTTATGTCGGGCGACTCGGTCACCGCCAGCCGCTTGCCAAAATACATCACCACGCTCTTGCCCATCCAAGGATCGAGCACACGCTCTAGCCATCGGGTGAGGGGCGGGCGCTTGAGTAGATCCCAGACTAGAAGCTGATGATATTTGTGCACCAGCCACTGATCATCGCCCCTAGACCAAAAGATGCAGCGCAGCCACCAATACGGCGCATGAAGGCCATGCGCGCCGTGCTGGCGGTAGCACTGATAGCCCTGCCGCTCAATTTCACGCTGCAGATGCCTGCGGTTAAAAATCCGGATATGACCGCCGGGGGTTTTGGGGTAGTCCCGGCTTAACTGCCAGCAAATCCACTCCGGCCAAGCGCGCGGTACGCTGACACACAATTGACCACCGGGCTTTAAGACCCGATCGATTTCTTCCAATAAGGATAAATAGTTAGGAATATGCTCGAGCACTTCGCTGCAAATCACGCGATCGAAGCTGGCATCCGCAAAAGGTAGGCGCAGCCCGTCAGCCTGCGCGAACAGCACCGAGCCCTCGGGCGAGTAAGGCACCATATCGGCAATACGCGAGTGGGCTGTACGCAAATCTGACATACCCAAATCGACACCCACCACTTCGACATCGGGTTTGAGGTAGGCACTGAGGGTGTGGCGCCCTTCACCGCAGCCTACGTCTAAGCAGCGTTGGCCGGGGGCTAGGGGCAGCCAGTCAAAATCTACGGTTAACACTTGCTGAGTAACTCCCGATAGTGGCCAAGCAATTGTGCGGCGCAAACGTCCCAACTAAAACACGATTCGGCGCGCTGACGTGCGCTCAGCCCGACAGCAACACGGCGATCGGGGTCGCGCAGTAGCGCGGCAATTTCACGTGCCAGTGCAACCTCATCACCGGCGGGCACAAGTACGCCACCCTCGGCAACAACCTCAGCTAAGGCACCGCCATCGGATGAGACCAAAGGCACGCCGCAAGCCATCGCCTCTACCGCAGGCAAGCCAAACCCCTCATACAGTGAGGGTACTACCGCCAAAGTACTTTCCGCGTAATACCGCACCATGTCAGCGTGCTCTAAATTACTGACACAGCGGATCCGCGGCGCAAGTTGCAGGGACGCGATTAATTGCTCGGTTTCCCCGCCGGGTTTCGGCTTAGCGACGAGCAATAACTCGATGTCCGGAAATTCCGCAATCAGCAGCGCCAAAGCGCGCAACAAAACCTGCAAACCCTTCATTGGCGCATCTGCGGAAGCGGTGGCCATCAGCTGATACGGCCGGCGGGATATTTCAGGCAGCGGTTTAAACAATTCGGTATCAACGCCGTTGTGCATTACCTGAATGGCGCCAGGCTGGACACCAAAATCCGCGATAATGTCTTTGCGGGACAAGCTCGACACCGTCACGATGCTGTTCAGTTGCCGCGCAACCCGACCCTGCATACCCAAGAAGCTGTGCCAGCGCCGAAGTAGTGCCCGCATATACCAAACCCGTTCATTGTCTAATGCCAAACGCAAGTCGCGGGTAATGGGATGATGAATGGTGGTCAGCACGGGTATCCCGGCGGACTGTAAATCAAGTACGCCATCGGCGATGCTTTGATTGTCATGCACAATGTCAAAGTCATCGCGATGCACAAGCAACCAGTCACGCAGCCGCTCGCCAAAGGTCCACGGCTCAACAAAGCCGCCGGTCAGCTTGCTCAGCCATTCGACTCTCGACAG
>Ga0209137_1001942_pt1 | contig 18879 bp, 21 predicted proteins | sample SaaInl5LU_22_DNA_FD_184642 | JGI IMG/M metagenome (GOLD analysis project Ga0209137, IMG submission 184642) | Marine microbial communities from expanding oxygen minimum zones in the Saanich Inlet - ESP_105LU_22_DNA (SPAdes) (version 2) | ecosystem: Environmental > Aquatic > Marine > Intertidal... | reverse complement strand
GGGAGAAGACCCTACTACAAATATTATTGGAAAAGCTGTAATAGTGCACCAAGGAGAAGACGACTTAGTCTCTCAACCAAGTGGTGCTGCAGGCGCTAGAGTGAGTTGCACAGGTATTATTGAATAATATACATCCTTAAAGAAATTTAATGAATCCATCTGCTTCAGGTTGGGTCACAAAATTTGGCCATGTTCTCAAAGACCAAACATTTCTCTTTGAGAACATGGCCTTATTTAATCAATTAAAGACGCTAGGTTTTCTGTATGGATTTAATATAGCTATACCGAAGTTTATTATAACTGAACATGAGGCCTCTATTGACGAACGCACAAAAATAAATCTTATTTATGCTATGTATAGTGCCTACGTAGCCTATTACAATAGCAACTCGACAAAAGAAAACACAGAGAAAATAAGAGATTTTAATCTGTTTTTAGAACAAATTACTACATACTATAAAGGTTTAAATAGTGTCAAAAAATCACTCTTTGAAGGGTTCTTAGGGGAGACGAAAAAAGATGAAATAGTAGCTCGCATAATTGATCAAAGGGTTTTTATTGAAGCCAATATCATTCATAAAACTTTTGGAAATTTTTCTTTAAATCCATATTTAACTATTGATTATTTAGGGTTTAAACGTTTCTTGTCTGATCCTGATCATTATGTGCTTGCTTTACAACAAATAGAAAAAATAGGTATTTTATTAATCGAAAAATCAATAGAGCTCTTTAAATGCGAAAAAAATCAAATAGAACTATTTCAAAAATCAATGCTCTTAAAAGAGCACAAACTTTTACCTACAAATAGAAATGATTTTCATTTATCTACTGAAGAAGTTCAATACCTAATAATCATCAGTTCCTTAAATATCCTGCCAAATAAAGAAGATGAAAATAATCTTTCAAATTATATAAACTTCACTGCGGAGTTATTAAGGGTCTCTCCCGAAAGAATTCACTTAGAACGCTCCGATTTAGAAACTTTTATAGAGCATAACAAAAAACAAATCCCAGGGCTTAAAACTATGGCAACAGGAGAACAGCTCTATGAAAACCTCTCCTTTTTAGTGAATAAATTAATTCTTAGAAACAGTAAGAGGCTGCAAAAAGAAATTAAAGGAAGCCAAGAATTGGTGCGCTTAATTACAAAATCTACTCACAGTGATTTATCTACTCAAGAAAAAAAGAAAATACAAGAGCAGCTTCTAGATATTTTTAAAAGTATTCCCTCTCTGGCCATTTTCATACTTCCAGGAGGGGCTATACTATTGCCCATTTTTATAAAACTTATCCCCAAGTTACTTCCGAGTGCTTTTGACGACAATAGGATTCCTTAAGATAACCAAAGCTTAAAATCTTTTACCCGCTCTCTGCTCACGATTAAATCTACATCTATTTTAGGGCGTACTTCAATTTTCAATCTTGCATTTGAATAAGCTACTATGTCTTTAATGTGAGAAATTTGAATGATACATTTTCGGCTAATTCTAAAAAAAATATTTGGATCAATCTCTTGAACTAAAGCCTCAATAGTTTGCCCCATAAGGTATGAACGACCAGAATCCATAAGCACATAGGTCCCCTTGTTTTCACTGTAAAAACAAACAATTTCTGGAACAGCCAAAATTTTTATATGTGCTCCTACTTGTACAGTGTATCTATTTTTATACACCGCTTTATCTCGGTACAACATATTTCTAATATCTTCAAAATCAAAATTTTGCAGTGAATTCTCTCGGTGGATATTTTGAAATTTAGCTACTGCTGTTTTCAATTCATCTTCATCAATAGGCTTTAACAGATAATCAATACTGTTGAGTTTAAAAGCCTGAAGTGCATAGGCGTCAAATGCAGTCGTGAAAATAATAGCACTGTTAATATTAATAGATTCAAAAATTGAAAAAGACAATCCATCTGACAACTGTATGTCTAAGAAAATTAATTCTGGATGGGGGTTGTTTTTAAACCATATTATGGCATTTTCTACCGAAGAAAGACTAGTCAATACTGTGAAGCCTTGTTTCTCCAACATTCTAATGAGCCTTCTAGAGGCAGCTTGTTCGTCTTCTATGACAACAACATTCATATACTTGTTTTAGTTTTTCTTACTTCTAAACTGCTGCTGTTCGCTTTTTTCAGCCTCTAAAATTCTATTGATTTTTTTTTCTTCCCAATCTTTAGAAAAAAATGGATTAAGATCAAATGCAACTAAAGCGTGGAAAAGTAATCCGAGTCCCCAAAAAAACCACAGTGAAAAAAATGAAAAATCTTGAATAGTTTCTCTCCATGAACTCCCCTCAAACCATCCTCTAACTAAAACATTAATTGAAAAAAAACCATTAATAAGCACATATACCAATAAATGGATATAAAACCCTCTCAAACCATCTACTTTTCTTTTAGCCCTTTTGTAGACCTCTGTCTTTGTATCCATCATTAATTAAATTTTTCTTTATCTATGTATTCTTTAATTTTTCTCTCTTCCCAATCCTTACTAAACACAGAAAAGTCATATGCCTTTAAAGCTTTAAAAAACAACGAAATAGAGAAACCAAAAACAACCCATAGAAACCATGGGCTTGACCACTCATTCACGTAATAATTTACAGAAGCAACAATTAATACCGTAAAGGCTGCACTGGTCAGACTCCTGTAAAAGTCTTTTAGTCTTCTAACTTTTTTCTTTGCTTGTGCTAATGCCATCTCTTTTTGATTAATATCATTAGCCTTAAAGCTTTTATGTTCCCCTTCCATACAATACTATTTATTAAATTTTTGATCAAGCTTTTCGTCTTGAGCCATTATTTTTTCAATGTTTCTTCGCTCCCACTCTTTTCCAAAAAAGAGGGACTTATCAAAAGCCTCTAAACCGTGTCCTGTCAATCCAAAACCCCAACCTAACATGGGAAAAACAATCCAAGGAAAATCAGTGGTCTGATAGTTTAACCAACCTAAAGCGCTTATTACAACAATATAAAAAAACAGGTGGTAATAAAAACTCATGATTTTTTTTACCCTAGCTTTTGCCTTTAAATACCTTTTTTCATCTAATAGTTGATCTGTTGTTTGCATCTTAAAATTTGAATTAATTAATATGGGTAATTGAACTATAAATTGGTTGTCCAATTCTGAAATGAGTACTTCCTTGTCTGTTAGTGATTTGTATCGCTTAATAATGTTTTGCAGACCAATCCCACTACTGTGAAAAGATTTCTTTAATTGAATATTATTAGAAACAAACAAGTACCCGTCTGCTTCATAAACTTTAATCTCTAAAGGAGATGCTTCAGAAATTGAATTGTGCTTAATAGCATTCTCGAGAAGCAATTGAAGGGATAAAGGCGCTATTTTAAAATGGCCTTCTGAAGGGGATTCGGGAATATGGTACAACAATCCATTTTCAAAACGCATCTTAAGTAACTTCATATAAGCATTAGCGAACTTAAATTCTTCTTCTAATGGAATAGTGTCTTCTTCTTTGTGCTCCAAAACATATCTGTATACCCTTGACAATGTCGTTGTGAATTGTTGTGCTTTTTCTGGTGACTCTTCAATTAAACTGGTCAGAACATTAAGACTATTAAATAAAAAATGCGGGTCCAACTGATTTTTTAATGCACCTAATTGAGCCGTGACCCTACCTTCTTTAATTTTATGGTGAGTAACTTTCTTATCTTGAATGGATTTATAAAAATAAATAAAGTGATAAATAAGGGTTGAAAGTACCGAAAACACCAAACAAATAATGTAATAATTTGCGCGTTCATTTTCAAAAAATGCAGCAATATTTAAACCTTGTATTACAACACCAATAAACAACCTTATTAGAAAAAAAACGGTCATATTAATTACAATCGATCCTATACCCCCAATTAAAAGCCTTTCTTTAGCACGGGTATTCCAAGGGAAGTAAGCAGACAGTTTAGCTTGAAATTCAGTATTCAAATAAGTCATTGAAAAAGCATAAACAAACGCCTCTAAAAAAACAAGCAAAATAGACTCAAAAGATTGATTACCAGTATAAAAGACACTAAAATACACTCCCATAAAGAGAAGTAGGATTAAGAATGTTGCTTTTAAAATTTTAGACATGTTTTGTAGTGGTCTATTTAGTTAGAGCACCAAAAGTAGCCCATGTCTCTAAAAGTAAAAAAAACGATTCACCCAATTGTAGTTTTTTCAGGATGAATTGAGAATATTAGCCATATCTTTGCCACTTATAAATATATATGACTTTTAAAGAACTCGGGCTATCTAAGCCACTTCTAGACGCTTTGGATCGTTTAGACTACAATACCCCAACCCCAATTCAAGAACAAGCTATTCCAATTGTCCTCAAAGGGGAAGATCTATTGGGTTGCGCACAAACAGGAACTGGAAAAACAGCTGCATTTGCTATTCCAATTATTGAAAGATTGCTTTCTAGTACTTCAAAAAATAATTTTATTAAAGTACTTGTAGTTACTCCTACAAGGGAATTGGCCATACAGATTGAAGAAAATTTCAAATCTTACACCCATTTTACTGAGCTTAAGACTCAAGTAATTTTTGGAGGGGTAAAACAAGGAAAACAAACAGATGCACTAAGAAAAAAACCAGATATTTTAATTGCTACTCCCGGCAGGCTATTAGATCTAATGAATCAGGGATTTATAAGTCTAAAAAATATTGAATACGCCATTTTAGATGAGGCAGATCAAATGCTAGACATGGGCTTTATTCATGATATAAAAAAATTAATCGCAAAGCTTCCAGCGCAAAGACAATCCTTATTCTTCTCTGCCACCATGCCGCAAAGTATTGTGCAATTATCAGGTCAGATATTAGGAAATCCTCAGAGAATTACCATCAAGCCAGAACAAGCTACAGCAGAAAAAATAACCCAAGGGGTTTATTTTGTAGACAAAGAAAATAAAATCAAACTCCTAGCCTCATTGGTAGAACAATCGGAAGCGCCTGCAGTACTCGTATTTTCGAGGACTAAACACGGTGCTAACAATATTGTTAAAAAATTAGACAAGTACGGGATTAAAGGGGCTGCGATACATGGTAATAAATCACAGGCAGCAAGACAAAAAGCGCTAGAAGGTTTTAAAGATGGCAAACTAAACGTTCTAGTGGCTACAGATATTGCAGCAAGAGGAATAGATATAGACCAACTTTCTTTAGTGATTAACTATGAACTTCCCAATGTTCCTGAAACTTATGTCCATAGGATAGGAAGGACCGGAAGGGCTAGTGCTAGTGGCGTTGCTATTTCATTTTGCGACGAAACTGAAATTCCGTATTTACAAGATATTCAAAAACTCATTAAACAGGATGTTCCTGTGATTAAAGGACATGAGTTTGAAAACGAAAGTCTTGAAGTAGAACTACAAAAAAAACAATTCTCTAAAGGTGGTGGAAAAAAAGCAGCCTCCAATCAAAATAGGTCTAGAAGACCACAAGGAGGAAGAGACAACCAAAGGGGGCAGAGACCTCAGAGAAAATCAGATGGTTCTCGTAGAAATTCATAAATTGTTTATTTTTAAACCTCAATTTTTTACATGAATCCTACTGCAGGCACTAGAATAAATAAATACTTAAGCGAAATTGGCTATTGCTCTAGAAGGGGTGCAGACAAACTAATAGAAGAAGCTAGAGTAACGATTAATGGAGTAGTTCCTGCAATGGGCACTAAGATTCAGGAAGGAGACATAGTTGCTGTAGATGGAATTGAAGTAGGTAAAAAAGAAACAGAACACGTTTATTTAATTTTCAACAAACCCGTAGGGATTGTATGCACTACAGATACAAGGGTAGAAAAAGACAATATCATTGACTTTATAAATTATCCCAAAAGAATATTTCCCATTGGAAGATTAGATAAACCGAGTGAAGGTCTAATTTTTCTAACCAGTGATGGAGATATTGTCAATAAAATTTTACGGGCCAGGAACCATCACGAAAAAGAATATGTGGTTACTGTAAACAAAAGAATCACCCCAGATTTTATTTCAAAAATGAGTCAGGGGGTACCCATTTTAGATACCGTTACTAGAGAATGTCATGTTACTGCTATAAATAGCTCCACATTTAAAATTGTTTTAACTCAGGGACTTAATAGGCAAATTAGGCGCATGTGTGAATACCTTGGCTATGAAGTGCAACAGTTAAAAAGAGTTCGGATTATGAACATCTCTTTAGATGTACCTTTGGGAAAATGGAGAGATTTTAGCCCAGAGGAACTCAGTGAACTAAATAGTTTATTAGAAGACTCTACAAAAACTGAAAACGAATAAGCATGTATATTCCAGATCATTACAAAAATGAAAACCAAGCGGAGCTTATTGGTTTTATTCATGAAAACCCGTTCGGGATTATAGTTATTCAAGGAGAAAATGCTCCTATTGCGTCGCATATTCCATTTATGATCAAAGGATCCCCTGAAGACGGATACCATCTTGTAGGTCACCTCTCTAAAAAAAATCAAATAGCACAATTATTGAAAAATTCAATGTCTGTGTTAATTATTTTTAATGGACCCCAGCATTATATTTCATCTTCCTGGTATAAAGAAGAAGAAGTACCTACATGGAATTATATTGCAGTTCACGCCTATGGATCTGTTTCAATTCAATCTGATAGTGCGCTTTTAGACTCATTACACGAATTGGTTGCTCAGCATGAGAAACATGAAAAGAATCCTGTAGATCTAACAAAAATGCGTCCAGAAACAATAAACCAATACAAAGGAGTTATTGGTTTCACTATTTCAATTAATACATTAGAAGGAGCTTACAAATTATCACAAACTAGAAAAGAAGACCATCAATCCATTGAAAGGGAACTAGCAGACAAAAATAATTTTCAAGCTACTGAGATTTCTAATGCCATGAAAAAGACAAATCAATTCCCTTCAAAATAGTTTTTTAACTTTACGGTTTAAATCGCATCATGACCATTACCCAACTCCAATATGTTTTAGCTGTAGCAGAATATAAAAATTTCACGCTAGCTGCAGAAAAAAGTTTTGTCACTCAGCCTACACTGAGTATGCAAGTTCAGAAATTAGAAGAAGAGTTAGATGTTATCTTGTTCGACAGAAGCAAAAAGCCGCTTACCATTACTACAGTTGGAGAAAAAATTGTAGCACAGGCAAAAAACATTGTGAATGAGGCATTGAGGATAAAAGATATTGTTTCACAAGACAAAGGATATGTTGGTGGGCCATTTACCTTAGGTATAATTCCTACTATTATGCCTACACTACTCCCAATGTTTCTAAAATCGTTTATTGAAAAGTATCCTGATGTAAATTTAATTATAAAAGAACAAAATACAGACCAACTCATAGAAAGCCTTAAAGAAGGCTCCATAGATGCTGCAATTGCCGCTACACCCCTTGAAATTGAGGATTTAGAAGAACGCCCTCTATACTACGAACCATTTGTGGGTTATGTTCCTAAAAGTCATAGACTTGCTTCTGCAAAAGAGCTCACTGAGGAAGATATTGATCTTTCAGAAATCTTACTATTAAAAGATGGACATTGCTTTAGAGATGGAATTTTGAATTTATGTCAAGCAAACAAAAAATTAGACCTTAGTCATTTTCAAATTCAAAGTGGCAGTTTTGAAACCCTTCTAAATTTATCGGATGAAGGATTGGGCATGACACTTCTTCCTTATTTAAATTCATTGGCCCTGGACCCTAGTAAAAAAAGTGCCTTAAAACATTTTAAAGCACCTTCTCCAGCAAGAGAAGTAAGCCTTATATACCATAAGAGGGCTTTAAAAATTCAAATCACAGAAGCCCTTAAAGAAACGATCTCTAATATTATCCGTGGTGCTATAGCCTTTCAGGATGTTAAGATCATTAGTCCTTTAAGCAAAATATAATTTAACGAATCTAAAAAAGATATTTTCAAATAAAAAAGAGGCCGTTAAAGGGCCTCTTTTTGTTAATTAACTCATCAATACTTAGGTCTTATCTTGACCGCTTATTTTCTAAATAAATCAATGTAGTTTTCACTTTGGGATTTTCTTTACTAAACTCTCTGAGCCAAATAATTAACTCTTCTATTTCATAGGGTAAAAGCGTTTTTGAAGCTTTTTTTAATTCTCTTCTAAATAAACCCATATTGAAACTCACTTTTTGAAGCACCATTTTGGTATACTCTAGCATTGCTCTAGCCATAAGTTTATTATATTTAAATTGAACATACTCAAATTTAGCACAAATAAACACGCCATATTTTATAAGAAATGTTAAAAACAACTACATTCATGTTAAAAATATACAAAGCCATGAGTCACTATAATTACCTCATTGAAAAAACAAAAATAATTGCTCTTATGGCTTTAATGGGCAGTTTTATTGTGGGATGCGGAAGCGCAGTTAAGGTGCAACAAAAAAACATACACAAGCATTTTAAAGGAAAAAACTTTAAAAATCAAATGACTGGACTCATTGTTATAGATCCAGAGAAGAATGATACTCTCGTCAATATAAACGGAAGCCAATATTTTATTCCTGCCAGCAATACAAAGATTTTTACCCTGTACACAGCACTTGAATTGCTCCCAGAAAAAATGCCTCTATTCAGATATCAGAAAAAAGGAATAGATTCTATACTCATTGCAGGGATGGGAAACCCAACTCCATTTCATCCTTTTTTCAAAGACAGCACTTTAGTCAGCGCCTTAGCGAAATATACCCACGTTGGAATTGTGGGAAACAGGCTATTAGATTTTCCATATGGGCCAGGTTGGGCGTGGGAAGACTACGACACTTATTACGCTCCAGAGCGGGCAGCTTTACCCCTTTATGGAAACGTATTTAGTGTGATTGAGAATGATACTGTCTCCATTCAAGAACCCCAGCTATTTACCGCTTTAGTTAAAAGAAAAAACAATGAAAATCAATTTTATAGAAGCGCAGAAAAGAATATTTTTTACCTGCCGGAAAAAGAATCATTGTCTCTTGAAATACCTTATAAAACCTCGGATAGTATAACAGCAGTTCTTCTTGGTAATTTGTTAAAAAAAGAGGTTTTTATCTCACCAGAATTTACAAGCAAAACAGAAATAGCCTATGGTATTTCAAGAGACAGTGTATTAGAGCGAATGATGGAAGTAAGTGATAATTTTTTAGCAGAACAACTGTTACTTAGCGCTGCTGAGTTCACTTTAGACAGCATGCAAGCCTCTAGTATTCAAGAATATATATTAAAAGGAAGTTTAAAAGACTTGGTCCAAAAACCTAGATGGGTAGATGGTTCCGGACTGTCTAGATACAATTTATTTACACCGCTATCTATGACTCAGGTACTCCACAAGATGTATCTAAAATATTCTTGGGATAAACTAATTAATTTCTTCCCGATAGGAGGAGAAAAAGGCACCCTAAAAAACTGGTTTAAAGGGGAGCAAAAACCTTATATATACGCAAAGACTGGCAGTCTTGGAAATACCTATTGTCTCAGTGGATTTTTAATCACAAAAAAGAATAAAACGCTAATTTTCAGCTATATGAACAATCATTTCACCAAGCCAAGTAGCCAAATCAAGCAGGAAATGGAAATGGTTTTAGAGGCTATTAGAGATCAGTATTAATATAAAAAACCTATTCTAATAAGTTTCTAAACTGTATGATTAAAACCTATTATCTCCATCCAATAAATCTCCTATACCGCCAAGAAGGCTGCCTTCTCCTTTTCCCTTTCCACCCATTTTAGGTGCAGCGGCCCAAACCCTACTAGCCAAACGACTAAAAGGTAATGATTGTATATACACAGTACCTGGCCCTTGCAAAGAAGCGAAAAACAAACCTTCTCCTCCAAACAAAGTATTTTTAATACCTCCCACAAAACTAATATCGTACTGTACGTTTTGGGTAAATCCAACCAAACAACCCGTGTCTACCTTTAAAACTTCTCCAGCCTTAAGCTCTTTTTTTGCAATTGTTCCGCCGGCATGAATAAAAGCAAGACCATCTCCTTCTAATTTTTGCATAATAAAACCTTCTCCACCAAAAAACCCTCTACCAAGCTTTCTAGAAAACTCAATTCCAACAGAAACACCCTTAGCTGCACATAAAAAAGCATCTTTTTGGCAAATAAATTTTTCACCAAAAGCGGAGAGATCAATAGGAATGATCTTTCCAGGATAAGGAGAAGCAAAACTCACTCCCTTTTTTCCTTGACCTATATTTAAAAAAGCAGTCATAAATAGGCTTTCTCCTGTCAGTAATCTTTTCCCTGCAGAAAATAAGGAGCCCAAAACCCCTTCATTTTGTTTGGAGCCGTCTCCAAAGATGGTCTCCATTTGAATGTCCTGATCCATCATCATAAAACTCCCTGCCTCTGCCACTACGGACTCACCTGGATCTAATATTACTTCTACAAACTGCATTTCTTCTCCAGAAATCTCATATTCTATTTCGTGTGCATTCATATTTACTGTTTTTTCTTTATAGTCCATTGAAATTCAAAAGTAGCCACACTGACCCCTAACTCGTTTATACCAATAGCTTTCATCCAAAAGGTCTCCCCTTCTCCTGTAGTGATTGTTTTTTGAATGGCTGGTGCTATTAAGTGTCCATCTTCGCAGCTAAAAACAATTCGTCCTGTCGCTTTTTTAGTGAAAGATGCCTTGTTATGAGCTACTAACATAGATATTGATTGGCCGGATTGTTTAATTTGGTCTATTACCATAGCTCCAGTAGCCAATTCGGCAGCCATACCCTGTACCGCCCAAAACATGGAATTAAAGGGATTTTGATTGATCCATCTGTGGGTAACACTTACTTCTGCTGTGTTCTCAGTAATACGTTTTAGTCTAACACCACACCACCAAGCAGCGGGTAGTTTGAAAAAAAGATAGGTATTAAACTTAAAAACAGAAGTAGCCATATTTTTAAAAATTTCCTTAAAAATACATTATTTAATGCTAGAAATGAATGATACTGTTTTGTTAATTAAATGTTAAATTATAGTACTTTGTATTGCATAATACCTTTTAATAGACATATATTTGCATTGTAATGTAGCTTAGAGATGGAATTCATCAGGAAAAACTGCAAAATTATTTCAATTTATGAATATTGAAAATACCAAAGCACAAATGAGAAAAGGGGTACTAGAATACTGTATTCTCTCTATTTTAAATGGAGAAGACAAGTATGCCTCAGAAATTCTAGAATCATTAAAGGACGCAAAACTTCTTGTGGTAGAAGGGACCATTTACCCCTTACTCACCAGATTAAAAAATGCTGGTTTGTTGGCGTACAGATGGGAGGAATCTAGTTCAGGTCCTCCAAGAAAATACTATGCCCTCACTGAAACAGGCAAATTATTCTTAAAAGAATTAGACACCACTTGGAATGCCCTTAAAAACGCCGTACAACTTGTTACAAAATAAAAAACCATGAATAAAACACTCACCATAAACTTAGCCAACAGTATTTTCAATATAGATGAAAATGCCTACCAAGCTTTACAAAGATATTTAGAAGCTGTTAAAAAATATTTAACTGGCACTCAGGGTAACGAAGAAATATTAGCCGACGTAGAAGCCAGAATTTCAGAACTTTTTTCAGAAAAATTAACCACTGAAAAACAGGTGATCATATTACAAGATGTAGAGCAAATCATTCAAGTCATGGGACAACCAGAAGACTATTCCATAGATGAAGATATTTTTGATGAGACGCCTAAAAGCAATACTAAAACCAGTACTCGTGTGAAGAAATTATACAGAGATGGAGATCAGAAATTGATGGGTGGTGTTTGTAGCGGAATTGGACATTACTTATCCATTGATCCTCTATGGATAAGATTACTTTTTATTGTGTTCTTATTTGGCGGAGGCTTTTCCGTTATAACTTATATTATTCTTTGGGCGATTGTACCTGAAGCATCTACAACTGCACAAAAATTAGACATGCAAGGGGAAGCTGCAAACCTTAGTAATATTGAAAAAAAAATTAAAGAGGGATTTGACTCTGTAGCAGATACTGTGAAAAATGCAGATTATAAAGGGGTAGAAAATGCCGTTAAAGACGGTGGAAATAGTTTTGTAAAAGCACTAGGTGATTTTATTGGAGTAATCTTTTCTACTATCGGAAAAATAATCAGCACTGTTTTTAACCTTTTTGGAAAATTCATAGGCTTGCTCCTAATTCTTATTGGATCTGCCACCTTGTTAGGGCTTTTTTTTGGACTATTTACAGTGGGCATATTAGACCTTAGCAATCTATCTGGGGTCCAATTCTTTCCCCTTGTTAATGCTTCTGAATTACCTATCTGGCTTTTATCTATTTTACTGTTTTTGGCTATTGGAATTCCATTTTATGGCTTGCTCTACATAGGGCTTACTGTAATTACTAAGAACCTCAAGAAAATGGGTAATATCACTAAAGTGAGTTTATTTAGTATTTGGTTTGTATCTGTAGGCTGTCTAATTTTTTACGGAATTAAACAAGCCAATTCTTTTTCAGTAAGGGGGAACCAGATCGAACAAATATCTTTAATTGATGGAAATAGCACAGGAATTCAAGTGCCAGATACTTTGTATCTCAAGGCAAAAAGTTCAGAACATTTTGAGTATTTAAACCATAATTATTTTGATGGCATTACGATGAGTTACGACACAAATGGCAATGAAGTACTTTACTCAAAAAGGGTTTCAGTGAATATTAAAAATACCGTTGACAATAGTGTATCTATCAAAACCTATAAAAGCGCCAATGGGTATTCATATGAAGAAGCAAAAAACAGGGCTTCTGCCCTATTGTATAATATGGAACAAATAGGTGAAACCATCTATTTTGACGACTATTTTATTAGCGCACCCCATCAAAAAATGCGCAATCAAAAAATTGAGATGAGTCTAATCATTCCTAATGGAACTGTTGTTAAAATAGATCCTAGTATGAGCGAAATGATGGGTTGGGAAAATAAAAATGACCAAGATATGTACAGAAAAGACCTACCTAATGAGATATGGAGAATGGGCGAATCCGGAGTTTTAGAATGTTTGAGCTGCATTTCATCCGTGGAATAATACAACTGAGTGTTTTGTATTTTAAAAAACCCCTTATATCTCGCACCTTTATTGCGCCTAATTTTAACATCAATGTTATGATCGCTTTAGCTAAATTTTTTATCGCATTAGTATTCAGTATACTTTTTTTGTTCTAAGGTCAAATTAATTCGTGGGTTTGGTTATATTTAATTTATAATAACCAAACCCAATATGCGACTTACACTGACCCCCTACCAACTAGAGCTGGCACATACCTTTAGTATTTCCAGAGAATCTCATGACTTTCAAGATAGCTTAATTGTGACCTTGTCTCATGAGGGAAAAAGTGGCTACGGAGAAGCAACTGCAAATGGGTATTATCAAATAACGTCGGCCAGTATGGCCAAAGAAATTGGTCTGTGTAAAAATCAAATAGAAGCCCACGATTTTAAAACCCCTGAATTATTCTACGAACTGCTGGGTTCATTATCCCTTTCTAACTTTTCTAAATGTGCCTTAGATTTGGCTGCTTGGGATTTGTTTGGAAAAATAAATAACACCCCACTCTACAAAATTTGGAATACAAACCTCAACAACTTAGCCACCACCAATTATACGATAGGCATTGATAGTGTAGAAAAAATGGTGGCCAAAATGGTAGAAAAACCCTGGCCTATTTACAAAGTAAAATTAGGCACTTCTCAAGATATTGCCATTGTAACGGCATTGAGAGCTAAAACAAATGCTGTTTTTAGAGTAGATGCGAACTGTGCTTGGGAAACAGATGAAACTATTTCAAATGCTCAAAAACTCAAAGATTTAGGGGTGGAGTTTATTGAACAACCTTTGGCAGCTGACCGATGGGAAGACATGAAAAAAGTATTTGATACTTCTTGCTTACCGCTTATAGCAGATGAGAGTTGCCTGGTTCCAGAAGATGTGGCCAAATGTGTGGGACACTTTCATGGGATTAATATTAAACTCACCAAATGTGGGGGTATAAGCCCTGCTTTAGGCATGATTAAGGAGGCCAAAGCTTTGGGTTTAAAAGTAATGATAGGATGTATGACAGAGTCTAGCGTTGGGATATCGGCCATAGGCCAGCTGCTTCCCCAATTGGATTATGTAGATATGGATGGTGCTTTACTGCTTAAAAAAGATATTGCCAAAGGCATTGTAATACATGAAGACGCTTCGCTTAGCTATCCTGATATGGGTGGTAGCGGAATAGAATTGCTAGACCTATGATACAGTATTTTAACAAGGCTATTGGCCCCTATTTGTCTTTTAATAAAAAATCTTATTTGTATTTTGGAGGTACCAGCTACCTCAGCCTTCAGACCCATTACAGGTTTAAACGTTGGTTATTAAAAGGAATTCTCAAATACGGAGCGCATCACGGGGCGTCGCGACAATCTAATATTAGAATATCCTTATTTGAAAAAGTAGAAAAAGTATTGGCCCAGCAAACCAAAGCGCCTCGGGCATTACTAAGTTCTTCTGGATATTTGGCTGGTCAGATGGTAGCCAAACAGTTTTTAAATGATCCTTTTGTTCCCATCTATTTGCCTGGAACACACAGTGCCTTAAAAATAGACCCTAAGGCCGTGGAAACTCATTATGATAATCTTGAAACAAGATTAAATGAGCTGCTTGAGTTAAAAAAACAAGCGGTGATTTTTTTAGACAGTATTGATTTTAAAGGGAAGCATTATCCTGAATTCCAACCATTAAAAAGTATGGATCTTTCTTCTTGTATTTTGGTTGTAGACGACTCTCATGCCCTTGGGATCTGTGGCTTAAACGGAGCTGGATCCTATGAAATTTTAAAACAATTGAAGCCCCGAGAGTTAATTGTTACGGCCTCTATGGGAAAAGGAATGGGAATTAGTGGCGGAGTAGTATTGTGCGAAGACCATAGAGCAAACGCTATTACAGCTAGTGCTACTTATGGTGGTGCTAGCCCTGCATCTTTAGCGGGTCTTTATGCCTACCTAGAAGCGCCCGAAATTTATCAAAAACAACTTCTTAAATTACATAAAAACACCAAGCGATTTATAAAAGGGCTTGACTATCCTGAATTTTTTGAGCATCACTTAGGACACCCCGCTTTTGGATTTCAATCGGCCCAATTATCAAAAGAACTCAAAGAAGCTGGTTTTGTACTAACAAATTTTCCATATCCCACGGAAAAAGATCCCATAATGAGTAGAATTGTCATTAGTGCAGGGCATAAAAAAAAGGATATTGAGTCGCTTTGCAAAACACTCAATACCCTTATTCCTTCTTTAAATAAGTAAAAATATAGCGCTTAAATTGCGCCTTTAATTGGTTCACTATTCCAGGGTAGCTAAATAACGCTCCGCGTCTAATGCAGCCATACATCCTGTTCCAGCTGCAGTAATAGCCTGCCTATACTCTTTGTCTTGAACATCTCCGCAGGCAAAAACTCCGGGTAAATTTGTTTTAGTAGTCTTCCCTATGGTGTGAACATATCCGGTCTCATCCATGTCTAATTGACCCTTGAATATGTCTGTATTCGGTTTGTGACCAATAGCAATAAAGAGTCCTGTAATGGCAATATCTTCCTTTTCTCCTGTTTGGTTGTTAACCATTCTAAGTCCTTCTACCACCTGGTCTCCAAGAACTTCTTCTACCTCAGTAAAGTATTTTACTTCTATATTGTCTAAATTATTGACCCTGTGTTGCATGGCTTTTGACGCCCTCATCTCTCCTTTTCTAACAAGCATGGTCACCTTACTACAAATATTGGCTAAATAGGAAGCTTCTTCTGCGGCAGTATCTCCTGCCCCTACAATAGCCACCTCTTGGCCCTTATAGAAAAAACCATCGCAAACCGCACAGGCAGAAACACCACCACCCCTTAGTTTTTGCTCACTAGGTATGTTTAAATATTTGGCCGTAGCTCCTGTAGAAATAATCACTGTCTCCGCTTCAATAGGCGTCTTACCGTCTACTATAGCTTTGTGAATACCCCCAATTTCTTTACTCAATTGTACTTCTGTGATCATTCCAATACGCACTTGGGTACCAAAACGCTCTGCCTGTTCTTGCAGCTGAACCATCATTGTGGGACCATCTATACCTTGTGGGTAACCAGGAAAGTTGTCTACCTCGGTAGTTGTAGTTAATTGCCCTCCAGGTTCCATTCCTGTGTACAAAACAGGTTTTAAATCTGCTCTTGCTGCGTAAATAGCTGCAGTATATCCTGCTGGTCCTGAACCAACTATAAGTGTTTTAATGCGTTCAATATCTTGAGACATATGTGGTGTATTTTAATAATTAAAAACCAAAATTAAACAATTTGACTGCCTTATTTCTTGGAAAGTTATCAAAAGTTATTACGGTATTATTTAAGGAAATTCAGTAGATATTATTACTGTTCTATGAGAATTATACACGGATGATTAGCATAAAACAGCTGTAAGTTGATGATTTTTAAAAATACACAAAAAAAAGAAAGTATATTCCTACAAAATCATTACTTTTGAAATGGGTATTATAAATTTAGGGAGTTCCCTAACAAACAATTCAAAAAATGAGTAATTCAACTTTTAGATCCAACTGTGGGTTAGCCACAGGCTTGGATATTATTGGTGATAAATGGTCCTTATTAATTGTGAGAGACCTTATGGGGGGAAAAAAAACCTTTACAGAAATGAGATTATCAAAAGAGGGCGTCGCTACCAATATACTGGCAGACAGACTGAAAAATTTAAGTAACCATGAAGTTATTTCCTTTTATCACGCCGCAGACAATCGAAAAACAAAGTATTATTTTTTAACTGAAAAAGGATTAGAATTATATACCATTCAATTGGAGGTTATGAGGTGGGCTTATAAATTTTATCCTGAACAAGCTACTAATGACACTGATTTTCTGGAGCAACTCTCTCAAAATACCACTCAAAAAATTTTTAAAAAACACACTAAAATTTACCAGGATGAAAAGGATGCCCATTTTCATCAAATGAATCCTGACGGATAATTATATTGTGACCTTAAAAATAAAAAAAGGCGGACCGTTGGTCCGCCTTTTTTTTAACCCTGCTTCAATACAATTATTTCTTTACGCCTAACTTTTTTAAAATGTCTTCCATTAAGCACCAATTAGTCAAAGATGATTGAAATAAATTGGCCCCTACAAAGGCTGTAAACCACAACCAATTTTGATTAACATAAATAGATAACGCAAGACTAATTAATATAAAAGATCCTGCAATTCCTTTGATCATTCTGTGTAACATATAATGGTGTTTTAATTAATCGATTTTATTTTATAAGCTTTGTTCTATTGGAACTACCACTGCGTGAATAGGACTAAGTGCTTCAAGAGATTCGTTAAAGGCCCTTAAGGCTTGGAATAAAGGCGCAATTTTCTCTTCTGCTACAAAAGAAAATACCAATTCGGAATCTACTTGAATTGCACTAGAGGCAAACCAATTTTTAATGGGTGAACTTTGGTCACTTTCTTTATGTCCTGAAATATCTGCACTGCTGTATGCAGATATTCCTGCCTGCTTGAGCAGCTTTAACACACTTGGTTTATGCGCGTCTATTATTGTAATTACTAATAATTTCATAGGTCTTATTATTGATGGTTTTTCTTTTCAATGAGGTAATAAACAAGCGGCACTACTAAAAGCGTCAACACCGTTGAAGCGATTGTTCCGCCCATAAGTGAAATGGCCAATCCTTGAAAAATAGGGTCAAACAGAATTACAAAGGCTCCGATCACAACGGTACCTGCAGTAAGTAAAATAGGGGTCGTTCTCACTGCGCCAGCCTCAATAACAGCTTCTTTAAAAGGCGCTCCCTCTTCCAACCTAATATTGATAAAGTCAATCAAGAGTACTGAGTTTCGCACCATAATACCCGCCAAAGCAATCATTCCAATAAATGAAGTAGCGGTAAAGAAAGCGTCTAACATCCAGTGACCAAGAATAATTCCCACTAAAGAGAGTGGAATAGCCACCATCATTACAATGGGTGCTTTAAAGTTCTGAAACCAACCCACAATAAGCATGTAGATAATCACAATAACCCCTAAAAATGCTAAACCTAAATCCCTAAAAACCTCCAGCGTAATTTGCCATTCCCCATCCCATTTAATGGTGTAATTAGATTCTGATGTAGGGGCACTAGCGTATAATTCATCCAAACTATATCCTGCAGGCAGGTCTATTTTAGCCAATGTTTCTTCCATACCTAGAATGGCGTATACAGGGCTCTCTAAAGCTCCTGCCATATCTGCCAGCACATAAGAAACTCTTTTCTGATTCTTTCTGTAAATAGGCTGCTCGGCCATAACTTCTGAAATATGAACAACGTCTTCTATGGCCACCAATTGACCCATTTGATTTTTAAGGTGTAGGCCAGTAATGGCATGGATAGAATTCTTATCTGTATGGTCTAATGTTAAAACCATAGGCACCTGTTGCGCTGCATTTGGCAAATAAAGATTGCCCAAGGAACTATTAGACAAGGCTAATTGAATCGTTTGAATAATTTGGGGTGCGCTCAAACCAAGTTTAGCAGCCTTCTCTTTGTCTATATCTAGGTGAAAAGTTTTGTGCTCAGCGGCTGCCATAGCGTCTACATCGACCACATCTGGAGTATCTATAAGCAAGGACTCTAATTGCTTGGCAATATGCACCTGCGTGTCGTAATCAGGTCCATACACTTCTGCCACAATAGTAGATAGTACAGGTGGTCCTGGTGGCACCTCTACAATTTTTATATTGGCATTGTATTTTTTACCCAAAGCTTGAATGTCAGGTCTAAAGAGACTTGCAATTTCATGACTTTGTTCGGATCTATCATGCTTATCTACCAGATTTACTTGAATATCTG
>Ga0209137_1001938_pt1 | contig 18895 bp, 14 predicted proteins | sample SaaInl5LU_22_DNA_FD_184642 | JGI IMG/M metagenome (GOLD analysis project Ga0209137, IMG submission 184642) | Marine microbial communities from expanding oxygen minimum zones in the Saanich Inlet - ESP_105LU_22_DNA (SPAdes) (version 2) | ecosystem: Environmental > Aquatic > Marine > Intertidal... | reverse complement strand
ACATTTACTGATGGTGCAGATGGAGATAACGATAGTGTAACAAGTATTACAGTTCCAACTAATATTTCTGGAATGCCTCTTCAATTTAGAGTTGGTGTTTCTGAAGGTGACCAATCCGAAGTAGTTAGTGATGTAATTAACATATTTGGTGTTGAGCCTGGTGCAGATTCAACTCCGATGTATTTTATCACACCAATAGCTGGTGGTACTCAATTAAAAAATAGTGGTGGCACCATTGAACTTCAGGTTCAAAAATCAGATTCAACAGGATTAAGTGATGTAACAGCCGATTGGCCTCAAATCTATGATGGTGCATCTTTGATAGCAGTTGGAACTGGTATTTCGGATGGTGGTAATGGTGTTACTTATAATCCTGTATTAACCGCAGCTGCAATAACAGGTACAAAAGTTCTTACATTAAAAAATAGTGGTGGTGATGTATTGGATACCATCACATTATTAGATGTAACCGATGGTTTGGGTGGAGGTTCATTCTTATCCCCAAATCTAAAATCAACAAGAAACCCAGTAACAAATAACTATCTTCCTGCTTATTTATCAATAACAGCATCTTTCTTTGATGTAACGGGTAGTGAACATACAAAGGCAGTTAAAATAACACCGAATTATGATAGTGGTACTGATTATATGTTCTACGATACTAATCCAAGTGAACATACCGATTCTGAAATCACTTTAACAATTGATGATGGGGACGGGACTGTATTTAGCGGTACGGGAATTGGGAATAAGTTACCAACCAAAGATGTAGTTATATCTGCGGAGTTTACCGATAGTATATCTGGTCAATCTTCAACGATTGTTGAAACTGTTTACATTATATCTGATGGTGCTGATGGATTAGATGCAATTACTGTTATACTTTCAAATACAGCACACACACTCGCTGCATCCGCTGATGGTACTGTAACATCATATGCTGGTAGTGGGACTACAATTAGTATATATGAAGGAATCAATCAATTAAATCACGATGGTGTTGGTACTTCTGATGGAACTTTTAAAGTAGTAGCTGTTCCAACGAATATTACCGTTGGTTCGATTACCGATGATGGTAACGATGCTTTAGTAGGCAATCATAGTAGTATGACAGATGTATCCGCTTCAATCCAATACCAAATTACAGGTAGTAGAGTAAGTGGTAGTTCGTTTACTTCTCAAATGGTACAAACGCTAACTAAGGCAATTGCTGGTACAGCTGCAAAGGGATTAAGTATAAGTTCCGATTCACAAATATTTGCATTTGATAATTTGAATGATACAACTGCAGCAGATGATACAATCAGAATCTATGTTGACCAACAAAACCTAAGTGCTACTATTTCAACAACCGATATTACAATTACACCAACTGGTCAATCTGGGTTCAACCCATCATCTTTAACTGGAACTGTAACAAGTGGAACTGGGCAACAATATTTTGATGTAACATTCTCATCAACATTTGCGGCAGATAAGACAAGATTACCTGTTACGATTTCAGTAACTAAAGATTCAATTACTGATGTAGTTTCTATCTTTAAGGTGGAGGGTGGTTCGGATTCGGCTCCAATGTACATGATTACATCAATAGCTGGTGGTACTCAGATAAAGAATAATGTTGGAGGTATAGAATTACAAGTTCAGAAATCCGATTCAACTGGATTAACCGATATCACATCTGGTACTGATGCTAGAATCTATGATGGAGTTACATTACTTGCTGCACAAACTGGTGTAACTGATGGTGGTAATGGTGTAGCTTATAATCCAATAATTTCAGCAAGTTTTATTACTGGAACTAAAACACTTTCGTTAAAAGATAATGGTGGTACTGTATTAGATACAATTACATTATTAGATGTAACCGATGGATTGGGTGGGGGTTCATTTATTTCTCCAAACCTTAAAATGAGTAGGCAATCCAATAATTCGTACCTACCAGCATCTGCATCTCTAACTGCATCTTTCTACTCAACCGATGGAACAGAGTACACTAAAGCAGTTAAAATTTATCCAAATTACGATAGTGGTACTGATTATATGTACTATGATAATAATCCAAGTGAACATACTGATTCTGAGATTACCCTAACAATTGATAACGGAGATGGGACTGTATTTAGCGGTACGGGAATTGGAAATAAGTTAGCAACCAAAGATGTGGTTGTAACCGCTGAATTTACCGATAGTGTATCTGGTCAATCTTCAACAATGGTAGAAACTGTTTATATTGTTTCCGATGGTGCTGATGGTATTGATGGTACAACGGTGTTCATTACAAATGAATCACACACCTTACCAGCCAATGCAGTTGGGACTGTATCTGATTATGTAGGTAGTGGGACTGAAATTCAGGCATATGAGGGGGCAACTGCATTAACTTTCCAATTACCCACATTTACGGATAAAAATTTAAATTTTGAAATTTATTCCAATACTATTACTAATGGTGATGGGTATGTTGAATTCGATGCAAGTTCGGGTATTGTAGTTAATGAGGCATCCGATTTAACATTTTGGAAAAATTTAGCTGATTTAGGAATATTGTGGTTAAGAAATTCCGATGGAGAGACTCCATTTAATACCATTGACCAATCCGCTAAAGTTCAGAGTATGGAAAATACTTCTGGTACAACTTGGAGAATTACCTTCACCTCCGATTACACATTTAATTCTGATTTAGATGGGGGGGAAAGTTTATTTGATTTTCAAGCATTTGAGAGCAATAGTACATTCCAAATAATCAGCGGTTCTGGGAATTTATTATCCACTTCGGAATTTACAGTGGAGGCAATAACATATAAAGGGTTTACTGGGGCTAATTTTCCATCGTTGGGTGGAGATGGTACAACGATTGGTGTGGTTAATGATTTAACCAATTTTTCATCTGCATTAAGTACTGGATTTATTAATTATGTTATAAAAGTAAATACTTCATTAAGTAATGTTGTACGATATGTAAAAAAACAATCTTTTACAAAAGCAATAGCTGGTGCGGCTGGTACATCTGGTACATCTGGAGCGGATGGTACTGATGGTGCTGCTGGTACTCCTTCTGGAATTGTATATGCTGGAGCTTGGACATTACTTTTACCTGATGGTTCAACGCCGGATACTACTGATAAAGTTTCTTACCTTGCAGAAGATGATTTAAAATATGTAACCAAATACACTTCGGGTGGAACTAACTATTGGGTATGTGCTCAGACTCATAGATACACTGGAACATGGAATGGTTCGAATGGATATGTGGTTGATGATGTGGTTCTATATAGTGGAACTTATTATATATGTGATGTTCCAACAGCACCTGGAGATGGAGACCCATCGGTGGAAACATCAGATTGGACTTCTATTGGTTCATCAATCGCACCTGGCTCTTGGGCTGGCGGGTGGACAGCATTTGGGGCAGAGTTTACTTCAGTAGCAACCGATATTCTATTCGCACAAGATGTTTACGCCGATAAGACAGTTAACATTGGTTCTAAAGGTGGTTCGCCTGTAATTGCACTAAACTCAGATGCTGACAACTCAAACGCTAACCCATATATTTCAATCGGGCAAGGTGGTACGCAGGGATTTGGACAAGATGGTATCTTCTTAGGATTTGATGATGGTACGGGTAGTTTTTCCATATTTGCCGATAAAACAGATGCAGAAGCTGCATTTGTTCAATTTGATGGTGTTAATTTTACTTACTCTGGGCGAGTAACTGGTTCGCGTGTTCAAGGTGGCGAATTGTTGATTGGATTCGATACTCAATCAGGTCTTTATGCATTTAGAGTAGGAAATGATGGTACTTTAATTTCATCTGGTAGTAATAGTAGATTCCAAGGTAGTATATTTGCAGCTGGTGGTGAGATAGGTACATGGGCAATTAGTGAACAGGCACTATCATCTGAAAGAATTTCATTAGATGCATCACAAAACCAAATCACAGTATCGGATACGGATGCGATAGTTAGATTTAATGCTAATTCGGATACAGCACTTCCATCATTAACGGCCGGAGGTACTACATATTCACATGCGATGAGTACTGCCATTACCTTAGTTGAATATGATGGTGATTCTGGTACTGTAAATGGTGTACAATCCGAAGGATTTATAGGAACAGCAACACCATCACAGGCATTTGACCCTGTTGCGGATGGTAAGCACAAAGTAAGTTATACCTATAACAATCCTAATCAATCATATTCATCTGCAACTGGTGCTGGTTCATATTCTAGTTTAAGATTACAATTAGTAATATCAACTGCATCAACGGCGGGTGCTGTGGATAGTCATCCCATTACTGGAAATATCATCGCATATGGAACTGCTATTACTGTAAGTTCTTCTGGTTATAATGAGTCTGGATATATTTCGGTAACTGGTGATACTAAAATAACATTATTTGATGGAACTACTAAATTAGCAAAAGATTGTAAAGCCAATGATGAAATTTTGTGTTGGGATGAAAAATTGGGTAAGTTTGCAAAAGGTAAAATATCTAAAATAAGAAGTAGAACAGTAGATAGAATATTTAGAGTTTCTGTTGGTAATAAAATAGTTGATGTTTCTGATACTCACGGATTTTGGGTAAATGATGGTTTGGAAATAAAAGTTCAAGATATAATCGAAGGCCAGACAGAAATTTATTACAAAGATGGAGAAACTATTCGTTTTGGAATAGTTGATTCGGTTGAAGAAATATTTGGTGAAGAAGTGGTTTATACATTTAGTGTACCTAAATATCTCAATTATGTTTCAAATGAACTGATTTCGCACAACTTCGCCGAAGATATCCCAATGGTAGATATTGATTATGTTGGTTCTTATACATTTATTCTGAATAATGTAACATTGAACAATGGTACTAATTATTACCCATATATGAGAACTTTAAGTACATATACTGTACTTGTGGGTGATTATCAGTATGAAATAAGTAATAGAACAAAGTTAAATGGAGCCAATGTAACAATTGTACCATTAAGTGCTGGTGTTATTGTAAATGGTGGTGGAATGCAGAGTGTTGTTGATAGTTCTAACTACTTTAGATTCCGAACCGATGCGGGTTCTGACCCGTATAAAAGTGATATTAGGGGTGGATTATCGGTTGATAAAATGTATGGGTATGATATTGCTGGGTCTGGATTGGCTTATCTAAAGGAAGCATATCCTTGGGTAGTTAAGGGATATGGTAAAATAACACATACTACAAATGCAGATACAACCCCAACCTCAACAGCAGAAGCAACTTTCGAAGCAAATGTTGGATTTTCATCTGTTACGGTATCTACTTCAATTCAAGGATATTATAATATTGCATATACCGAAACTTATACTGGAAAATACCCAACAGTTATTGCAACCGCTGGTATTGGACCTGCTTATACAGGTGTAACTGGAGCTACTGCAAAGGATTCTGCTAAAGTCAGTATTGGAGTTGGTTCATATACCACAAGTAGAGTGTATTTATACACAATGGACCAAGTTCAAGACGATTTAGAAAATATAAGACATATGTCATTAATATTATTAGCTTAATTTACTATGGAAGAAAAAAAATATATTGTTTATGAAAGCCCAATAAATGATGATGAGTATTTAGTTGTAATACCTGCATCTCATTTACCAATAGAGTATGTAGCTCAGAAGGATGTACCAAATGGAAGTCCTTACAAAATATTGAGTTCATCTCAATTACCTTATAGATTTTGGGAAGAATTACAAATGTATGAATTTGATTTATCAAATCCAGATGGATATGGTAAAGGTGTTTATCACGATGATGTTGGTAACGAATTAATAACATCATCATTTGAATACGAATCATTTAAAGAATGGGAGATAGATAACTTATGATTAATTTAAATAAAAATAGAGCTGCTGAATTTCTAAAACAAAAAATAAGAAAAGAGAGAACAAAACTTTTTCCTGAATTGGATGTAGAGTACATTAGAGCATTGGAAGCTGGTGATACTGCACTACAAAATGAGATTGCTGCAAAAAAACAAGCTCTAAGAGATGCCACAAATATTAATATGGGTTCGTTTGAAACAAGAGATGAATTGGTTCAATTATGGCCTGAAAATTTACTTGGTAATAATCCATTTCCATCTGGTTCTATTTCGTAAAATAAAACTTATATATACTTATATATACAAACATAATATTATGGCACAAAAGACAGAAAATTTAGAAAATGAAATCGTAGAAAGATTACGATTTCTTAGAGATGAAACCGATAAGATTGTAATTTTCTTAGGTCAATTAGCTGTACAAGAAAGAACTCTCAAAAGAAGATTAAGAGAAATCGAAGATAACCAAGAAAAATACGGAGCAATGAACGATAAGTACATTGTTGAGTTGGAAGAAAAATTGGGAGAGTTGGATAAGAAGTACAAAAACGGACAAATTGATTTAGATAAAGGTACAATTACTGTTGAAGAATAATTTGGTTAATTCAAATTATTTTCGTATATTTGTACAATAGTGTATCTAATAAGTTATGGCTAAGAAAAAATTGTTATATGTGGCTTCACACCTATCAACGGGTGGAATGCCTCAATATCTTCTAAAACAAATTCAAACTTTTAAAGATAAGTTTGAAATACAAGTTGTTGAATACAATGACCATAGTGGTGGTGTTTTTGTAGTTCAAAAAAATCAAATAAATGATTTAGTAGAGTTATTTACCCTTTATGAAAATAAGGGTGAAACTTTACTTGCTATTATAGATGCACAAAAGCCGGATATAATTCACTTCACCGAAATCCCAGAACACTTTATTGACCATCCAACTTTAGATAAAATTTTTGGAAACAAAAAAAGAAAATTTGATATTGTGTGTTCAACTCATGGTTCATTCACAAAACCAGATGAAATTAAATATCATCCTGATAGATACATTTTGGTATCAGAGTGGAGTAGACAGAGATTTGAACATTTGGGAATAGATACTAAAGTTTGGGAATATCCAATTGAGAATTTCAAATACAATAAAGATTTTGCAAAAGAGGAACTTGGATTTGAAAAAGATTGGAAGCATGTTCTGATGGTTGGTTTATTTTCAGAAGGTAAAAACCAAAGTGAGATATTTGATGTAGCTAGATTGTTAGAGAAATATAAAATTAAATTTCACTTTGTTGGTAATCAAGCAGTTAACTTTGAACAATATTGGGGACCTTTAATGAAATTCAAACCATCGAATTGTATAGTTTGGGGTGAGAGACAAGATACCGATAAGTTCTATAAAGCAAGTGATTTATTTTACTTTAGTTCAAAGTTAGAATTAAATCCCCTTTCGATTAAAGAAGCACTTTCTTATGGATTACCATCTATCTTCAGAAGGTTACATACTTATTTAGATACATACGATAGTAATGAGTTAGTTACATATATTGATGATGATATTTACAAAACCAAAGATGTATTGTTAGAAAAACTAAAGCCAGAATTTAACGAAATTCCCGGTTGGTTTTCATATCAAAATTTATATACTGAAATTGTAGATAAATTACCAAATAATTCTAACATTGTAGAGGTTGGTGCTTGGTTCGGAAAATCTACAAATTTCTTAGCACAAAAAATAAAAGAAAGCGGAAAGAAGATAAACTTCACAACAATAGATACTTTCAAAGGTTCTCCCACCGAAGATGTTCATAATAACACTTTAAAAGTATTTGATAATGATATCTATTCTGAGTTTATGCACTCAACTATAATGTTGGATAATTTATCAAATATAAATGTAATTAAAGATACATCGGTAAATGCTAAGGATTCATTTGTAAATAATTCTTTGGATTTTATTATGATTGATGCTGGGCATACTTACGATGATGTAAAGAGTGATATTAATGCTTGGTATTATAAAGTAAAGCCGGGTGGTATAATTTCTGGTGATGATTATATTCCGATGTTTCAAGGTGTAATTGATGCTGTGGATGAGTATTTCTATGGGCAAATTAAAAGAACTGAAACTGGATGGTTTAGAAAAAGACCTCGTATTCAGATTATTCATATGATGACTAGACCTGATGATGTTAGAGAACAAATCAGCACAAACTCATTAAAGCAATTACAACGATTGGGGTTTGATTATAAACCAATGATAAATGAAGTTTATGAAGGTAACCCACCATCAGAGTTTTGTAGGAGACCCAATGATATCTCAGATACTCCAATATTTAACGGAGACCAGGGAATAGGAAATATTACAGGTAGACACTATGGTTGTTATTTGGCTCACATAAATGCTTTAAAAGAAATTGATACCGAAAATTATGATTACACATTAATTTTTGAAGCTGATGCATTTATATACTCAACTTTGAGAGATTTTGCTGATATTGTTTATAAGGCATGTTTTGTTTCTGAAAGAGATAATGTTCCCTTTATTTCATTTGCTAATAATCCATCTTGGAGTAGATGGGATATTGATTCAAATTTTGCTAAAACTGATTACAATCAAGATTGGGCACATGCTTATCTAATACCAAACAAAGAAAAGCAATGGTATATGGATAGAATTGAAGATTGTGAATGGGATGTTGCTGATTTATGGTATAATCATGTTTTCTATAATCACAAAAGATTGAGATATACTACTCATTATCCATATTCAAAACAAGCCGAAGGTATATCCTTATTAGATAATACAAATAAAAGTTGGAAATGATTTACGGAAAAATACATAGAAACCCGAACAATATAGTTGAAATTAAAAATACAGTTTCAATTTCATATATTAATGGACCAAAGGTTGAAATATTAGGTAGTAAAGATACCACATATAAAGTTCAATTTTTTGATAAGAAAACAAATACACTTCATTTTGAAACTCAAATAAAAAATAATAATTGGGCCAAGGCCAATATTGAATACTTTGTAGATTGGAATATCAAAGTATGGGATGGTGATAATTTATTTTATGATGAGCAATTTGATGCAACTGATAAGAGGGTTTATATTGCAATAGATTCAAAAGCATTGGGTGATTCATTGGCTTGGATTCCATATATGGAAGAGTTTCAGAATAAAAATAATTGTAAGGTAGTGGTTTCTACATTTCACAATGATATGTTTATGAATCAATATCCTAATTTAGAATTCGTAACACCGGGTGATATTGTTCCAAATTTATATGCAATGTATTCATTGGGATTATTTTATACTGAAAAGGGTTTGGTAAATTTATTTAAAAATCCTAAAGACCCAAAATCAGTTACAATGCAACAAATGGCAACTGATATATTGGGATTGGATTACATAGAAATAAAACCCAAACTTCAAAAGAGAGATGTTCCTAAAGTTGAAAATTTAATTACAATTGCAATTCATGGAACCGCTCAATCAAAATATTGGAATAATTCAACTGGATGGCAAGAGGTTGTTGATTGGTTAAAAAACCGAGGATACATTGTTAAATTACTTTCCAAAGAACAAAGTGGTTATATGGGTAACTTTGAACCGAAGGGAATTATCAAACACCCATGGGGACCTATTGATTTAGTAATGGATGAGATGGCTAAATCAAAAGCATTCATTGGTATTGGTAGTGGATTGAGTTGGCTAAGTTGGGCATTGGGAACTAAGACAGTATTGATTAGTGGATTCTCATATGATTGGGCAGAGATGCAAGATTGTGTACGAATAACTGCACCAAAGGATATGTGTAGTGGTTGTTTTAATCGATTAAAATTAAATGCTGGTGATTGGAATTGGTGTCCAGACCACAAAGGTACTGAAAGGCAATTTGAATGCACCAAATCCATCACCGGTCAAATGGTAATCAAAGAATTAGAAAAGTTCCTATGAAAAAGATTTGGTTAAATGGGTGTTTTGATGTTCTTCACTACGGCCACTTTCAACTAATTGCACATGCGGTTTCATTGGGTGGACAAGTAAAGATTGGAATCGATTCGGATAGACGAGTAAAAGAATCTAAAGGAGACGATAGACCGTTTCATACTCAAAATCAAAGAGTATCAAACTTACTTCAAATTCAAGGCGTGAGTGGTGTAGTGGTATTTGATTCCGATAAAGAACTATCTGATTTAATTAAAGAATACAAACCTGATATTTTTGTAATCGGGGAAGAATATAAAGATAGAGGAATTATTGGTAGAAAGCATGCAAAGGAAATAAAGTTCTTCCCAAAGGTAGAGGGATTATCAACAACAAAGTTATTAGATGAGTAAAGTATTAGTTATAGGAGAAGAGTGTATGGATATCTTCATTTATGGAGATACACCTCGTCTTTCACCCGAAGGACCAGCTCCTGTATTCATTCCAAAAAATGAAGTTTACAATGGTGGGATGGGAATGAATGTATGTAGAAACTTACAAGAGTTAAACATAGAATCGGATTTCCACCATCAGTTAAATACAATCACAAAGACACGATATGTTCACCAATCATCAAATACTTTATTACTTAGAGTAGATGAAGAGCAGGGTGTAGATAGAGTTAAAGATGAAACTCTTACACATATTGATTTTTGGGAATATTCAATGGTTGTGATTTCAGATTACAACAAAGGATTCCTAACCGAAGAGGATATTGCTTACATAGCATTCAAACATCCCAACACAATTTGTGATACAAAGAAAAAGTTGGGTGAATGGTGTAAGGATTTACGATTCATAAAACTTAATCGTACTGAGTTCGAAAATAATAAAGAATTTATCGAACAAAACGATTGGATTTTGGAAAAGCTAATAATTACATTAGATAAGGATGGGTGTATGTACAAAGGTACATCATATCCAACCGAACAAGTAGAGATTATGGATATCTCAGGAGCTGGTGATACATTTGTAGCAGGATTTGTGAAAATGTTCTTAGATACCGAAGATATTCCAAAATCAATACAATTCGCTAATCGTTGTTCTACCCAAGTCGTACAAAGGCGAGGTGTAACCACAATAGATTACGAAAATTTATAAATTATATATTTATATATGAATTCAAAAACAAATTAATTAATTTATAGTCACATGGCAAAAGAAAACAAAACATCAATTGATTTAGTAACCGTTGAGTTATCTGAAGAAAAACTTAACGAAATCAAAGGTTACAATTCACAACTAACCCAACTTATGACACAGATTGGTCAGCTCCACATCAGAAAAAATGAGCTACACTCTGAGTTGGAAAGAATGGACCAGGCATTCTCTGAAGCTGAAACCAACTTCAAAGAAACAAATGCTGAAATGAGAAAAGAGTTGAACAAGTTGGAAAGAGATTATCCAAGAGGTCAATTAGATTTGGAAAATGGTACAATTACCTACAACAAATCTTACAAAGAGCAGATGATGCAACAACAGCAACAACAAGGACAATTTGGAGGAGCTCCAAATGGTATCGATGGTGGAGATGTTGTAGCTGAACCTTTTTCTTAATCATAAGGTAAAAGAATAAAATCGTATATTTATATAGTACAAAGGAAATAGTACTATTACAATGAACGAATTATCTCAATTTTTAGTAGAGAGTATATTAGGGGAAGCGGACAGTGTAGACAACTTAGTTGTAGTTTACGCTGGCCGCTTTCAACCTTTTCATAAGGGGCACTTTGCAACATACTCACACTTAGTAAAAAAGTTCGGTAAGAATAATGTGTATATTGGCACATCCGATAAAACCGATAATCAAAAATCACCATTTAACTTCAAAGAGAAGGTGATGATTATGAACACTATGTTTGGTGTTCCAAAAAACCAAATCGTTCAGGTAAAGAATCCATATGTACCAACTGAGGTACTTAAAAAGTTCGATAAAGATACAACCGCATTTGTTACCGTTGTTGGTAAGAAGGATGCTAGTAGATTGGGTGGTAAGTTCTTTACCCCATATAAGGATAACTTAGATTTCGAAGGATACGAAGATAGAGGATATGTTTACATTGCTCCTGAAGGGGGTGGTGGTGTAAGTGGAACTGAAGTTCGTATGGGATTGCGAAGAGGTTCTGATGAAGATAAGAAACAATTCTTTTCTAAAAGAGCATACCCAAAATACAATGATAAAATCTTCAAATTCATTACTGATAAATTATCCAAACTTCCAGAAGTAACCGAAGAAAACATTTTCATACCAAAACATTTAGTTGAGGATTGGATTGTAGATAATGTTGAGTTAATCAAAGAGGTTTCTAGCATCTTAGGTAAAACTGAAGTAGATGATGGTCCTAATTTCTTATTCCCATCATATGCAACTTTTGATAAAATATCACAAAGGAGAGCGGAAAAAATAGGATACACTCTATTATCACAAATTATGAGTGATGAACTTACTGATATAGACCCACACCCTGTTTATCCAACAGGACCTGTAAAAGCAGCAACTCCGTTTCCTGCTGGTGTGATTGGTAAAACAACCGCAACAAACCAAAAAGATTTCTATGGTTCTGAGGCCTATGGAAAGTGGTGGAGGCATGTAACTAGAGTGGCTGGATTAGTTGGATACTCATTGGTAAAATCTCTTTCAGATAAGATTGATAGGGGTGAAGCTAATAAAACAAAGAAAATACCAGGTCTTAAACTCCCAACAATTACCGAAAATATCACACTTCCAGTTAATGTTGGAGATACAATCTTAACTGGTAGATTCAAAAACAAAAAGGTGGTTGTTAAAACTATTGGTAAAGATGAACACGGAATGCCAACCATCAATGGTAAGAAGGTTGTAACCTTTAGAATCCTAAAAGAAGGTGTTGAAGTTGAACTAAACGAATTCGGTGGTGTTAAATTTGATTTAGTTGGGTATGATAGTAATGATAAGCCAGTTCTAAAGACAATCAGAAGGTCATTATACTCATTCTTAAAAGATGTTGCTAAGTATGGTTCGGAGAAACTATTCAAAAGTGGTAAGGGTGTTGAGTATGTAAAGATATACTACGACAAAAACCACTTAATGACTGTAAGGGATGGTGGTAGAACATTAGTCAAAGAAAAGGGTTGGGGCAAACTCCCAATCAACGAAATCCCAATGGCTGATTTGGTAAAGATTGACCAATACGCTGATAAACAACTTAACCCAGTAGATGTAGTTCTAACTGATAAACATTTCTTCGATAGATTAACTGACCCAAGAAATCAAAAAGAAATTACACCGGCGGAACTAATCGGATTTTTCAAAAGATTAGCAAAGAAGAAAAAGGATTTCCTAAACTTCTTAAATCTATACGGACAAATAGTAGCAAAGGATAATAGAAGTAAAATCAACATTCCATTTATGAAACAAGCGAACAAAGTAATCGCTAAAACCATAATGAGAAAGGATGATTTCAAAACTTCATCACCTGAATATAAATTTGAACAATTGGCTAAAGGCATGGATATCTACGATATTGCAAATATGCATGGTGTGGATATTGATGATTTGAATGTAGAATTACAAAAGGGTATTGAGGTTGAAAAAGAACACACTTCAGATAGAGGTGTAGCCGAAAGAATAGCATTGGACCACTTATATGAGGACCCAAAGTATTACACTAAACTTGCTACCATAGAAGAACTATCAGCACATGGTTACCCAGACCAAAAATGGATTGATGACCATAACAAAGAATTAAAGAGATTAAGAAAGAAATTTGATAAAGAAAAAGTAAATGAAAGTTTACTTACTGAAGGTGGTGCATACGGACATATGAATCACCCATTCGATACCGAAATCAATTTAACTTTCGGACAATTAAAAGATATCGTAAACAAAGCATTGGAAGGTAACTTAGAACTTACCAGAGAAAAGACAGATGGACAGGCATTAGCAGTTAGTTGGAGAGATGGAAGATTAGTTGCAGCAAGAAACAAAGGACATTTGAAAAACAAAGGAGCTGGGGCATTAGATATTAATGGTGTAGCGATGAAGTTTGCAGGAAGAGGGGAATTGGAAAAGGCATACAACTTCGCAATGAGGGATTTGACCAAAGCAATTTCAAAACTATCCGAAAAGCAGAGAGATAAAATCTTCAAAGGTGGAGCATGTTTTATGAATTTGGAAGTAATCTATCCAACTTCTGTTAATGTAATTCCTTACGGACAAGCACTCTTAGTATTCCATGGAACTATGGAGTATAACGAAGATGGTATCGCTATTGGTGAAAACCAAGACGCAGCTAGAATATTAGCCGGTATGATTAAGCAAGTAAACCAAGATGTACAATCAGCTTATACAATTCAAGGCCCACCAGTAGTTCAATTACCAAAATCAAAAAACCTTTCATCATTAAAAGGAAAGTACAACGGACAAATCTCAAAACTACAATCTCAATTTAAGTTAAAGGATACTGATGGTGTTTCTGAATACCATCAAGCTTGGTGGATGGATTTTGTAAATAAGAAATCACCATCTAAGTTGGATAACAAAACTCTAATGGGGTTAGTTAAGAGATGGGCATTCTACGATAAATCATTCCGTTTGGATAATAAGAATATCACCGATGAGAAAACCTTAGAATGGGCAAAGGGAATCGATAAGAACGACCATGCTAAGATGGCTAAGGATAACATCAGACCATTCGAAGATATCTTCTTAGGAGTAGGGGCTGAGGTTCTTTCATTTATGAGTTCAGCACTTACCGCAAATCCTGATTCTGCGGTTAGAGATATGAAAAAGAGATTAGACCAAACCATTAAGGATGTTCAAAAAGGCGGAGACCCTAAGAAGGTTTCTAAACTCAAATTGGAGTTGGAAAGATTGAACGCAATTGGTGGTAAGAATAAGATTGTTCCAAATGAAGGAATCGTATTTGTGTATGGTGGGAAAACTTTTAAACTAACTGGAACATTCGCACCACTCAACCAGATTCTTGGTTTATTTTACGAATAGTAAAAAACTCAATACTTATATATAAGTATATATAAGATTTAATATGGCTGAGAAACAATTCAATAAAAAGTTCATGCACCCAACTCGTAGGAAGTTGGTAAATATGGTTCAAACCGGAGAGTATCAAAAAGATACTCAAATTTCCCTATCCGATGTCAAAGAAGTTACCAAAAGAGAAGTTGGTGATGTGTGGGAAGAGAATGGTGTAGTTTGGGAACAAAAATCATATGGTAGGGTAAAACAATCCAAATCATCAAATGAACTTGCAAATCTTAGAAAATTCTTACAACAAAGTTCAGAGTGTAAATCACAAACTTGTTCCAAAAACAAATATGGACCTACCGATAAAAAACTGATTTCTAAAACTGGGTTTTGTTCGGTTTGTCTATCTGAAAAAGAAGCTTTAATCAAGAATGATGGTTTATGGCAAGCTTATGAAGAATATAAAGTTTATTCTAATATGGCTGCTTATGGTACTGAGGTAATTGCTAAATGGAACGATGCTCTTCACGAAGTATCAAATATTCACGAATACATCAACGATGATGGTTCGGTTGAAAAGTGGTCATCCAATGAAGATGTACAAACTTTAAAAGCACAAATTGAAACCGATATTGAAAATGGTAAGAAAGAACTTACCGAAGTTATTGAAAAGAGAAACGCAGCATATGAACTCTTAAAAGATAAAAATTACGAATTAGTACAACCTTTATAAAATGAATAGTAATACAAAAATATATTTGATATTGATTGTAATCTTAGGATTTGTAGGTTACAATTTAATGGTGATGCACGATATCCAAACTGATGTTGCTGCATTTGATGAAAAGATTGAAGCAATTCAAAGTGATATTGATTCAATAGCAATAGCCAACGAAGAGTTGGATTCTAAAATAGAATCGTTACATTCTGAAATCGAACTAATTGATAGTGATATCGATAGAGTTCAAGGTAACATTTCAATTATAAAAAATCAGACAGATGAAAAAGTTAGTAATGTTGATGTTCTTACTTTCGATGAGCTTATCAAGTTTTTCACAGACCGTTACGGAGAGGGACTCGGTAGTGAGACTGGAAGTTCCGATAGTGAGGCTGGTAATTAAGGATTTAGTAACTTTCGATGGTGTAAAACTTCAATTAGTTGAAACACAAGAATTGCTTAAATTATCAAATGATAAATTGGTATTAAAGGATAGTGTGATTACTAATCTAAATGGTAAAGTAATAAACTTACAAGCAATCATTGATAAAAAAGATGAACAATTTGGATTAGAGAGTGAAAAATCCAAATCGTTAGAAAAAGAATTAAAGAGGCAAAAACGAAATACATTCCTATGGAAAATGGGAACAGTTGCAGGTGGAGTACTTGCATTATTCTTTGCAGCAGGTGGATAATTGATTTATGGCACAAACAAAAACATTAAAAGAAATCATCAAAGAGGAATATCAGAAGTGTGCTTCTGACCCTATATACTTTATGAAAAAGTATTGTATGATTCAACATCCGGTGAGAGGAAAGATTCCCTTTCACCTTTTTCCGTTTCAAGAAGAAACATTGGTTGACTTCAAAGACCATCGCTATAATATCATACTTAAATCCAGACAAACTGGTATCTCAACTCTAACCGCAGGGTTTTCACTTTGGAAAATGTTATTCAATCAAGATTACAATGTATTGGTAATTGCAACAAAGCAAGAGGTTGCTAAGAACTTAGTAACTAAGGTGAGAGTAATGAATCAATACCTTCCTTCTTGGTTAAAGTTAACAACTGTTGAGGATAACAAACTATCGTTACGATATGCAAATGGCTCTCAGATTAAAGCAACTTCTGCTGCTAGTGATGCTGGTCGTTCGGAAGCACTATCCCTTTTGGTATTTGATGAGGCTGCATTCATTGATAAGATTGAAGATATATGGGTATCTGCCCAATCTACATTATCAACGGGTGGTAATGCAATTATTCTTTCAACTCCAAATGGTGTGGGTAACTTCTTCCATAAAACTTGGGTAGGTGCAGAAGATGGTACAAATACATTCAATACAATCAGATTACATTGGACTGTTCACCCAGAAAGAGACCAAAGTTGGAGAGATGAGCAAGAGGTTTTATTAGGACCAAAAGGAGCTGCACAAGAATGTGATTGTGATTTTATTTCTTCAGGTGATTCGGTTATTGACCCGCAAATACTTCAGTTCTATAAAGAAACTTATGTACAAGACCCAATTGAAAAGGGTGGGTTCGATGGAAACCTTTGGAGATGGCAATATCCTGATTATTCTAAAACTTACATAGTAGTTGCCGATGTTGCGAGGGGTGATTCATCGGATTATTCGGCGGCTCATGTAATTGATGTAGAAGCATCTGAGCAAGTTGCGGAGTATAGAGGTAAGTTGGATACTAAAGATTTTGGAAACTTTTTGGTATCACTTTCTACGGAATATAACAATGCATTGTTGGTGATTGAAAACGCTAACATTGGTTGGGCAACTATTCAACAGGTGATTGATAGAAATTATCCTAATTTATATTATATGAGTAAGGATTTGAAATATGTTGATACTGAACATCAGCATTCAAATAGATATCGTTCTCAAGATAAAAGTATGATTGCTGGGTTCTCAACTACATCAAGAACTCGTCCTTTGATTATTTCAAAGTTAGAAGAATATGTGAGAGAAAAATCAATCATTATCCGTTCAGTTAGAACTATTGATGAGTTGTTCACATTTATTTGGATGAATGGTAGAGCTGAAGCTATGAGAGGTTATAATGATGATTTAACTATGAGTTTAGCTATTTCACTTTGGGTAAGAGATACTGCTCTTCGATTAAAGCAAGAAGGTATTGATTTAACCAAAAGAGCGATTGATGGCATTTCATCTTATACTTATAGTGGTATATATGGTGGTAACAATGGAGAAGATAATCCTTGGGAAATGGATATCAATGGTTACAAAGAGGACCTAACTAAATGGTTGTAATTTAAAAAACTAATATTTATATAGTATAAGTTAATTATAGGTATTTGATATGGAAAATTATTCTAAGGAACTTTACAATGAATTCATCAATATGTTTGAGGAGAACATCTTTGAATATGATGTAGAAAACTATGATGATTTGAAAGAATTTTTAGAATTCATAAAAGAATATAAGCCTGATGTAAATGAGGCTGAATATCAAGGTAGAGAAGTTAAACTTAACAAACCTATGAGGGGTGATGTGAAGAAGTTTAAGGTCTATGTAAAAAATCCAAAAGGTAATGTTGTAAAAGTAAACTTTGGACATGGTGGAACATCGGCTAAAAAAGCAGGTGAAGAAACTATGAGGATTAAGAAAGATAATCCAGAACGAAGAGCATCTTTTAGAGCAAGACACAATTGCGATAGTCCCGGTCCAAGAACTGGAGCGAGATATTGGAGTTGTAAAGCTTGGTAAATTAATAAAGGTTATAAAATAAAAAAACAAAATGGCAGAACAACAAAATAGTTCATTTTTCGATAGATTAACGAAACTCTTTTCCACTCAGGCAATCGTAAAGGTTGACAAGGATGGGAAAAGAAAAATCGTTGATGTAGATGATAGACAGCAAGGTAGTACCAACCTAATGAATTTAAGAGATAGGTACACTAAACTTCAAAGGTCTTTTTATGGGGACCAGATGGCAGCTCAATCAATGGCTTACCATCAAGTTCGCAGAGAATTATTTAGAGATTATGATGCGATGGATAATGACCCAATTATCTCATCTGCATTGGATATCTATGCAGATGAATGTACACTTAAAAACGAATTCGGTGAGGTTGTACAAATCAAAACAAAAAACGAAAGAGTAAAAGAAATCTTAGAAAATCTTTTCTATGATATTCTTAATATTGAATTCAACCTTTGGTCTTGGACTCGTAATATGGTTAAGTATGGAGATTTCTTCTTACTACAAGAGATTCAGCCAGGTGCTGGTATTATCAATGTAAGACCACTTCCAGTTTACGAAACCGAAAGATTAGAAAATACCGACCCAAACAATCCAAACTATGTAAAGTTTAAAGTAATGCACGACCCTAAT
>Ga0209137_1001936_pt1 | contig 18901 bp, 13 predicted proteins | sample SaaInl5LU_22_DNA_FD_184642 | JGI IMG/M metagenome (GOLD analysis project Ga0209137, IMG submission 184642) | Marine microbial communities from expanding oxygen minimum zones in the Saanich Inlet - ESP_105LU_22_DNA (SPAdes) (version 2) | ecosystem: Environmental > Aquatic > Marine > Intertidal... | reverse complement strand
TGTGTTGGCTACTTCTTTTTGTCGAACCTGCTTTTGGACCGTGTGATTTTTCCAGCCAAAGGTGCTGCGGCGGGGCGTAATATCACCCGCGCAAATTTGGTTCGCCCGTGGCTTTTCTTGATGCCAGCGTTGCTCGCCATGGGGCTTTATCTTGTCTATCCAGTCATCGGTTCTTTTTATCGTTCGATGTTTAATCGGTTGGGTGACGAGTTCATCGGTTTTGGCAATTACCAAGTGATGTTTGCAGACAGCACGTTTCAGACGGCGTTGTTCAACAACTTCCTTTGGGTGTTGTTCGTGCCTGCTTCGGCCACGTTCTTGGGGTTGTTGGTGGCGCAGCTGACGGATCGGCTGTCATGGGGCAATATTGCAAAATCGCTGATCTTCATGCCCATGGCGATTTCGTTCGTGGGGGCCTCGCTGATCTGGAAATTTGTCTATGCCAACAATCCCGACATTGGCCTGATCAATGCCATCCGTTTTGCATTCGGCGCAACCGAGGCGATGGATGTTTTGCAGCTCAACTTTTGGAACAACTTCTTTTTGATGATCATCTTGGTCTGGATCCAGACGGGTTTTGCGATGGTTATTTTGTCGGCGGCTTTGCGCGGCATTCCTGAGGAAACTATTGAGGCCGCGATTTTGGACGGGGCCAACCCGTTCCAGATTTTCTTCAAGATCAAAATTCCACAAATCATGGGCACCATCGTCGTCGTCTGGACAACGATCACGATCCTTGTACTTAAGGTTTTTGACATTGTTTACACGATGACAGGCGGCAACTTTGGCACAGAGATTTTGCCCAGTTACATGATGTCTTACATGTTCCGCGACGATGGTCGCGCTACGGCTGTGGCCTTTGTCATCATGCTGATCGTATTGCCCGTGATGATCTGGAACATCCACCAAGCACGGAAGGAAATGCAATGACCAGTATTGCCGGTTCACGTTCTGCCCTTGCTTGGGCGGTTAATATTTCTGTTGTTGCATTGGTTGTACTCTGGCTGATCCCGACGATTGGCCTGTTGGTATCGTCGTTCCGCGACCGCGATCAGATTAGTGTTTCTGCGTGGTGGAATGCACCTTTTCCCGTTGAGCAAAATTATGCGGTAAAAGCCGACCTTGGCACAGCTACGCAAACTGACGCGGGCTTTGTTCTAAGCGGCAATGTTTTCGGCGAAGGGACGGGTACTGTTACGCAATTTGGCGGACGCCGTGCTGCACCAACGGCGTTTGATGTGGGCACTGTTGGGGATCTTCCTCGCGACCGCCAATTGCAGGTCAATGCTGATGGCTCGTTCGAATTCACCTTCCCCGAGTTGCCGCGCCGTGATCCGTCGATCTATTTTGCGGCCGCATCGCCGCCGTCTTTCTCGCTTGTGAATTATGACATGATCCTGAATTCGAATGGCATGGCGCAGGCGTTTATCAACACGCTGACCGTGACTATTCCCGCGACAATCATTCCCATCTTGATTGCAGCTTTCGCGGCTTATGCTTTGGCATGGATGGACTTTGCGGGCCGCGGATTTTTGATTGCGGTGATTGTGGGGCTGTTGGTTGTACCGCTGCAACTGGCGCTTGTGCCGCTGTTGCAACTGCATAACCAAGTTGGCATTGGTCAGAGCTTTTTGGGCATATGGATGGCCCACACGGGCTTTGGGTTGCCGCTCGCGATTTATTTGCTGCGCAACTACATGGTTGGGTTGCCGCGCGACATTATTGAAAGCGCCAAAGTTGACGGCGCGACTGATTTCCAAGTGTTCACCAAGATTGTGCTGCCCCTGTCGTTTCCGGCGTTGGCCAGCTTTGCCATTTTCCAGTTTCTGTGGACATGGAACGATCTGTTGGTGGCAAAAGTATTCTTGCCGTCCAATTCTGAATCTTGGGTAATGACAGTCAAAATCGCCGATGACCTTTTGGGCTCGCGCGGGGGTGACTGGGGTATTTTGGCGGCTGCGGCATTTGTATCTATCGCCGTGCCGCTTTTGGTTTTCTTCACAATGCAACGCTATCTGGTGCGCGGTCTGTTGGCCGGCTCCGTAAAATAATCGAGACAGACGACTATGACTTTGAACGCTGATAAAGATTGGTGGCGCGGTGCCGCTATCTATCAAATTTATCCTCGCAGCTACCAAGACAGCAATGGCGATGGTATTGGTGATCTGAACGGGATCACATCGCGCTTGCCCTATATTGCAAGCCTCGGCGTTGACGCGATTTGGATTTCGCCGTTCTTTACATCGCCGATGAAGGATTTCGGCTATGACGTCTCAAACTACTGTGACGTGGACCCGATGTTTGGCACGTTGGCTGATTTCGACAAGATGATGGAAACCGCCCACAGCCTGAACCTGCGGGTGATGATTGATCTGGTGTTGTCGCATACCTCCGATCAGCACCCTTGGTTTGCACAATCTCGCGCAGACAAAACAAACGACAAAGCTGATTGGTACGTCTGGGCAGACCCCAAGCCTGATGGCACGCCGCCCAATAACTGGCTCTCAATCTTTGGTGGCCCTGCATGGCAGTGGGATACACGCCGTGAGCAATATTATTTGCACAACTTCCTAACCAGCCAGCCAGATTTGAATTTCCACAACGAAGACGTTTGTGACGCGCTTTTGGATGTGACCCGTTTCTGGCTTGAGCGCGGTGTTGACGGCTTCCGCCTTGATACGATCAACTTCTACTATGCGGACAAAGAGCTGCGCGATAACCCTGCGCTGCCCGTAGCGGAACGCAACGCGACCATTGCGCCGTCTGTGAACCCGTACAATCATCAGTTCCATAAATACTCTAAGAACCAGCCAGAAAACCTTGCGTTTTTGGCCCGTTACCGCGCGCTTTTGGATGAATATCCAGGCAGCACAACAGTGGGCGAAGTGGGGGATGCACAGCGCGGTTTGGAACTGCTGGGCGAGTATACCGCTGGCGACAGCCGTGCGCATATGTGCTACGCGTTCGAGTTTTTGTGCCCCACAACTTTGACTGCCGACCGCGTCGTTGAAACACTGTCCAAAGTCGATGAAGTGGCACCGGATGGGTGGGCGTGTTGGGCGTTTTCCAACCATGACGTGAAACGCCATGCCACCCGTTGGGACCTTAGTGATGCAGCTTATCGGTGCTACGCGTCAATGCTGATGTCCCTGCGTGGGTCGATCTGCCTTTATCAAGGTGAGGAGCTGGGTCTGCCCGAAGGCGATGTCGCCTTTGAGGATCTGCAAGATCCCTACGGCATCGAATTTTGGCCCGAGTTTAAGGGCCGTGATGGATGTCGCACCCCGATGGTTTGGGAACGCTCAAACGCTTCTGGCGGGTTTAGCAGCGGCGCGCCTTGGTTGCCTGTTATGTCAGACCATTTGGCGCGTAACGTTGAGACCCAAGAGGCGGATGCCGACGCGCCTTTGCACCATTACCGCCATATGTTGAATTTCCGCCGTGCAAACCCTGCCTTGATCAGCGGTGATCATGCGGAACTGAAGGCCCAAGGCAATGTGCTTAGCTTTACCCGCACGCTCAACAAAGAAACTATTTTCTGCGCGTTTAATCTGTCTTCTGAGGGTGCGAGCATTGCGGCCCCGTCCGGCGATTGGCAGCCTGTTGACAGTGCGCTGAGCACAGGCACGATGAATAATGGCACGGTCGGTCTTGGGCCATGGCAGGTGTTTTTTGCAACGTTGGATAAGTGAAGGTGAATAAATGGCGGATCTAAAACTCACAGACGTTGCCAAGACCTACGGCAATGCGGTCAATGTGCTGAACGATATCAACCTTGATATCGAAACGGGCGAGCTCATTGTTTTTGTTGGTCCGTCTGGCTGTGGTAAATCTACCCTGCTGCGTATGATTGCGGGGTTGGAAACAATCTCGGGAGGTGAGCTGTTGATCGACGGGGAGCGCATGAATGATGTGCCCCCCGCACAGCGTGGCATCGCCATGGTATTCCAGTCTTACGCGCTTTATCCGCACATGACTGTTCGCGACAATATGGCGTTTGCTCTGAAGTTGGCCAAGAAAACGCCCAAAGAAATCGACGATGCAGTGAACCACGCGGCCCGTGTGTTGCAGCTTGAAGATTACCTTGACCGGTTGCCAAAAGCCCTTTCGGGCGGGCAACGCCAGCGGGTAGCGATTGGTCGTTCGATCGTGCGCGACCCCAAGGTATACCTGTTCGATGAGCCGCTTTCTAATCTTGATGCCAGCCTTCGTGTGGCGACCCGGATTGAGATCGCGCAGCTTAAAGAAAGCATGCCAAATTCAACGATGATTTATGTGACCCATGACCAAGTTGAGGCGATGACCCTTGCTAGCCGGATTGTGGTGCTGGCCAATAAAGGCATTGCGCAAGTAGGAACACCGCTCGAACTGTACGAGCGTCCCGAGAACGAGTTTGTAGCGCAATTCATCGGCTCGCCCGCAATGAACCTTTTGCCCGGTAAAATCACAAAGACCGGCAGCCAAACAGAGGTGTCGTTAGACGGCGGCGGTACGGTCCTGAGTGACGTGCCAACGACCGATGCGCAGGCGGGTTTGGGTGTAAACGTTGGTGTCCGGCCCGAGGATATGGTCCCCACCGAAAGTGACGCATATGTCTTTGAAGGACGGGTAAACATCGTGGAAGCCTTGGGCGAAGTGACACAGCTTTACTTTGAGCCAGTTTCCAAGGACGCCTCGTCGGTCATTGCCAAATTGGCAGGCATTCATCAAGGGCTGCGCGGCCAGTCTTTGCGCCTTGCAGCGCCTGCTGCAAAGACACATTTATTCGCGCAGGGCCGTTCGCTTTTATATCCGGTGTAGTGCACGGGTATTTTGCGTAGGGTATACGGCGTGTGTCGGCGATAACTCGCCACAGATTACTGGCCAAACGCTTATGACCTGTTAGGGATAGAGGGGTGTGCAGCGTTGTTGCTGCGCGCCCTTTTTGCATTTTATTGGATGTCGCAAATTGATGGCTGTTTGGGTGTGATTATGAAGCGTTCTTTGTTGGTTGCCGCTGCTGTATCTGTTTTTTGTGCGCCTGCGATTTGGGCTTTTGATCTTTCGGTCAGCGTCGAAGGTGGCGATGATGATCTGATCAAATCAGTGCGCGCGGCGACGCTGTTGCGCGATCTGCGCAATCGTGATGAAAACAGTGCCCAAGATATTTTAGGGGCAGCGCGGGCTGATTACGCACGTGTCGTGTCCGCCCTTTATGAAAACGGGTTTTACGGGGCAGAGGTGTCGATCAAACTTGATGGCGCTGAGGCCGCAAGCATTCCTGCCGCCGTTGCGCCGCCCCAGATTTCTAAAGTGCAAATTACGGTAAACCCTGGGCCAAGTTTCGTGTTGGGACAGGCTGATATATCCCCAATTGCGCCCAAAACTGATGCGTTGATTGGTTTCGAGACTGGCGCACTTGCGTCTCTTTCAAGCATCCGAACTGCCACGGAGCAAACCATCGAAGGTTGGCGCGCAAGGGGGCATGCCAAAGCTGATGTGGCGCGCCAATCAATCACTGCGCGGCACAATGAGAGCGTTCTTGATGTGGTTATTGTTGTCGATAAAGGCCCCTATTTGACGTTCGGGGACCTGTCACTTTCGGGTGCATCGGCTGTGCGTGCGGAACGGATTAGGGCGATTGCGGGTCTTCCAACTGGTGCGGGTTTTGACCCGATTGAGGTGGAGTTGGTGACGACACGTCTGCGCCGCGCAGGTGCTTTTGACACCATCGCACTTGTTGAGGCGGATGACGCAAATGACGACGACAGCCTCGATTTTGCCCTGCAAGTAAACGACCGTGCCCCGCGCCGGTTTGGTTTTGGTGCCGAATTATCCAGCCAAGCGGGCGCTGAACTTAGCACTTTTTGGTTGCACCGTAATCTTTTTGGCGGTGCAGAACGTCTGCGCCTTGGTGCGCGCGTGTCGGGCATTGGCGATACAGGCAGCGGCGAGGACTATGCACTAAGCGCGGAGTATAACCGCCCCGCCACTTTCAACGAAGACACTGATTTTTTTGCAAATGGCGCACTCGAGGCGCTTGATACAGCGACGGTAAAAGTTGACCGACTTGCGCTTGAGGCAGGTATTCGCCGTTACGCGACGCCGAAACGAACTTATACTTTTGGTTTGGGACTTGAGCGCGCCAGCACAATTGATGCGCGCGGCTCCGAGACCTATACACTTCTTACCGTGCCCTTGTCCGTGACTTTCGATTACCGCGATGAAAAACTTGATCCCCGTGACGGATATTTTGCGGATGTTGGGCTGACGCCTTATCTTGGTTTGGACGATACCACCGATGGGGCGCGGTTCTCATTTGATGGGCGGGCCTATAAAACAGTTGGGTCCGAGCGGCCTGTGACTTTTGCGTTGCGTGCCCAAATTGGCGCGTTAATCGGACCTTCCATCGGCGAGGCACCGGCTGATTTTCTCTACACTTCGGGCGGGGGCGGAACTGTGCGCGGCCAAGATTTTCAATCATTGGGCGTACCCGTTGGCGGTGGCTCAACGGCGGAAACCGGTGGCAAATCTTTCTTGGGTCTGTCGGCCGAAGCGCGTTTTCGGGCCACGGATACCTTGGGTGTTGTTGGGTTCATCGACACGGGCACCATCAGCGAAGAAAGCACGCCCGGATCAAAGGGTGAAAGCCACAGTGGCGCGGGTATTGGTCTGCGCTATGACACAGGTATCGGGCCTATTCGTGTGGATTTTGCGGTCCCACTTGATCGGCCGCGCCCAACATCTGATTTCCAAATCTACATCGGTATTGGACAGTCGTTTTGATGGGCTGGGGTTTGAGGGAGTGGGACTTAAAGAGCAGGCTGCTTGCATCTTTTTTGGCAATTTTCGTCGCATTTAGCGCGCCGCTACATGCCCAGACGTCTGATGGGGATCGCGGATATCTGGCTGGACTGTTGGAAAGCAGTTTGGGTGGCGAGGGCCGTGAGGTCACGATCCGTGGCTTCAAAGGGGCGCTATCAAGCGAGGCCACGATTGATGAAATCGAGATCGCGGATTTTGATGGCACGTGGCTGCGGATTTCAAACGCAACGCTAATATGGAGCCGCGCTGCGCTTTTGTCAGGCCGCATCGATGTGGACACATTGGCCGCCGAAAAGATCGAGCTATTCCGCTTACCCAATGCCGAAGAAAACGGATTACCAGCTGCAGAGGCCACGCCGTTCCGCTTGCCCGAGCTACCCGTTTCCATCGAAATCGGCAGCCTTACAGCCCGCGAAATCACACTGGGTGAGAGCGTTTTGGGTGCATCTGCGCGCCTTTCTTTGTCGGCTCGCGCTTCGTTAATCGACGGTGCAATCGATGTGATATTCAACGCCAATCGGACAGATGGGCAGCGCGGTTCGTTCGAGGGGGCCGTTACATATGCCAACAAAAATGCTGTTTTAAGTCTAGATTTGCAGTTGGCTGAGGGGGAAGGCGGCTTGGCGGCTAAGGCATTGAACCTCCCCGAAAGCCCATCGGTCGATCTTGCAATTCAAGGTGCAGGGCCACTGGATGCTTTCGGCGCAAGTTTGGCCTTAGCCACAAACGACACTGAGCGTCTTCGGGGCAGTATTACCTTAAATGCGGTTGGACAGACGCAAATCACTGAAGGTCTTGAGGTGGCGGAAAGCGCATCTGATTTGGCCTTTGTAGCGGATGTTGCAGGTGATGTCGCACCCCTATTTCTGCCGGAATATCAGACGTTTTTTGGTGATAGGGTTTCTCTTAAAGTCCGCGGAACGCGGCGTGCAAGTGGCGCGGTTGAACTTGATACTCTGAACGCAAAAACCTCGGCCCTTGATCTAAATGGATCATTGCGCCTGAACACGGCTTTGTGGCCAGAATTCATTGACCTAAATGGTGTCATTGAAACATCATCTGGTGCGCCGATCTTGCTGCCAATTGGAGGTGTTCCCACAACTGTTGGCAGAGTGTCTTTGGATGTTTATTACGATGGTGCCAAAGCGGACACATGGCGGGCGCGTATTGGGGTTGGACGTTTTGTGCGCGATACAGTTTCTGCGCGGCGGTTGGGCATCGAAGGCGGTGGCACACTTGTTCCGGCAGGTGCATCGATTGGCAGCATCGCTGGTGTCTTTGCTCTCGAAGCGCTGGATTTAGACGTTGGTGATGCTGGCTTTAACGAAGCTTTGGGCGAGACAGTCCGCGCATCCTTTTTCACCGAATATACCCAAGGGCTACCGTTCGAGTTGAGCAATTTGACCGTGGACGGTGATGAGTACGGACTGCGTGGAACTGCGCGTGTCAGCGGCTTTGATGATGCGTTTGAAACTGCTTTTGACGTAAGTGCACGCGCAGATAATTTGGCGCGGTTCAGCGCCGTCTCTGGCATGCCCCTTTCAGGTGCTGCGGCATTTTCAATGACCGGAAGTGCGGATGCAGGTGGGCGGTTTTTTGTTTTAGCACAAGGCACTGGCCAGTCTTTGCGTATCGGTGAGCCGATGGCAGATGCTTTGTTGCGCGGGACCAGCGAGATCAGTGCAAACTTGCGCCGTGATGAGGCAGGAACCCAACTCGAGAAGTTTTCTCTGAGCAACCCGCAACTTTCGGCCGAGGCCACAGCATCGCTTTCAAGCAAAGTCTCCTCGGCTAATTTTGATGCCACGCTTGCGGATCTTGGCCTGATCATTCCGAACGTTTCTGGCCCGCTTAACGTGACTGGCTCGGCAGATAGTGCCGGTGGCGATTGGGAGGTCACCACCGCGCTCTTGGGACCTGCTGGAGCCCGCGCAAATACCCAAGGATCGGTCAGTCGAAACGGTATTGCCGATCTGGTAATCGACGGGACAATTCCGCTGCAATTGGCCAATCCATTTATTGAACCGCGCACTGTTCAAGGGCGCGCCGACGTGGATGCGCGGCTGCAAGGGCCATTGGGGCTTGCTGCTTTGAGCGGTGTGATCGATCTGAATGATCTGCGTGTCTCTGCACCAAGTGTTGGTATCGCCCTGACACAAGGCGTGGGAAAAATTCGGGTCTCTCAAAGTACGGCACAAGTTGAGCTGCGCGCGCAGGCCTCTACGGGTGGTGCGGCGCAGGTTGATGGCAATATCGCACTTTCAAAGGGGCTAGGGGCGCAGCTGGATATTCGCCTTGAGAATGTTGGTGTTCTGGACCCAGATCTTTACCGCACACAGGTTTCTGGTGATCTTGATGTGTCAGGACTGTTGGCGGCGGGCCCGCGTATTTCGGGCCAATTGATGTTGGGGGAAACCAACGTCACGATCCCCTCTACTGGTCTTACGTCTTTCGGGATTGTCCCTGAGATTGTTCACCGCGGTGCTTCTGCAGGTGCGGTGGCCACCCAGCGTCGCGCAGGACTTACCCGCGCGGATGCGGCTTCCAAAAGCAACTCGCCATTGCAACTGGACATCAGCATCGATGCACCGCAACAAATTTTTGTTCGGGGACGCGGTCTGGACGCGGAACTTGGGGGGCAATTGCGCATTCAAGGCTCACCTGATGCGCTGGTCTCTGTGGGTCGGTTTGATTTGCTGCGCGGGCGCCTTGATTTGCTAACAAAGCGGTTCGTGCTTGATGAGGGATCGGTGCAACTTATCGGCGATTTTGATCCGTTCATTCGATTTGTCGCCTCAACAGAGACCGGAGCGGGCACAGCAAGCGTGATCTTATCGGGCCGTGCAAGCGATCCTGAAGTGACCTTTGAGGCGAGCCCCGCAGCAGCCCCTGACGAGGTGCTTGCGCAGATATTTTTCGAAAAAGGCGTGGATCAGCTGTCCGCATTCCAAACGCTGCAGCTTGCCACGGCTGTGCGCCGGTTGCAGGGACGTGGCGGCGAAGGAGTGGTTGCCAGACTACGGCGTGGCCTTGAGTTAGATGACCTTGATGTGTCCACTGATGACGACGGCAGCGTCGCGGTCCGCGCGGGTAAATATGTCTCCCAGAACGTCTATACTGAGGTGGAAGTGGGTGATGAATCCGCAGTTTCCCTCAACATTGATCTGACGCGTAATCTGGTTGGTCGGGGCAGTGTGAGTAGTGACGGCAAAAGCAGCATTGGTCTGTTCTTTGAAAAAGATTACTAGGCTGACCACCCTAAATGTGGGTCGCAGTTACACATTTTTGTCATTCCTTCGTGCCAAGAGTTGCATCTTTAACGGGTTAGGGGCACTGAAAAGCCAGTCATTTGAAAAGGGTGCCCATGCTTGATGCGCGCATACGTCCGCTGATTGACCCTGCGCTGAACGCGGTGGGGCGGACGCTTGCTGCGCGCGGTGTTACGGCCAACACGGTGACGTTGGTGGGGCTTGGGATTGGCACTTTGGCTGCTGCTGCAATCGCTTTTGGGGCTTTCTGGACAGGTCTTATCTTGTTGCTGGCGTCGCGTATAGCGGATGGTTTGGACGGTGCTGTTGCGCGGGCGAGTGTCAAAACCGACTTTGGTGGGTACCTCGATATTGCTTGCGATTTTCTCTTTTACGGCCTCATTCCAATGGCCTTTGTTTGGCACGATCCGTTGGCGAATGGTGCTGCGGGTGCATGGTTGCTGACGAGTTTTTATTTTAATGGCGCTAGTTTTCTTGGCTATGCGATGTTGGCAGACCGGCATGGCAAGAGCACGTCTGCGCAGGGTCAAAAGTCACTTTATTACTCTAATGGCATTCTTGAGGGGACCGAGACGATTGTGTTTTTCGTTCTTCTTTGTCTGTTTCCAACTTATTTTACGATTGGCGCGTGGCTATTCGGCGGGCTGTGTTTTCTGACAGCAAGCTTGCGTCTTAGAGCTGCGTCACTGATATTCCTGTTACATACAAAGGACTAATTAATGAATATACTCCGCACCACTGCGCTGGCATTTTGCGCGTTGAGCACCACAGCCACTGCTCAAACTGACCCCGAAAACTGGGACGCTGTGACTGCCGCGGCCAATGGCCAAACAGTTTATTGGAATGCATGGGGCGGCTCTACGCAGACTAATGATTTTATTGCATGGGTCGGGGACCGCGTATCCGAAGACTACGGCGTTACACTTGAGCATGTAAAACTGTCCGACACTGCGGATGCGGTTTCGCGCGTTCTTGCCGAGAAATCAGCGGGCCAGAATGACGACGGCGCGATTGATATGATTTGGATCAACGGTGCCAATTTTGCAGCGATGAAAGATGCGAATTTGTTGTTCGGCCCCTTTGCAGAAAGCCTGCCGAATTGGGCACTTGTCGATGTGCAAGGCAAATCTGTTCAGTCTGACTTTACGGTTCCTACTGATGGCATGGAGAGCCCATGGGCAATGGCGCAGGTGGTTTTTATCCATGATACCGCAGACTTAGCTGCGCCTCTTGGTTCAATGGAGGCTATTTTGGAATGGTCATCTGCGAACCCAGGCCGCTTTACGTTTCCTCAACCACCGGACTTCTTGGGCACGACATTTCTCAAACAAGCGCTGATTGATTTGCTGGACGACACAACTGTGCTGAGCGCGCCAGTTGGCGATAATTATGACGAGGTTACCGCACCGCTTTGGGACTTTATGGATGCGCTTACGCCGACTTTGTGGCGCCAAGGCAAAGCGTACCCCCAAACAGGACCGCGGCAATTACAATTGATCGCTGACAACGAAGTCGACCTAGCGATTTCGTTTTCGCCCGGTGAAGCCTCTGCGGCGATCGCAAACTTTCAACTACCAGATACTGCGCGTACGTTCGTGTTGGACAAAGGTACGTTGGGCAATGCATCTTTTGTAGCCATTCCCTACAACTCAGGCAGCTCCGAGGGCGCAATGGTAGTCGCCAACTTCTTGATGTCCGCCGAAGCACAGACCCGTGCGCAAAACCCTGACATCTTGGGCTATGGCACGGTATTGAATATGGATGCGCTTAGCACGAATGAGCGCGCTGCATTTGACGCGCTTGACCTTGGCATTGCTACTTTGTCGCCAGCGGAACTGGGCACAGCCCTGCCGGAACCACACCCAAGCTGGGCTACACGTTTGGCTGATGATTGGGCCGCGCGTTACGGTGTTGCGCAATAACTATGGAGTGGACGACCTCTCCTGAAACGCCCCCTTGCGGGGCGTTTTTTACACCAAGCTACGCGGGCAGCATGTTCTAAATATGCGTCGCGGGATCAGCATAAGATGGCTGCCGTTGCTGACGGTGCTGGCCATGCTTGGCCCCGTCGTGGCCGGATTACTTGGCACCATCGCGCCTGCGTTTGGGTATTTGCCAGCGGCTAATATGACAGAAAGGACAGTGGCTCCATTTGTGGATTTGTTTCGCTGGGGCGGCTTTCCACATGCAGTGATGCTCAGTGTGACAACGGGATTTTTGGCAACGTCTCTGTCGCTATTGATTACAGTTTTGATCATTGCGGGGTGGCACGGCACGCGGGCGTTTAACCTGATCCGGCGTTTGCTGTCCCCGTTACTTTCGGTCCCACACGCGGCCTCGGCGTTTGGTATTGCGTTTCTGATTACCCCATCGGGATGGGTGGCGCGTGCATTCTCGCCGTGGCTGACAGGTTGGGAGCGTCCACCAGATGTGCTCATCGTTCAGGACCACTGGGGCCTTGCGATGGTGGTTGGCCTCGTTGCCAAAGAGGTGCCATTTTTGCTGCTGATGAGCTTGGCAGCCCTGGGACAAGTCAACGCAAAATCAAGCGCCACAATCGCCGCCGCGTTGGGGTATGGGCGTGTAACTGGCTGGCTTAAAACAGTTTTTCCAAGGGTCTACGCGCAGATCAGGTTACCGGTTTATGTTGTTCTAGCCTATTCGATGTCGACTGTTGACGTGGCCATCGTGCTGGGTCCGAACACGCCGCCGACTTTGTCTGTTCAAATCGTCAAATGGATGTCTGACCCGGATTTGGCGATGCGACTTGAGGCGGCCGCAGCAGCATTGGTTCAGCTTCTCCTGGTTATTGGCGCCCTGATCTGGTGGCGCGGCGGCGAGATTGTGGTTGGCATATTGGGTGCCAAGTGGGTGATGCGCGGAACGCGAAGTTTCGGTGATAATGCTTTGCGGGTCGTTGGCCTTGGGGCAGGCGTACTGGTTTGCACAGGCGTTCTTTTGGGGCTTGTCTCATTAGGTGTATGGAGCGTTGCAGGGCTTTGGTCGTACCCTGATGTACTGCCTGACAGCCTAAGTGCGCGTTCATGGTCACGGCACTGGGGCAATATTTTTGATACCGGTATAACCACGTTGCTGATCGCAGTTTGTGCGACGTTCATTGCGGTTTTGTTGACGCTGGGATGTTTAGAGGCTGAATACCGCTTTGACTTCACCATGTCAGAGCGAGGTGTGTTTTTGCTCTATCTACCTCTTATGGTGCCGCAGACCGCGTTCTTGCCGGGCCTTCAGACGCTGATGCTGTCCGCTGGGTTGAAAAGCGGATTTGTCCCTGTGGTTCTGGCGCATTTGGTCTTTGTGCTGCCTTATGTTTTTTTGTCTTTGTCGGATCCGTTTCGGGCTTGGGATGTGCGGTTCGGCACGATTGCCGCCGCCTTGGGGCGTTCTGCAAACGGAGTCTTTTGGCGGGTGCGCTTGCCCATGTTACTGGCCCCTGTCTTGACTGCTGTGGCCGTTGGATTTGCGGCTTCCGTCGGTCAGTACCTGCCCACACTTTTGGTCGGGGGTGGGCGGCTGTCGACCTTAACAACCGAAGCCGTGGCCCTTGCAGCGGGGGGCGACCGCCGCGCGATTGGGGTTTATGGCTTGGCCCAAACTGTTGCCGCGATCCTGCCGTTTGCAGCGGCACTTTTGCTTCCTCAGATCATTTGGCGTAACCGTCGGGGGCTGTCTGATGCCTGATTTCTATGCCCGCAAAGGACACCTTAAATGAACCACGAACTGCACCTTGATAATATCCGTATTTCCAAAGATGGGCGTGAATTAATCGCGATTGACCAGACAGTTGCTGCGGGGGAAGTGCTATCTGTTATGGGGCCGTCAGGTGCGGGCAAGTCGACTTTGCTTAACTATATTATTGGTACTTTGCCGTCCGATTTTAAGGCAACAGGGGCGGTGTTGCTGAATGGTGCAGATCTATGCGCCTTGCCCTCTAATCAGCGGCAAGTCGGCATTCTGTTTCAAGATGATCTGCTCTTTCCACACATGAGTGTTGGGCAAAATCTGGCCTTTGGGCTAAGCGCAGATATTCGAGGGGCCGATAGGCCCGCGCGCATTGATCAGGCTCTTACAGAGATTGGCTTAGAGGGGTTTGCCGACCGTGATCCAGAAACCCTGTCTGGGGGGCAAAAAGCACGGGTTGCATTGATGCGGATGCTATTGTCGGAACCGCGTGTTTTGTTGCTGGACGAAGCATTTTCACGGCTGGACACGGAACGCCGTGATCAGATCCGGACACTTGTGTTTGATACCGCGCGGGCGCGTCAGCTGCCCGTCATTATGGTCACCCACGATCAAGCAGATGCTGACGCAGCAGGTGGCCCTGTGTTCTATTTAACTGACTAATCTTACGCCTATTCTGCCAAATGGCAGGCCACCCGCGCACCTCTGACCACACGCATTTCGGGACGCTCAGCCGAACATTGTGCTGTCGCTATTGGACAACGCGGATGGAACGCGCAGCCAGTAGGCGGGTTAATTGGGTCAGGGATTTCACCTTGTGGCGGATCAATCTCGCGGCCAAACCCATCCATCTTTGGGGCGGCTGCCAAAAGCATCTGGGTGTAGGGGTGCTTGGGGTTCTCAAACAACTCATCCGGCGTGGCTTCTTCCACAAGACGGCCCAAGTACAGCACACCAATTTTGTCGCTGATGTGCTGAACCACAGTCAAATCGTGACTGATGAACAAATAGGTCAGACCAAGATTTTCCTGCAGGTCTGACATCAGGTTCAGCACCTGTGCCTGTACTGACACGTCAAGCGCACTGGTCGGCTCATCACATACAATCAGCTTTGGTTCACTCGCCAAAGCGCGGGCGATGCAAATTCGCTGCCGCTGGCCGCCGGAAAATTCATGGGGAAACTTATCTGCGTCCAGAGACGACAGGCCCACTTGCTCAAGGAGCTTTTCTGCAAGGCCAACAACAGTTCCGCCACGGGCAGAGACAGGTTCGTTGATAATCTCACGCACACGCCATCGCGGGTTGAGGGAGGCGTACGGATCCTGAAAAATCATCTGGATGTCACTGCGCGCTTTATCAAGCTTGCCGCCGTCTGTCTCGCGGCTCAGATCGATGTCGTTGATCAACACGCTGCCGTCCGTCGGCTTCAACAGGCCCACGGCCATTTTGCCGATGGTCGATTTGCCGGAGCCGCTTTCGCCAACAAGTGAATAAACCGTCCGTTCTTCAACATCAAAACTAACGTCTGACACAGCGGTGAGCATCGCTTTGGGAAGCCGCTCAATGACGCGGTTGAGCCACGGTTTTGAGACGTCGAAAATGCGGGTGAGGTTTTTGACCTGGATCATCGCCATTACGCTGTTTCCTCAGCCGGTTGTTGTATTGGAAAATGGCAGGCAGACCGCCCACCATTCAGTTTTGGGCGCGGCTCTGCGCGGCAAATGTCTTGGGCAAATTCACAGCGCGGATGAAAAGCACAGCCCTCGGGCATGGCGGTCAGGCGCGGCATTGAACCGGGAATTTGGCGCAGGCGCTTTAGGCCTTTGCTAGCCAGCGGCGTGGAGCCCATTAGCCCATCTGTATAAGGGTGTTCGGGGTGTGTGACCACATCGCGCACGTTGCCCAATTCGGCCAATCGTCCTGCATACATGACGGCCACGCGATCGGCGGTTTCGGCTATGACGCCCATGTCGTGCGTGATCAGCATCACAGCCGTGCCACGGTCACGACACAGCCGTTTAAGTAGGGCGATGATCTGCGCTTGTACCGAAACATCAAGCGCAGTCGTTGGCTCGTCCGCAATAACCAGCGACGGTTCAGCGCAAAGCGCCAAAGCAATAACAACGCGTTGACGCATGCCACCCGAAAATTCATGGGGATAGCTATCAAGGCGTTGGGCCGCTGCGGGAATACCCACCTCATCCAAGGCTGCAGCCGCGCGTTTGCGTGCCTCGTCGCGTGAGATGTCCAGATGCTCTAGCATTGTTTCAGTTAGCTGATCGCCGATGCGCAACAGTGGGTTAAGCGAGGTTAGCGGGTCTTGAAAAACCATGCCAATATGCTTGCCGCGCAACCGACGCATATCTTCGCCTTCAAGCTGATCAATGCGCGTGCCGTTCAGCCAAATCTCGCCGCCCGTAATTTTTGCGGGACGGTTCAGCAGGCCAATCACAGCATTACCTGCCATTGATTTACCGGCCCCGGACTCGCCGACAATTCCCAAAATTTCACCGCGGTTGATATCATAGTTAATCTGATCAACAGGCCGCAAAATACCGCCCCGTGTCGGAATTTCGACAGTGAGATTGCGGATCGATAAGACAGCTTCAGACATGGGGTGGTCCTCGGGGTTAACCAGTTACGTCGCGGCTTAGCGCAGTTTTGGGTTTAGGGCGTCGCGCAACCAATCGCCCAGCAAGTTCACAGCCAGCGCAAGGGCCAGAAGGGTGCAAGCAGGAAACAGCAAAATCCACCATTCTCCCGAGAACAAAAAGCCCTGGCCGATACGGATAAGCGTGCCAAGAGATGGTTGCGTCGGGGGTGCGCCTACGCCCAAAAATGACAGGGTTGCTTCGGCAATAATTGCCAAGGCAAGTGAGATGGTTGCGATTACCAGCACAGGGCTCAGCACGTTTGGCAAGATGTGGCGCAGCATGATTGCGCCGGAGCCGCGGCCAATTAAGCGGGCTGCTTGGACATATTCTTTGTTCTTCTCAACAAGGGTCGCACCACGCACAACACGCGCAAATTGGACCCAATCGGACAGACCAATCGCTACAATCAGGACCCAGATTGCCATTTGATCACGGTACTCGACGGGGGTGATCCCCTTGGCCACGCCGAAGATCAGCATGGCAACCAAGATCGCCGGAAAGGTCAGTTGAACGTCTGCGATCCGCATGATGATGGTCTCGACCCACCCTCCGACGTATGCGGCAACAAGGCCCAAAGTGATGCCCAAAACCATTGCAAAACCAACCGCTGCCGCACCCACAAATAGCGAGATGCGAAGCCCGTAAAGGATCGTTGAGAACACATCGCGCCCCTGATCATCGGTACCCAGCCAAAAGGTTTCGCCAGTGAACGCGTTGGGCTCCATCGGGCTTGAAAACCCGTTCATCAGGTTCAGGGAGGCCGGATCAAATGGGTCGTATGGTGCGATTAACGGCGCGAAAATCGCTGCCAACACCATCAACATCACAACTGTGAAAGAGATCATCGCAACGGGCGAGCGGCGGAATTGATAAGCAAAATCGCCGTCCCACCAATGGGCAAGGCGTCCGCGCGGTTTTGGAGCAGGCGTTGTATCAGCCATGATTAATGTCCTCCCGAACGGTCGGCGCGCAGGCGCGGATCAATTGCAAAATAAAGCAGGTCGACGATGAGGTTAATTGCCACAAACATCACTGAAATAAGCATCAAATAAGCGGCCATCACAGGGATATCGACGAACTGAATAGCGTTAATAAACAGCAACCCAACACCGGGCCACTGAAACACTGTCTCCGTGATGATTGCAAAGGCGATGATACTGCCCAGTTGCAGGCCGGTGACCGTAATCACGGGGACCAATGTGTTCTTAAGGGCGTGACGGAAGTTGACTGATTTTTCGCGGATACCACGGGCGCGGGCGAAACGGATGTAATCCGCGCGCAGGACTTCCAGCATCTCGGACCTAACCAGCCGCATGATCAACGTCATCTGATAAAGCCCAAGTGTAATGGACGGCAATATCAACGCCTTAAGCCCTGATCCGGTCGCAAATCCAGTCGTCCACCAGCCCAGATCAACAACGTCACCGCGCCCAAAGCTGGGCAGCCAGCCCAATTCAACTGAAAACAGATAGATTAGCAGAATGCCTATTAAAAATGTGGGCAAACTGACCCCTATCAATGAGACCGACATGATGGCGTTGGCGGCGAAACCGTCGCGCCGAATGGCGGTGAAAATGCCAAGGACAACACCAAAAAACATCGCAAATCCGGCAGACACCAAGGCAAGCTCAAGGGTGGCAGGTGCGCGTTCGGCGATGATTTCGGCTACAGGGCGGGCTTGACGGTAACTCAGCCCGAAATCCCCCTGCACAGCACGGCCCAAAAACGCGCCGTATTGAACAATAAATGGGTCATCGAGGCCCAACTCTCCGCGCAACCGCTCAATATCGCTTTGGGTGCGTTCTTGGCCCAACAAACTGTCAATCGGGTCGCCTACAAAGCGGAACATCGAAAAGGCGACAAGCCCCACAACAAGCAAGACGATGAAGGACTGAAATAGGCGGCGGAGAGAGTATGCTAACATTGGATCACAGTTGATTTTGTAGCCGGCGGGGTCAAGAGCCGAGTGTGCGTTTTGGCGGCATTCACGTCGCGGCAACTACATTTTTGTTAAGCGTCATATGCGGGGAAAAAGCGTGTGTCATAAAAAATGCGCGCAGGCCCAAAGACCCACGCGCAAAATTTCTACGGCATCGATTTATGAAAGGGCGCTGTCACAGCGGCTGCAAACGCTGTCGTGCGTGTGGCTTCCGACATCTGGCAGCACCTTCCAACAGCGGGCGCATTTTTCGCCATCTGCTTTTGCAAAGCTCACGGCGACGCCTGCTACGTCATCAAGGGCGAACGCGCCCTCAGGGCCTGCGCCTTCGACAACCGTGATTTGGCTGGTGATGCACAGGTCTGCAAAGTTATCCGCATCGATCAGGGCAAATAGCTCTGGCGACAAATAGACCGTTGGCGCAGCTTCAAGCGAGGAGCCGATGACTTTTGCCGTCCGCTGACCTTCCAACGCACCTGTTACGACGCGGCGGATTGCGCGGATTTTGTCGAGCTTTGCAGCCAGCGCGTCATCGC
>Ga0209137_1001935_pt1 | contig 18906 bp, 25 predicted proteins | sample SaaInl5LU_22_DNA_FD_184642 | JGI IMG/M metagenome (GOLD analysis project Ga0209137, IMG submission 184642) | Marine microbial communities from expanding oxygen minimum zones in the Saanich Inlet - ESP_105LU_22_DNA (SPAdes) (version 2) | ecosystem: Environmental > Aquatic > Marine > Intertidal... | reverse complement strand
GCTGCAGTTCTTAACAATGCCTTCACCGCTGGCGCATCTGCTGGTGGCGACGGAGTTGCTTTGTGTGCAACTAACCACCCACTTACTTCCGGTGGTACGTTTGCCAACGAACCAGCAGTAGCCGCGGATTTGAACGAAACATCTCTTGAAGATGCTTTGATCAACATCGCAGGTTTTGTTGACGAGCGTGGTCTTAAAGTTGCCCTTCGCGGCATGAAGTTGATCCTCCCACGTCAGCTGCAATTCGTTGCAGAGCGTTTGATGGTTTCCAACTTGCGTGTTGGTACAGCGGACAACGATACAAACGCAATCCGTTCTATGGGAATGTTGCCTGAAGGCTATGCCGTCAACGACTTCCTTACAGATCCAGATGCGTTCTTTATCAAGACAGACGCACCTCGTGGTTTCGTCCACTTTGAGCGGACTCCAATGTCCACCAACATGGAATCTGACTTCGACACAGGTAACATGCGCTTTAAAGCGCGTGAGCGTTATAGCTTCGGCTTTAGCGATCCTCGTGCGGTGTTTGGTTCACCAGGCGCAGCCTAAGAATAGATACAGCTTGTATCTTGGGGGCAACTTCGGTTGCCCCTTTCTTTTTGTTTTATTCTTCTGTATTGTTTAGGCATCCCTGACAGTCGCACGGTGCGGCTGACACTAGCCACGACAGGAGAACCACATGGCTTTATCAACTTTTTCCGGACCCGTTCGTTCCAACAACGGTTTCCAAATCCCAGTAGTTACCACTGCTAATCTCCCTGCATTCGGCGATGTTGCCGTTGGTACAGTTTATATGGTTAGCGACAATGGCGCGGGCAACAACGAATACTGCATTGTTATTAATACAGGCGCTGCTTGGGTTACTGCTGTAGGCGCAGCACTTAGCTAATAGGAGCATTTAAATGGCAGGTCCAGTAACCGCATATAATTGGGTTCAAGGCACAACGGCTGCGATTGTTGGGCCTACTCGTTCTCGTCTCCGTCAGGTTGTAATTTACGCTGCTGCGGCAGGCGCATTCACAATTAAGAACGGGGACACCAACGGCACCGTTTTGTTGACGCAGACGTTCCCCACGGGGCATCATGTTATGAACATCCCTGACGACGGCATCATTGCCACGGCAGGCGTTTATATTGATGCGTTTACGGGCTCGGCAAATCAGCTTACGATTATCTTGTCGTAGGTGGCGAGATGGTCGGGAGTGAAGTCACATCCTTTTACTCACAGACTTCGGCAGCGTTGGTTCAACGGCGCTGCCGGGTACAAGGTGTGCTTTTAACCTATGAATCAGGAGCCACAGGGCACGTCGTACTTTACGACAACGCTTCAGAAGCGTCTGGAAAGGTTTTACTTAGAGTCGATGAAACTTCTCAAGGCATGAATGAAATATTTCTTCCTGGGGATGGTATACTAGCTAAAAAAGGTGTGTATGCTTCGATCCCTGCTAACACCACTATATCAGTAATTGTGGAGTAGTTATGGCTAAGATCGACAAGTCAAAGATGAAATGCAACAAGCCCAAGCGCCAGATCTCTGGCGGCAAGAAGTCTGTTGTGAAGGCTTGTAAGGACGGTAAGGAAAAGATCATTCGTTTTGGCGATGCCAACATGACTATCAAGAAGTCAGATCCCAAGCGTAGGAAGTCTTTCCGAGCGCGTCATGGATGTGATACGAAGAAGTTAGATAAACTATCGGCCCGTTACTGGTCGTGTAAGATGTGGTAGAAAAATGGATAAGAACGTACAGCTTATTTTCTGGGGTGGCGCGGTCACACTTTGCACTGCTGGGATCGTGTGGATGGTTTCTACTTTGATCGCCGTAGACAAAAGAACTGAAGTGATAAATGTAAAGCTAGATCACTTAGTCGAAGCTGTTGATGAATTGACAACAAGAAAGGCACGTTATGATAGGCCGTGGGCAGATGCCGTTCCAAATATCCAAGCCGCCAGAGAGGTCAACTGATATGAGTTTATACGAGAACATCAGAAACCGCAGAGAAAGCGGAAAGCCTATGCGAAAAAAAGGTGCAAAGGGTGCCCCTAGCGACCAAGACTTTGTTAATGCGGCTAAGACGGCTAAAAAACCAAAAGGCATGATGAATGGCGGGATGGTTAAAAAAGGATATAAGAACGGTGGCTGCGTAATGGCTGGCCGTGGTGGATCGTTTAAAGGAAACAGCTGATGGCAACTTCAGGTTCAAGGGATTTCAACCTCGATGTAGGAGAGGTTATTGAAGAAGCGTATGAGCGGTGTGGGCTAGAGGTCCGCACTGGTTATGACGCTCGTACTGCTCGTAGATCCTTGAACTTGATGTTTGCGGAGTGGGCGAACCGGGGACTTAACCTTTGGACAGTTAAGCAGGGCACGATCACTCTTACTCAGGGTCAAGCTCAAGAGACTTTGCTGGACGATGTGGTGGATCTTCTGGATGTTGTAGTACGTCGAGATGGCACAGACTTTGAGGTTGAGCGGATCAGCCGTGGCGAGTATGCAACTCTTCCAAACAAGACGACCCAAGGACGTACCAGCCAGTACTGGTTAAACCGTCAGGTTGATCCTGTAATTAATCTTTGGGCGGTTCCGGAGAACTCTACGGATCAGTTGATCTATTATTATGTTCGTAGGATCGAGGATGCAGATTCCTTAGTTGACACAACGGATATGCCTTTCCGGTTTTTCCCTTGCATGGTGGCAGGTCTTGCCTATTACATGGCGATGAAACGTGCGCCGGAGCGTGTTCAGTTGCTGAAGACGGTGTATGAAGAAGAGTTTCAACGTGCGGCGGACGAGGACCAAGGTCGGACTCCTTTGAAGTTGCAGCCTAGTTTGAGTTACTTGAGGGTGTAATGGCATACGCTAGTGGCAAAAATGCTTGGGGAATATCTGATCGGTCAGGTCGCCGTTACCGTCTCCGTGAAATGAAGGTGGAGTGGACGGGGGCTAAAGTTGGTCCGGACGAGTTCGAGCCTAAGCATCCCCAGCTGTACCCGCCTAAAGCATTCCCAGATCCACAGGCGCTACGGGACCCTCGACCTGAGACGGGTCTTAGCGAGCAACGTGCAGTGCAGTGGGGCTGGAACCCTGTGGGCTTTGCGTATATTCCAGGGCTTAGTCCTCCTGATAACTTGGTCGCTCAAGGCTCAGTTGGAACAGTAACGGTGGTGACAACATGAGTTTTACATACGCGCAGCTAAAGCAAGCTATTCAAGATTATACAGAGAACGACGAGACCTCTTTCGTCACAAACCTGCCTTTGTTTATCCGGCAGGCGGAGGAGCGTATTCTCAAGAATGTTCAGTTGAGCTTGTTTCGCAAGAATGTTTCGGCGTCTACTACAGTTAATAATCCTTATTTGGCGGTGCCATCGGATTATCTTGCCCCGTTCTCTTTAAGTTTACGCGGTGTTGACGCTGATCGTTTATTTATAGAGTTTAAAGACCCTAGTTTTGTTGAGACGTACACACCTAACTCGACGACCACAGGTCAACCACGTTACTATTGTGTTTTTGATCTAGACAATTTTTTACTTGGTCCGACGCCTGACGCGGAGTACACTGCAGAGCTTCATTATTTCTATAGACCCCAGAGTTTGACGGCAGGCGCAGAAAGTGGCACTACTTGGCTCAGTAAAAACGCTGAAATGGCGCTGCTGTATGGATCTTTGATCGAGGCTTACATCTACATGAAGGGTGAGCAGGACGTTATGGGCATGTACGCCGGACGGTTCCAAGAAGCCCTGGTAGGAATCAAGATGCTGGGCGAAGCTAAAGAGACTACAGATGAATATCGCACTGGCAAAACTATAAGGGCGAAACAGTAATGTTTGAGTTCAAAGTAGATATCAATAAGGATGCCCCTGTTATTGGGGTAAAGACTACGGACAACCGAGGGTTTACTCCCGAGGAGCTGGCCGAGCAGTGCGTTGATAAGATTATTTCGGTTTCCGATACTGCCCATCCTGGGATACGAGACCAAGCTCGTGCTTTTTCGAAGCACGTCGAAACGCTTGTTGCATATTACATGCGACAGGCTATTCGCAGTGACCGCACAACTGTGTATAATGCACTCAAGGATGCGGGGAACCCCGAACTGGCCGATCTTATAAGGAGACTTTGACATGGCTTTTACTGGTAACTTCATGTGTACGTCATTCAAGAAAGAACTTCTTGAAGCCGGGCATAACTTTTCACTTAGCGGCGGCGACACGTTTAAACTCGCCCTGTATGACAACAACGCTTCCTTCACGGCAGCAACAACGGATTACACCGCCACTAACGAAGTGGGCGACTCTGGTTCGTATGCTGCAGGCGGTGGTGCGTTGACGCGCATCGACCCTACGTCGTCTGGCACAACAGCGTTTACAGACTTTGCTGACCTGACGTTTACGTCTGCTACCATCACTGCTCGCGGTGCGTTGATCTACAACACAACCGAAGGCGCAGGCACAGGCACAACAAACTCTGTTGTGGTTCTTGACTTTGGTGCGGACAAGACCTCGACATCTGGCGACTTCCAAATTGTCTTCCCAACTGCGGATGCTTCTAACGCTATCATCCGTATCGCCTAAACACTTTAAGGAGAGCGCGGCATGGCCCTTGTTGTCAAAGACCGAGTTAAAGAGTCGAGTACGACTTCTGGCACCGGAACATTAACGCTCGCAGGCGCGGTAACAGGCTTTCAGGCTTTTTCTGCTGCGCTCTCCAACGGCGACACTACCTACTACGCCATTGCTGAATCAAGCACTGGTGCGTGGGAAGTGGGTCTTGGTACATATACCGCATCTGGAACGACACTGGCTCGGACAACTGTCCTGGGCAGTTCGAACTCTGGCTCTGCGATCAACTTGTCGGGCGCGGGTGCTGATGTTTTCATCACTCAACCTGCGGACAAGGCAGCGTACTTTGATGCGGCGGGTGATCTTTTCTTGAATCAAGACCCGACCTCGGCACTGCAATCTGCAACGAAGCAGTATGTTGATTCTATTGCTGCTGCGGGCATCCATTATCATGACCCTGTACGGGTGGAGAGGGAAGGTAACCTTACCGCAACGTACAACAATGGAACGGCTGGGGTTGGCGCTACTCTTACAAACTCTGGCACTCAAGCCGCTTTGGTTATTGATGGGGTGACACTTAACAGTGCCGACCGTGTTCTTGTGTACGAGCAGACTAATGCAACGCAAAACGGTATATACACTGTAACCAATACTGGCTCTGTTAGTACCAACTGGGTTTTGACCCGTGCTACTGACGCCGACAGCTACGGTCCATCTGATCCTGACTCACTTGGTCAGGGTGATGCTTTCTTCGTTCAAGAAGGTGCGGCGGGTGCTGGTGAAACGTATGTGATGAACACCGAGGGTACGATTACCTTCGGCACAACTAACATCACCTTTGCTCAATTCTCTTCCGCACAGATTTACTCTGCTGGCAATGGCCTGACGCTTACGGGTGTTACTTTTGCAGCGGGTGCGGGTACAGGCGTCACAGTCAACGCAAACGACATTGCGATTGGTCAGGATGTTGGCACATCTGCTGATGTTACGTTCAATACTGTCGCTGCGGATTTGACAGGTGCGGTTACTGGTAATGTGACAGGTAATGCGTCTACCGCTTCTGCATTACAAACAGCGCGCAACATTGCTTTGACAGGTGCGGTCACAGGATCGACCAGCTTCGACGGCTCTGGCAACGTCAGTATCACAACCACGGCAACGTCCGACCCTACAATTACTTTGGGCGGTGATCTGTCTGGTTCTGCCACGCTTACGAACTTGGGCAACGCCACACTCACGGCAACGATCAACGCTAACTCGGTAGCTCTGGGTACGGACACTACGGGTAACTATGTTGGCTCCGGTGCAACAAGCGGCAACGGTATCTCTGGATCGGTCAGCTCTGAAGGCGGCACGTTTACTGTTACGTCGAATGCAACTAACGCCAACACCGCAAGTACAGTAGTATTCCGCGATGGCTCTGGAAACTTCAGCGCGGGTACGATTACGGCTGCTTTGAACGGCAATGCAAGCACCGCGACAAACGCAGGAACGCTGGATGGCTTAGATAGTTCTCAGTTTCTGCGTAGTGATACAAATGACAGTATCGCAAGCCCATTTGATCTGGACTTCAGCACAGGTAACACAAGCAACTATATTCCCGCAGACAATGTAACAGCTCTGTCTGTCGCACCCTTTTCTGCGCTTGCTTGGCATGATGTGTTTGCTTTCAATAGGTATTACTCTGCATCGCAAGAAGAGTGGAACGGTAGCTCTTGGTCTTCCACTACACTTGATAGTTCTTTATTCGCACAAAAAGAAAACCAAAGTATAACCGTAGCGTCAGGTTCTACAATCACAAAAGTTCGCTGGAACTTTACGGGTACAAGCTGGATACAACCACAGTGGCTTGTGATAGGTTTTACATATGTTGCTGGCGGGGCGAGTAAAACAGTCACTGTAGAAAGCAGTTCGGACGGAGGTTCTACTTGGACTACGCGACACAGCTCAACAACAACTGCTAGCGGCAAAGTCGTTCACTTTAAACTGAGTGATTGGAGTGGCGATAATGACGTAAGGATTACGATAGATCGTAATGATTCTAATAACTTAGAAATGTCTTACATGTCGCTTCTTACTGCGCGTTCTGGCGATCAAGGTAAGGGCAAAGAGGCTCAAGTGCCATTTGCTTGGGATGCTAGTAAAAACATCACACTGGAAGGTAGTCTTAATGGAGGTACTCCGTGGACTACTGCTAATGACGGCTCAGGCTCAGGTCTTGACGCTGACTTACTGGACGGTCAACAAGGTAGTTACTACACGGACATCACTTCTAGGTTGGGGTATACTCCAGTTGAGCAGGGAGGAGGCACAGGGCAAGGCAGTAATAAACTGTATATGGGCTGGAGCGGCTCTGCCCTATTCCTGCAAGTAGATACTACAAATTTCAGTTCTACTTGGCCCATAAGTGTTACAGGGGATGCAGGTACTGTTGATGGTTTAAATGCTTCTCAGTTTATTCGTAGTGATGCGGATGACACAGCAACAGGCGTAGTAACCTTTTCTAACCGTATAAACGCACATGAGATACGCACCGACACAAACCAAGAGTTAATCCTTAACGCTGGTGAGTCTGCCTCTTACGCAACAGGTCAAACGGGTGAGTATGTATACCTTAACGGTGACAACGGCGTTCAGATCAACACCTCTCCTGACAACTGGTCTTCGGGTTGGGCTGGTCGTGACACATTCACATTCTCAAGCAGTGGCCTTCAGTTTCCTGATGGGTCGTCACAGTCCTCCGCAGGTGCCTCAACAGGAAAGGCTATCGCGATGGCCATCGTATTTGGGTAGCGGCTAGATGTTTGGCTTCACCCCCTTTGCTCAGTCAGCTTTTTCCGACAACGGTGTTGTCGATGTCAGTGTCTCAATCACTGGCGTTTCTGCTCCTGGGCAAGTGGGTACGGCACAAGCTCGAAACATAAACCGATACTTCCCGACAGGCGTTGAAGGTACTGGGGCTGTTGGCTCTGTAACTGTAACCGCAAACGCAAATGTCATACCAACCAGCGCGGCTGGTACGGTTGCTACGGGGCAAGTAACGATCTCTGCCGATTCCAGCGTTACCGTGTCAGGGGTTCAGGGTGTTGCGGCTGTCGGAACCGCCGAGGGACGAGCCGGGGCGGGTGTATCACTCACTGGCGTTGAAGGTACTGGGGCTGTTGGTTCCGTATCTATAACAGGCAACGCTTCAGTTTTCCCGTCAGGGAGTGAAGCCACTGTCGCTGCAGGGCAGGCTTCTGTTGAGGCGGGCGCAATAGTTCCGGCAACTGGCTTGTCCTCAGAAGGTCAAGTTGGCTCTGCCACCATTCGTTCTAGTGCGATTGCTTCTGTAACAGGGGTTGAGGCAACCGCCGCTGTTGGTACTGTTATTGCCGAAGCCGGGGCGGATGTTCCTGTTACTGGACTCGAAGCTGCTTCGGCGGTTGGCTCCGTCACCGTTGTTGAGGGCCAGGGCATCAATGTTCCTATTACGGGTGTTGCGGCTACTGGCGTTGTTGGGGCTATAGCATCCGTTACAGGCAACGCCACAGTCTTCCCAACTGGAGTTGAGGGTAGCGGAGAGGTGCAACGTGTGCTAGTCTGGGGCAACATCGTCCCTGATCCCGGCACTACTTGGAATGAGATAGATTCATCTTCAGGAACCATTTGGTCCGAGATAGCGGCATAAGGAACGGATATGGCTAGTACATACACTGTAAACACTGGTATTGAGCTTATTGCCAACGGCGAGCAGTCGGGCACTTGGGGGGATACAACAAACACAAACCTGCAGATTGTTGACCGCCTTACGAGCGGCGTGGGTGCGATAACGCTTTCTGGCACAACACACACTTTGTCAACGTCGGACGGTGCGCTGTCCGATGGCCAGTACAAGGTGTTGGTGTTTGGCGGCTCACCGAGTGGTACGAACACAGTAACTGTGTCTCCGAACGATCAGAGCAAGCAGTACTTCATCGTCAACAATTCTGGCGAAAGTATTATTATCAGCCAAGGCTCGGGTTCCACGGTCACGATTGCTGATGGCGCTACGGACATTATTTATTGTGACGGAGCAGGTTCTGGCGCTGCAGTAACGAGCTTTGGCACAGACCTGACGGGTGTTCTTACTTCCGCCAATAACTTGTCGGATGTAGCGAACGCAGGGACATCTCGCACCAATCTTGGGGTTGCGATTGGAACAGACGTTTTAGCTTATGACGCAAACCTTCAGTCTTTCCTCACTGCTTTTACTTTGCCAACTAGCGACGGAACTGCTAGTCAGGCTTTAACTACCAACGGCTCAGGCACAATAGGCTTCGAGTCTTTTGCAACAGACGCTTCGGCAAAAAGCTATGCCATTGCGTTTTCACTTGTATTTGGCGCGTAAGGAGGCTTTCAAATGGCTGCACCAAACATCGTAAACGTCAGCACGATCACTGGTATAACATCCAAGGTCGCGCTGAGTTCTACTTCTCAAACCACGCTGGTCAGCAACGCTGCATCAAGCGGCAAGGTTTTTAAGATCAACATGATTCAAGTCGCTAACGTCGATGGCGCAAACGCTGCTGATGTTACAGTGGACGTTCATAGCGCGGCATCTGGCGGTGGCACAGCTTACTCGCTGGTCAGCACTATCTCGGTTCCGGCTGACGCCTCTTTGGTTGCTCTGGACAAAAATACGGCGATCTACCTTGAGGAAAATACTTCGATCACAGCGACTGCTGGCACTGCGAATGATCTGGAAGTGATCGTTAGCTACGAGGAAATTAGCTAATAGGAGCCTCTGATGGCTAAACGTACAGGCGGCTTTATAGGCCAAGACGGGATAAATGCACCTGACCCTGCTACGGGTGTCACGGGTACGGGTGGGGACGCGCAGGTCGAGGTTAGCTTTACTGCTCCAACAGATGTAGGCGGCGCGGCTGTAACTGGTTATAGGGTTCAGTCAAATGACGGTATTGGCGCGTCTGGCTCCGAATCCCCTGTTACTGTCACTGGTCTATCAAACGGCACAAGCTACACGTTCAACGTATGGGCAATCAATCCGTTTGGGTGGTCTAGCCCTAGTGATGCGAGTGGGAGTGTTAGCCCCACTATTGGCGATAGAGGTTTAATCGCAGGTGGTCGTAGCTCTTCTGGATTAGACGTTAGTATCACTTATATTACCATTGCAACAAGTGGAAGTGATGCCGACTTTGGAGATTTGTCAACTACCACTAGTAGCGGTACGGGGTTAGGTTCATCAACAAGAGGTGTCATCTTTGTAGATAAACAAAGCACAAATCCAACTACATCACCAATAGAGTATGTAACTTTTGCGACCAAAGGTGACGCAACGGACTTTGGTGATCTCTCAGTTATGAGTGGTCGTCGCACGGCGGCTGTATCAAATGAGACAAGAGGTCTATTTATGGGCCAATTGGGAGACACCACTGGAATTGGCGCAAATCAAAATGCCATCGCGTATATTACCATAGCCTCCGCAGGTAATGCTCAGGACTTTGGAGATTTGACAAGAGGAACGACCGACGGAGCAAACGGAGTAAATGCAGCTTGTTCCTCAACAACTAGAGCCATATTAGGTGGCGGCGGTGCCTCCACACCAGAAAGTAATATCATGGATTATGTAACCATAGCCTCCACAGGCAATGCTACTGACTTCGGTGATTTAACTATTGGCATGAATAACAATATGTCTTGTTCGTCAAGCACTAGAGGCATTTGGGCGGCAGGATTAAGTAGCGGAGATTTCAACAACACTATTAACTATGTTACCATTGCTTCAACGGGTAACGCGGCAGACTTTGGAGATATGACACTTAAAGTTTATTCCGCTGCTAATGGTAATTTGAGCAACAAAACGTATGGAATGTTTGCAAATGGTGATAGTAATCTGGGAGATTACAGAGCGGAAATTTATTACGTTACAATCGCATCAACAGGGAACACATCTGATTTTGGAGATGTGTCTGTAGGTAGGTCTGGCAGTGGCACTGCTTCTAACGCCCACGGAGGTATTTAATCATGCCCAATTATCAAGGTGTATGGAGCCTGTCGGAGCAGTATCAGGCCATTGGACAACAGAACTGGCCTATGGCTCCCGGCGCACCTACGGGCGTTAGTGCAACGGCTGGGAATCAGCAGGCTACGGTCAGCTTTACAGCCCCGTCATTCCAAGGTGTGCCGCCAAATATTACTGGCTACCTTGCAACTTCAAACCCAGAAGGTTTGACGGCAACAGGATCGGCCTCACCGCTAACGGTTACTGGCCTAACCAACGACACAAGCTATACGTTTTCTGTTCAAGCTACCAATAGCATTGGATACGGAGCGAGTGGAACGAGTGGTAGTGTTGTGCCGTCACTCCTCGAACGCATATTGTATTTTGGTGGCAACGAGGGCCTTGGTGGAACGCAGCTAAATGTTATCGAATACATAAACCCAAGTAGCACTGGTAACGGAACAGACTTTGGTGATTTGTGGACAACGGCAAACGGTTTTGGTGGTGTAGGCTCAGAGACAAGAGCAGTTATGGCTAAAAGCACGACAATGCAGTATGTCACCTTTGCAACAACAGGTAATACCACAGACTTTGGCGATTTAAACTTTAATACCGGGGGTATGGCGGGCGCTGGTAGTAACACCAGAGGTCTATTTGTTGGCGGGTTCTATACCAATATTGATTACATTACGATTGCTTCAACTGGTAACGCCACGGGTTTCGGTAACTTGAGTTCGTCTGCCGATGACACCCCTAGCGCAATGGCTGGGGCAACGCGAACAATCTTTGCAAAGGTTGGAGCGGCGTTAGGCGCTGGAACGTCAGAACGCATTGACTATGTTACTACTGCTTCAACAGGTAATTCTGCAAACTGGGGGACAATAACCTCCGGGGCAAGAAAACAGAACATTGAAGCTGCAAGTTCTTCGACAAGAGGTTTGTTGGCTGGCGGGTATCAAAATTACCCTTATAGTTATTATTACAACACAATAGAATACATCACCATCTCTTCATCTGGCGAAACAAATGATTTTGGTGATTTGTCGCAAGCACTTGATGCAGGTTCATTTGGATCAGGTAAAACAAGGGCCGTATTCGGGGGTGGTTACACATCTGGCGGTAGCCGAATTAACGTCCTTCAATACGTTACAATTGCATCAACTGGCAATGCCACCGATTTTGGTGATTTGACTGCATCTAAGAGTGGCATGGGAACAGCCTCATCTGTTCACGGAGGTAATTACAGTGGTTAAACGCTATCTAGGAAACATCATCACGCAGAACCCGACACCGCCTGCTGGTAACTTTGAGGGCAGCGCCGCGAAGGGCGTGTGGTCTTTAGAGGAGCAGCTTGCTTATCAAAAGGCTGGGCTTTGGCCTATAGCGGGGAATGCTCCTGTTGATATTACAGATGTGTTCAGCACTTATTTGTATGATGGGACGGGTGCTGCACATACGATTACCAACGGCATTGACCTTGCTGGCGAAGGTGGAATGATCTGGGGAAAGATACGATCTTCTACTGACCAGCATTGGCTAGTTGATAGCGAAAGAGGCACTGGATCAAACAACAATTATAAATACTTAATGTCTAACTTAAGTAATGGTGAATCAGACTTTGCTAGTAGAAGTGTTAGTAGTTTTAATAGCAATGGCTTCACACTGCAAAACGGAACCGACAAACAGTTTAATGAGTCTGGTCAAGACTATGTCTCGTGGAGTTTTCGGAAGGCCCCTAAGTTCTTCGATTTGGTGACTTGGACAGGGGATGGAGTTTCTGGCAGAACTATCTCTCACAGTCTTAATTCAGAGGTAGGTTTTTACGTTGTTAAAAGGCTTGACGCTTCGGGAGACTGGAGAACATATCATAGGGTAAGCGATAGTGCTTCAAACCCTCACATCGCATATCTAAACGGTACAAGCGGTGGGGTATTTGAAAGCGATAAACTAACGGCAACATCTACTACATTTACTATTGAAGGGGGGTTCAATGGGGACTTTAACAGCCCCGGTCAGACATACGTTGCCTACCTATTCGCCCACAACGATGGTGACGGTGAGTTCGGCCCTGATGCTGACCAAGACATTATCAAGTGTGGGAGTTTTACGTCTGATGGCAGTGGTCAAGCGGTTGTAGACTTAGGCTTTGAGCCTCAGTTCCTCCTAACTAAAAAAACTAACAGCACAGGTGCTTGGACTATACTGGACAGCATGAGGGGGTTCCCCACTTTTCAGCTAGACAACAATAAACTGTATCCTAACACTTCAGGTGCAGAAGGATCCGGTTCTAGCTTTGGTGGCAGCACCTATGAAAGCGGTTTCAGATGGTACAATGACCTATCAGGTCAAGACTACATCTACATCGCCATCCGCCGTGGCCCTCTTGCTCCACCTGAGAGTGCGACTGAGGTGTTTGATGTGAACACACTAATAGGAAATGGTACGAGCGGCAGAGCCATTAGCACTGGTTTTGTGACGGACTTTCATTTGAGTATGCGAAGAACGTCGAACTATCCTACTATTGTTGATAGACTTCGTGGGTATGGTGAAAATAATACTAAACGCTTGGCCACACATCTTACCAACGCAGAGCAGTCATTAACAGGAAGCTACTGGCTCGGATTAGACACGAATGACGGCTATGTCTTGTCCGCTGGTTACGAAAACGGCAACAGCCAGTCTTACGTTCAATATGCCCTAAGCCGTGCGCCTAACTTTTTCGACGTTGTGGCCTACAGCGGGAACTCAACATCAGGACGTACTGTAAGCCATAACCTTGGTGTTGCACCTGAGATGATGTGGGTTAAGAGTCGAGGAGACTCTGAAAGCTGGTGTGTTTATCACGCAGGGATAACAAACCCTGAGCAAAACTACCTCTACTTAAACGAGGCATCTGCTCTCAACCCCAATGGAAATACTATTCGTTATTGGAACCACACCGCTCCAACCGATACTGTGTTTACTCTGGGCGATGAGGACAGGGTAAACCAAACTGCTGACACCTACATAGCCTACCTCTTCGCCACACTCCCTGGCGTATCGAAGGTGGGTAGCTACACGGGTAACGGCTCAACTCAGACTATCGACTGTGGCTTTACTTCAGGTGCTAGGTTTGTACTAATCAAACGTACTGATACCAATGGTGCTTGGGTTGTATTTGACACTGCAAGGGGGATTTCATCAAGTGGAAACGATCCTTACTTAGAGTTAAATACAACAAATGCAGAAGCGTCTTATAATATTTTAAACGCTAATCCGTCTGGATTTGAAATAATTCAACCGTGGCAAGATTTTAATGCCACTGGCGGATCATACATCTTCTACGCAATCGCATAAAGGAGCCTACAATGGCAAAAATTCGCATAAGAGAAACAGGCGAAGTGGTCACTGAGACAACTTTTCGCACTCGCAACAAGAAGGCCCGTCCAGTTCTTACGGCGGGTATAAGTAAAGAGCGTCTGGATCAACTGGGTGCTGACCCTGTGCTAAATGGCGCTCCCGCAAATCCTACTCCACCATATGAATACTCTTATGAGTCTGGGGTGGCGCTAGGAGATGACGGGGTTTGGTACACAGTTAATTCTGTTGGGCCTGTGTTTACCGAATACACTGGCGACGATGGCGAAGTGCAAACGGTTGACGCACAAACTACCGCATATCGCGCTCGCGTTGATGCAGACGCCGCCGCAAGCGCAAGGTCTACGAGAACATCGCTTCTTGCTGAATGTGATTGGACACAGATACCCGACAGCGCATTAGCTACGGAAAAGAAAGCAGAGTGGGCTACATACCGTGAGGAACTTCGTAACTTGCCAGACGCATCTGGCTGGCCTCATACTCACACGCTTCCAGAGAAGCCCGAATAATGCCTAAAGATACAGTAAAAGAAACGGCATTAGCCACAGTAGACCTTAACATTCAGCTTCCATCCGCGAAGCCTGAGTATAAATCCATGCTGGCAAACATTGCTGAGAAGGCTCCTGCAATCGCGCAGGCGTCTAGCAACTTCTACAAGTCGCACTCTCAGATGATGAGCGTGACGCTTGACGTTACGGCAATCACGCCGATCCGCTCTATTAAGCATACGCTTGCTGAGATTGAGAAAACCAAATCCGCCTTGCAGGAAGGTTACTTCCGCATGAAAAAGGAAGAGGTCAAGCTCAAAAAGCTGGAGCGTAAGTTAGAGAATGAGGCTGACGATCTTGAGCGCGAGATGCTTGAGATTAAGATCAACGAGAAGCAAGCCAATGCTGCAAGCTCTCGTGGATATGTTGAGGCCGCTGTTCGTAAGCTCAACTTCTTTACCAATCAGTACGAAAACCTGATGAAGAAGATCGGCAAGGAAGAGCTGACCGAGGCTGATTACGAGCTTGAGGAAGTCAAGTATCACATTATGACTTGCATGAAACAGGCGCTAAACTCTGCCCGCCCACGCAACGGCGTGATCGACGAAGGCAATATGATCTACCTGTTTGATCTTGGCATCAACGCAGCGCAGGCGCAGCTTGAGGTTATGTCTTATCTCAACTGGGAAAACGAGCTTATCAAAGAGGGCAAAGCGCCAGAGCATCATCACACGGTGCAGTGGCTAGAGGCTTGCGCAGATAAGTGGGCGCATTGTCCAAGCGCCTTTGCAGAGAGCCGTGGATTTGATATACTCGACGAAACGTCTTTGACGAACACCCTGATAGAGGACCAAACTGATGGCTCATAACGTAGTAAAATATCGCCTTGAAGCGGATGGGACTATCCCAACTTGGCTGACGTTTGGCGTTCCGCAATCAACTGGCGGCATGTACGCGGTTGCAGACCCTGATACTGCGTCGCCGCAAGACTGGATGATGATCGGTATTTCTGCTGACGGCGCTGACACATCTGACGCAATCACAGTATTTGCATCCAAAGCCGATCTCCAGACGTATCTGTCAACAGAAGCAACGGCAAATAACTGGACTGACCCAGACCCCAACGATCCTGACGCAACGGTTGCTTTTGACGACGCTGCTCATGCTCAACGTGTTTGGGACGATCTTGAAGCTCTGAACGCATAAGGATATGCCACATGCCGCTTACCAAACTACAGTTCAAGCCCGGTGTTAATAGAGAAACAACGTCCTACACGAACGAGGGCGGCTGGTTTGACGTGGATAAGGTGCGGTTTCGCTTTGGTATGCCCGAGAAGATCGGTGGTTGGGAGAAGTTTTCGCAATCTTCTTATCTTGGAACGGCCCGCGCTTTGCTCCCGTGGGTGGCTCTTGACACCAATCGTTACATTGGCGTTGGTACAAGTTTAAAATATTATGTGAATCAGGGAGGGGTGTTCGATGACATTACTCCTTTACGAGAAACAACGGCTGCGGGAGATGTTACGTTTTCCGCCGCTAATGGCTCGTCAACAATCACGGTAACGGACACGGACCACGGTGCAGTTTTCGGAGATTTTGTTACATTTAGTGGAGCAACAGGTTTAGGTGGTGCTATAACTGCAGATGTTCTAAACCAAGAGTACAATATTACAGGTATTTTAAGTACCAGTACTTACACTATATCGGCTAGAACCGCTGGGACCAGTATCAGTTCCATTACAGTAAACGGGGAACTTGCTCCAACTCTTGTACCTGCAACCGCTTCAGACACAGGAAATGGTGGTGCCGTGGTAATAGGCGCATATCAAGTTAATGTAGGCTTAGACACTTCTATTTTTGGTACAGGCTGGGGCGCGGGTTTTTGGGGCCGAGGGACTTGGGGCTCGGCCTCTGAGACTTCTGTCCCAACATCGTCACTACGTCTTTGGACGCATGACAACTTTGGTGAAGACCTTCTTATGAACGTCCGTAACGGTGGAATTTATTACTGGGATAAAAGCTCTGGCGTAGAGTCTAGAGCCGTGGAACTTGATTCTTTGGCGGGGGCGAGTTCAACACCGACTGTTGCCAAGCAGGTTTTGGTTTCCGACCGTGACCGTCACATTCTTGCGTTTGGTTGTGATAGTGAAGACGCACCCGGTGTGCAGGATCCGTTGCTTATTCGGTTTTCATCTCAAGAATCTTTGACCGATTGGGGTGCTACGGCAACCAATACGGCTGGGGACTTGCGCCTTGGTTCTGGGTCCGAGATTGTCATGGCGATTGAAACGCGCCAACAAGTCTTGGTGTTTACGGATGAGTCCTTGTATGCGCTGCAATATTTAGGTCCACCGTTTACATTTGGTGTGAGCCTTGTCTCTGAGAACATTACTACTATGGGCCCTCTTGCCGCCATTCCTGTCGAGGACAGCGTGTATTGGATGGGCTTGAAAGAGTTCTATGTGTATGGCGGTACTGTCCAGCGTCTTCCTTGCACAGTTCGAGACTATGTTTTTGACGACATAAACCTTTCTCAACGTGAGAAGATTGTAGCTTCAAGCAACACCTCTTTCTCGGAGGTCTGGTGGTTCTATCCTTCTGCGGGCAGTGAGGTTAACGACCGATACGTTGTGTACAATTACCAGCAGCAGATTTGGTACTACGGAACATTAGAACGCAGCTACTGGGTGGACCGCGGTATCTTTGACCAGCCCATTGCTGCAGGCCCTAACAACTACTTATACACACAGGAGGTTGGGTTTGACGGTGATGGCGCAGCGTTTACTGCATACATCGAGTCAAGCCAGATCGACATCGGAGACGGGGACAAGTTCGCTTTCATTAAGCGGATGATACCTGACGTTACGTTCCGCGGGTCTACTGCGGCCAGCCCGAGTGCGAACTTTACAATCAAGACTCGGAACTTTCCTGGTGGCGACTATCTGCAGTCTACGGACAAGCAGATTACCAAGACGGCTTCGGTTCCTGTTGAGCAGTTTACCGAGCAAGTGCATCTGAGGTTGCGAGGACGTAGCTTTGCCATGCGGGTAGAGTCTGCCGATCCAGGTGTAGGTTGGAGGCTGGGGTCTCCAAGGCTGGACATTCGGACTGACGGGAGAAGGTAGTGTCTCGTAACCTGATCCTTCCGTTCTTTGCGGTTCCGCCCACAGCATATGACCAGCAGTACTTCGCGAACTTAACGCGGAGTTTCGCTGTTTACATGGAGCAGCAGCAAAACCCTGGTGAAGAACGAGCTACCAGGTTAACTTTGACCGACTTGCAGACAGATGATTCCGGTCTTGAAACAGGGGCATTGTTTCAGCAGGGTGGTTTTGTTAAGATAACTTTAAGCAACAGTCCCCATGTGCGCGGATCCACTGGCACGGGCGGGGTTGGTTTAGTTACGGTGGTTACAACATGACTGATACAATTCTTACAATGGCCGACGGTTCGAAGTGGAAACCTTCTACGAGTTCTGATACAGTGCATTGTGTAAGCTGTGACAACGCAGTTGACACGCCCGCAGAGATCGCAAGTTACCCTAACGGTAATTGTCCGCAGTGTTCACAACCTTGGACAGGATCTGAAAAGCGCAGTACAAGTATTACAGTAACTGCCCCAGAAGCAATTTCGGGAGAGGCATGATGGCTAAAGAATCTGAAGCAGACAAGAACAAAGGGGATCTGTTCTCCTCGATTGGCGCTCTCGTTGGTATGGTTGCAGGCGGTCCTGTTGGCGCGGCTCTTGGCGGCGGACTAGGGACTTTGTTAAGTGGCGGTTCTACGGAAGATGCGATTCAGTCTGGTATTGGTGGTTTGTTTAGCGCAGGTCTAGGCGGTAAAGCAGGCCTAGCCATGAACGCGCTTGGGATTATGGGCGGCGGCGGCGGTGCTGGTAGTTTCCAGAACCAAGGTCAGAACGTCATGAGCTTGTTGTCCGGCGAGAAAGGCCAGCAGATAGCAGCCAAACAGGCTATGCTTGGTGGATTCCAAGGTGGCCCAACCGGAGCGATCCGAGGAATATTGCAGGCAGCAGGGGTAGAGGACGCGCAGGGGCGCACAGATCCGATCCTCGGTGGGTTGCTTCAGCAGGCCTTGTTCGATCAGCGTAAGGTTAATCTTGATCCGGTTATGAGTAAGACCGAACAACTGCAATATGATACTGGGGAGCGCCGCCCAGGCTATCGTGGGACCGCGGCTCCCGGTACTCCGACCGTGAGTTACCGTCCTAAGATGATGAACATGGGTGGTTACATCGAGGGCCCTGGTACAGGGACCAGCGATTCTATTCCCGCTACGATCTACCAAAACGGAGGCCCGGTTCAAGAAGCTCGGCTCTCGGACGGTGAGTTTGTTATGACGGCGGACGCTGTTCGTGGTGCAGGGGGTGGCGACCGGAATGCTGGCGCGGCTAAGATGTACGAGATGATGAATCAATTTGAGAGGGTTGCATAATGGCGGAGACAGTCTCAAAGGTCATGAACCTTCTTCCTGAGTATCAGGAAAACTTTCTCAAGGACCTT
>Ga0209137_1001934_pt1 | contig 18926 bp, 12 predicted proteins | sample SaaInl5LU_22_DNA_FD_184642 | JGI IMG/M metagenome (GOLD analysis project Ga0209137, IMG submission 184642) | Marine microbial communities from expanding oxygen minimum zones in the Saanich Inlet - ESP_105LU_22_DNA (SPAdes) (version 2) | ecosystem: Environmental > Aquatic > Marine > Intertidal... | reverse complement strand
TCGAAGGTGACATCAGGCGTGTCGTCGGCATCGAGGCCATCGACCGTGCCGCTTTCCGGGTTCGGACCGAGCACCACGGTCAGATCGCCGGGCTGATCGCTCAGGTCGAGGATATCGCCCGCATCGCCGTTCTCCGGGCCCGCGCCATTGCCTTCGGTGCCGTCAGAGCCGCCATCGAGCGTGATGTCGACATCGGGCGCAGGATCGGTCTGATCCAGCACGAAGACATCATCGCCATCGCCGCCTGTCGCCTGATCCGCGCCACCGACCGCGATCAGGTCATCGCCATCGCCGCCATCGAGCGTATCGACCCCGGCCCCACCGACCAGCGTGTCGGCCCCATCGCCGCCCAAGATATCGTCAGCGCCTTCGCCGCCTTCGATCTCGTCATCGCCAAGACCACCAGCCAGCAGGTCATCGCCCTCACCGCCGCCGATCACATCGTCGCCTGTGCCACCATCGACCGTGTCATTCCCAAGACCAGCATCGATCGTGTCATCGCCGCCATTGCCGTCGATCACATCGTCGCCCGCGCCGATCACATCACCACCACCATCGGTGGGGGCGTTACTATCGTCATAGCCGGGCAGCATCTCCTCGCCCGTCTCTTCGCCATCAACGACACCGTCAGGGTCGGTCAGGATCGTCTCGACCTGGAAGAAGGTCAGGACAGAGCCATCGGCAAAGGTCACCGTTCCCGATTGCGCACCATCATCGGTTGCATCCGGGGAGGCATCGATCACGACCGGGCCCGCGCCGCGCAGGTCGAGCACGTCATTGTCGGTCGTGTCATCGGGGCCGTTGCCCGCGACGAAGATATCGCCTGCGCCATTGGCGGCACTGCCCACGGCGAGCGTATCATTACCACCCTCGCCCCAGCTTTGGTCGGCACCAAGGCCACCGATGAACAGGTCATCGCCGCCCGCGCCATCCTGATCCGCGATCTGGTCGGGCACGCTCAGCGTGCCGAAGCCTTGGGCATCATCGCCATAGGTGATGTCGTCGCCGTCACCGCCTTCGATCACATCACCCCCGGCACCGCCGATGATCGTGTCGGCACCCTCTTCGCCTTCCAGCGTATCAGCACCTGCACCCCCCGCGATGACGTCATCGCCGAGACCACCGGCGATCACATCCCCCCCGGCACCGCCGATGATCGTGTCGGCACCCTCTTCGCCTTCCAGCGTATCAGCACCTGCACCCCCCGCGATGACGTCATCGCCGAGACCACCGGCGATCACATCATCACCAATTCCGCCATCGACAGTGTCATCGCCGCCTGCGGCGTTGATCGTGTCATCGCCGCCATTGCCATCGATGACATCGGCACCATCGGTGATCTGGTCACCACCGCCATCGTTGGGCGCGTTGCTGTCGTCATAGCCAAGGCCCATATCTTCAGCCGTCTCCTCACCATCGACGACACCGTCGCTGGGGAAGGGATCTGCGCCGACGGTGACGATCACCTCGGCCGTGTCGATCAAGCTGCCGTCGGATAGGGTGTAGGAGATGGTCGCAGGCCCCGAGAAACCGTCCGCCGGGGTAAAGACCAGCTGGTTGCCGACAATCGCCACCGTGCCTTGGGTCGGCGAAACCGAGGCCAAGGTCACCGTCAGCGGATCGTTTTCGGGATCGCTGTCATTGGCCAGCACATCGATGGTGACGGGCGTATCCTCGTCCGTCGTCGCCGTGTCGTTCACCGCATTGGGCGGATCGATGACCGAGCTGACATTGACCGTGGCCGTGCCGGTATCCTCGCCACCCGCATCATCGACCACCGTATAGGTGATCGTCGCGGGACCGTTGAAGTTCGGCGCGGGCGTGAAAGTCACCGTGCCATCGCCATTGTCGACGACCGTGCCTTGCGCCGGGTCGACCGAGACCGTCCCGATGCGCAGCGGATCGCCATCCACATCGCTGTCATTGCCCAGAAGATCGACGACAACCGCCACATCCTCATCCGTCGTCGCGATGTCATTGGTCGCGACAGGCGCGTCGTTGACATTGCGCACATCCACCGTGACCTCGGCCACATCGGTGCCGCCATTGCCATCGGTGATCGCATAGCTGATCGTGGCCGGGCCGAAGAAGTCTTCGGCAGGGGTGAAGACCAGCTGGTTGCCCAGGATCTCGACCGTGCCCTGCGCCGTCGGCACCGAAGCCGCGGTGATCGTCAGCGCATCGCCATCAACATCACTGTCATTGGCCAGCACATCGATGGTGATCTGCACCTCTTCATCCGTCGCGGCCGTATCGTTCACCGCATCGGGCGCGTCATTGACCGGCGCAACCGTGACCGTGACCGAGGCCCCGTCGGTATTGCCCGCAGGATCGGCAACCGTGTAGCTGATCGTCGCCTCGCCGTTGAAGTTCTCGGCAGGCGTGAACACCAGCTGATCACCCACGATCTCGACCGTGCCCTGCTCAGGCGGAACAACAGCCCCCGTGATGGTCAAAGCATCCCCATCCGGATCGCTGTCATTGGCCAGAACGTCGATGGTCACAACACCATCTTCATCCACACTCGCCACATCATCACCCGCAACAGGGGCGAGATCGATGGGATCAGTGATGATCGTCTCGATCTGGCTGAAATTCAGCACGGCGCCATTGGAGAAGGTGACCGTTCCAGTCGATGCGTCCTCATCGGTGGCATCATCGCTCAGGCTGATCGTGACCGGACCTGCGCCGGTCAGATCGAGAATGTCATTGTCGGTCGCATCATCGGGACCGTTGCCGCCGATGATGACATCGCCTGCGCCATTCGTGGCGCTGCTGACAACGAAAACATCGTCGCCGCTTCCGCCTTGCATTTGGTCGGCACCTGCGCCGCCCGTGATGGTGTCGTTGCCGCCACCTGCGACGATCGCGTCATCGCCAGTGCCGCCATCGATCAGATCGTCGCCCGCACCACGCCCTTCGAGTGCTGCGGCAATCCCTGCATCGGTCGTTGGGACAAGGCTGACATTATCGACCGCGACGCCGAGGTTATCTTCGCGCCCGGTGCCTTCGAACTCCAACCGGTCGGAGCCGTTCCCGGCGCCTGCCACGAGGTTGAGGGTGATCGTCTCGAAATTCGACTCGTTCACATTGGACGGGTCGATGGTGGCCACAAGCTGGCCACCCCAATACACATTCAACAGGTTCTCATCCGGCCCATCGAAAGGCAGGCTGCCGCCGTCGCTGACGTCGAAGGTCAGCTCATAGCCTTCACCCGCGACAAGCCCCTGCACATCTTGGCCGATGCGGATATTGCCCGGCGACGCCTCGAGATCGAGCCAATTGGCACCATCGGTCGCCACCTGCCCATCACGGCCGTCGTTATGGATATCAATCTCGTCATTGGGATCGGAGGTAGTCCAGCCGGGGATGCTGCCTGTGCCGACAAAACCATAGAAGGTCGAGGTCAGGCCCGAGACATCCTCGAACGAGCCGTTCATGATCTGATTCAGATCGCCCGCGCCGGATGCACCAGAGCCGAAATCGCCGAAGATGGTGTCGTTCCCTTCACCGCCCGTGATGGTGTCATTGCCGCCATTGCCGAAGATCTGGTCAGCGCCTTCGCCACCGTCGATGACATCGTCACCGTTCGGTGCGCCCTGCGCCGCGGCCATCTCCCCTGCGGGCGTCAGTGCGAAGAGCTGCACGTTGTCGAGGCCGACGCCGATATTGTCCTCGGGGCCACGGCCCTGGAACTCCAAACGGTCGCTGCCGTTGCCCGACCCCGCCACAAGCGTCAGGGAAATGGTCTCGAATTCCGACTCGCCGACATTGCTCGGGTCGATCGTCGCGATGAGCTCACCGCCGAAGAACACATCGACCACGTTCTCATTCGGTCCATCGACCGCGGTCAGGCTTTCGCTGTCGGTCACATCGAAATTGAGTTGATAGCTTTCGCCGGCAACGAGGTTCTGGATGTTCTGACCGATGCGGATATTGCCCGGCGACCCTTCCAGATCGAGGGCGTTGCGACCGTCACTGGCGGGCTGCGAGGCCTCGGGGTTGACGTTGTAGACCTCGATCCGCGCATTGGGGTCGGCCGTCGTCCAGCCGGGGATCGACCCGATGCCGACAAAGCCGAACGGATCAGTTGCAAGGCCCGTGACATTCTCGAACGACCCGTTGACGATCAGGTTGATGGGCTGGCCGCCCGGCACGGAGCCGCTATCGTCGCCGAAGATGGTGTCATTGCCGGCGCCGCCTGTGATGGTGTCGTTGCCGCCATTGCCGGAGATCAGGTCATTGCCCGTGCCGCCATCGATCGTATCATTGCCCGCGCCACCCGAAACAGTGTCATTGCCGCCTGCTGCGCGGATATCGTCATTGCCACCGTTGCCGAAGATCACATCGGACCCTTCGGTGACCAGGTCACCCTGCGCATCGGAATAGCCGACATTCATGAGCTCGCCGGTTTCGGCGCCGTCGACCACGCCGTCGGGATAATCGCCGTAGACCACGTCGATTTCGTTCAACCGCTCACCCGAAGAGAGGTGGATCACATCGGTGACGCCGTTGGCATTTGCATCACTATCGACGCCGAAACCGCCAACATCTTTGGGGGCCAATGTCTGGCCGTCGATTTCAGTGGGCACGCGGATGATGTAGCTGCCCGAGCTGAGATTGCCGAAGGTGTAACGCCCGCTGTGATCGGTGAAGGTTGTCGCGATGACGTGGCCGCTTGAATTCAGCAATTCGACGCGTACGCCGTCAAAGCCTAATTCGAACCCGCCATCTGCCGCGATTTCCGTGAAGTCCCTGTTGCTGTCTTCAACCAGACGGCCGGAAATGGAGGCATTTTTCTTGTCGAAAAAAAACAGCGTCATCTCGTTACTCTCCACAGATGGCCGAAACATCGACCTGTCCGACAAGCGGACAACAAAAAAACAACCTTCGAGCGATCATGCAGACCACTGGGCGGACCGCACGCACGCGACACATTCCGAGGAGAGATGGGACGCGTCGACCAAACGCATCTACACCGGCTTCGCCACGGCGGTGGCGTAACCGATGTGCAACCTTTTGCGGTCATTCTGACCGACAGACGGCGCACATCTCTCCTGCGGTTGAAATCGCAGGTCGTGCGGCCGCCCCCGTGGCCTATGCAGACATCGCCCCCCAGTTGGGCTGTCCTATGAATACGCGCAACCCGTCAAACGCAGAAGGAAAAATTTTCAATAAGATGGCACGAGTTCCGTGTGAAAGGGCCTGCCGAGGCCGCACTTGCCACAATTCCAAGGGCAATTGTTTCGTTATCGGCAATGATCGATATTCGTCTAAATACTTGCTTTTTTTATATAATGCGGCGGAATTACCATCGCACCCTGCAAAAGGGCCGATGAGTTTCGCCCTGCCCTGTGGTTGATTGTCCACCCTCAGGAAACGACAAACCTATTCCCTGAGGGAAACAATGCCGCGGCGCGCCCTGCGTTTGCCACAATTCGCCAGGTCCGTTGCGATCAAATTTTGGCCTGTTTGTGCATGATCACCCACGGCGCACCCCAAAGGGAGGTGTCAAAACCAACTTTGATTCGTGGGAGGTGGTGCCCGAGGTCGGACTCGAACCGACAAGCCTCTCGGCGGCGGATTTTGAATCCGCTGCGTCTACCAATTCCACCACTCGGGCATGGCGGATGTGATAGCGCAGTGGCCCGGTTTCGTCCAGCCCCAATCCATGCGGCGCGTGGATCTGACCGCATCGCTCGCTTGTGACCGCGGCCTGCTGGCACGCCTGCGTGTGGTTTGATACCTAAACCTGCGAGTCGCGACCGCTGGCGCGCTTGCCGCCCCGCCTCAAGGAGACCGACCCATGGCAGAAGCTGTCGATTCGCCGATGACGATTTCCCAGCGGCTCGGCCGTCTTGTCGCGGATGCCGAGAGCGATACGGTCACGCTGGCTTGGGTGCTGGATCAATTGCATGCACGTGCCTTTGGGCTGTTTCTTTTGATTTTGGCCCTGCCTTGCTGCATCCCTTTTTTGTACGGCGTCCCGCAGGTCGTGGCCTTGCCGCTCCTGTTTATTGCGGGGCAGATGGTGTTGGGCTGGGGAAAACCCTGGTTGCCGCAAAAGCTTGGGGAACGGCGGGTGGCGACCGCGAGCCTTGCGGCGCTGGCCCGGCGCGCGGACCCTTGGCTCAGGCGGGTTGAGGCGGTGAGCCGCCCGAGACTTGCGGCGCTGACACGCAGGCCGCTTGATCAATTGGTGGGGCTGGCGCTCTTGGCCTTTAGCATCTCGATCCTTGTTCCGATCCCCGCGACGAATACCGTTCCGGGGATTGCTGTAGCCGTCGTGGCCATCGGCCTGTTGCAACGCGACGGGATTTTGGTCGTTCTGGGCATGATCCTTGGTCTGGTATGGATCGGCACCTTGCTTTTTGCAGGTGCGACCGCCGCAAGCCTGATCTTGGCATGGATCGGAGGGTGAAACGCATGCAACGCAGATACCTTATGGCACTGGCAGGCGCGGGATCGGCGGTGATGCTGCTTGGTGCCTTCGGCTTTCAATACATCGGCGGGCTTGCGCCTTGCGCCATGTGCTTATGGCAGCGCTGGCCCCATGCGGTCGCTGTGGCGCTTGGGGCGCTCGGCTTTGCCCTGCCCCACGCGGTCGTGGCGGTCGCGGGCGCAGTGTCGATGCTGACGGGCGCGGGCATCGCGCTGCTTCATACGGGCGTGGAGCGGGAATGGTGGACGTTGAACCTCGCCTGCACGGGCGGCGGCGAGGATCTGGGCGCCATGGATATGGCCACCCTGCTCGATCCGACCATCGGCGAGGCGATTGTTTTATGCACCGAGGTCGCATGGTCGATGCTCGGCCTGTCGATGGCGTCTTGGAACGGCATCGCCAGTCTTGTGCTGATGGGCCTTTGGATCGTAGCGGCGCGCGCGCCTAGTGATAGGTGAATTCACCCGTCACATTGCGCCACTCACCCGGCGCGATCAGCTTGCGATGGACAAATCGCACCGAATGCAGCGGCCCCTCGATCGCATCATGCCAATAGGCGATGAAGTCGAACAAACGCGGGTAATCGGGGGCCAGATCGTAATCTTGCCACACGAAGCTGTTCAGCACATTGCGATGATCGGGCATGCGGTAGATCATTTCAGCGGTGGTCAGACCGTAGCCCTTCAACATCAACGTGACGTCGGATTTCACCATGCGAGACCCCATCTGTTGTAAAGCGATGGTTTCAGCATGCCGCACATGATTTAAAAATCAATAAAAACAGTTTGTTATTACCCGAATGGCGTGGCTGCCAAGTCAAGCGGGGATGCGCCATTGCACCCTATATCCGGCGGGCTTATAATGCAGCCCAACTAGATGTAGATGCCATTGGCAGAACAGGCGCGCGACGTGAGTGATACAACCGAAAGCCCTGATAACGAACAGGAAAACGTGATCGAGCGGCACCCCCACGACGGGCCGTCGATCGATATCGCCTCCGAGATGAAGACCTCCTTCATCGACTATGCGATGTCGGTGATCATCTCCCGCGCGATCCCCGATCTGCGCGACGGGCTCAAGCCAGTGCATCGGCGTATCCTGTTCGCCATGTACGAGACGGGCAACACCCACGAGAAAGCCTATCGCAAATCGGCCCGCCCTGTTGGCGATGTGATGGGCCAGTACCACCCCCATGGCGACTCGGCGATCTATGACGCGTTGGTGCGTATGGCGCAGCCTTTTTCGATGTCGCTGCCGCTCCTTGATGGTCAGGGCAATTTCGGCTCGATGGATGGCGATAACCCGGCCGCCATGCGCTATACCGAAGTGCGGATGGCACCGCCTGCGGCTTATCTTTTGGCCGATATCGACAAGGATACGGTCGATTTCCAGGATAATTACGATGGCAAGCAGCAAGAACCCACGGTTCTGCCTGCGCGCTTTCCCAATATGCTGGTCAATGGCGCAGGCGGTATCGCCGTCGGCATGGCGACGAATATTCCGCCCCATAATCTGGGCGAGGTGATCGATGCCTGCCAAGCGCTGATCAAGCAACCCGATCTGAGCTCCGAGGAGCTGATCGAATATATCCCCGCACCCGATTTCCCGACAGGCGGGCTGATCCTTGGCCGCGCGGGCGCACGCAAAGCCTATCTTGAAGGGCGCGGCAGCGTCGTCATTCGGGCCAAAACCCATGTCGAGGAAATCCGCAAGGACCGCTTCGCCATCGTCATCGACGAGATTCCCTATCAGGTGAACAAGGCCTCGATGATCGAGCGCATCGCCGATTTGGTGCGCGAGAAAAAGCTCGAAGGTATTTCGGGCGTGGCTGATGAAAGCGACCGGATCGGTGTGCGCGTGGTGATCGAGCTGAAGCGCGACGCTACAGCCGAGGTGGTGCTGAACCAACTGTTCCGCTTTACCCAGATGCAGACGCATTTCGGCTGCAACATGTTGGCGTTGAACGGCGGACGGCCCGAACAGCTGACGCTGCGGGGCTTTTTGACCGCATTCCTCGATTTCCGCGAAGAAGTCGTGGCACGGCGCACGGCCTTTGAATTGCGTAAAGCGCGCGACCGGGCGCATGTGCTATGCGGTCTGGCGGTTGCGGTCAGCAATGTCGACGAGGTGGTGCGCACCATCCGCGCGTCCACCGATGCGGCCGAGGCGCGCGAAAAGCTGATGACCCGGCGCTGGCCCGCCGAAGAGATCTTGCCTTTCATCAAGCTGATCGACGACCCAAGCCACACGGCCAATGCCGACGGCACCTATAACCTGTCCGAGGTTCAGGCCCGCGCGATCCTCGATCTGCGGCTGCAGCGCCTGACGCAGCTGGGCGTCAAGGAAGTCACCGACGAGCTGGAAGAGTTGGCAGGCAAGATCAAGGATTACCTCGCCATCCTCGCCTCGCGTGAGCGCATCCTTGAGATCATCGCCGCCGAACTGGCCGAAGTCCGCGAGAAATTCGCCGTCCCCCGCCGGACCGAGATCACCGATTGGTCGGGCGACATGGATGATGAAGACCTGATCGAACGCGAAGATATGGTCGTCACCATCACCCAAGGCGGCTACATCAAGCGCACACCCTTGGCCGAATTCCGCGCCCAAAAACGCGGCGGCAAGGGTCTGTCTGGCGGCGCACTCAAGGAAGATGACGTCGTCACCGCGCTTTTCGTGGCCAATACCCACACGCCGCTGTTGTTCTTCACCACCAATGGCATGGTCTATAAACTGAAAACTTGGCGCCTGCCGCAGGGCTCGCGCGCTTCGCGGGGCAAGGCCATCGTCAATATCCTGCCCATCCCCATCGGCACCGGCATCGCCGCCGTCATGCCCGTCGACCGCGACGAGGATCATTGGGACGAGTTGCAGATCGTCTTTGCCACCAGCCAAGGCGAAGTGCGCCGCAACGCGCTGTCGGATTTCACCAATGTCATGCGCAACGGCAAGATCGCGATGAAACTGCCCGAGGATGGCTCGGTCAGCTTGGTCAATGCGCGCATCTGCTCCGAGGCCGATGATGTGATGCTGGTCACCGCCCTTGGCCGCGCGATCCGCTTTCCCACCACCGATGTGCGCGTCTTCAAGGGCCGCGACTCGACCGGGGTGCGCGGTATCCGCTTGGCCGCCGGTGATAGCGTTGTCTCGATGGCCATCATCCGCCATTTCGAGGCCGAGGCCCAAGAGCGCGCCGCCTATCTCAAGCAGCGCCGCTTGATGGCTGGCACGCCCGAGGAAGAGATCGAGATCGACGAAGACGAAGACGCGGTGGCCGAGGGCCAATTGTCACCCGACCGCTACGCCGAGATGTCCGCCGCCGAGGATTTGATCCTGACCATCACCGCCAGCGGCTCGGGCAAGCTTTCGTCCAGCCATGACTACCCGGTGCGCGGACGCGGCGGCCAAGGCGTGATGGCGATGGACAAGGCGATGCGCGGCGGTGCGCTGGTGGCAAGCTTCCCGGTGGAAGACAGCGATCAGATCATGCTGGCCACATCGACCGGCCAATCGATCCGCGTGCCCGTGGCCGGTATTTCCTTCCGCTCGCGCAGCGCAGGCGGGGTCAAGGTCTTGAATACCGCCAAGGGCGAAGAGGTCGTCTCCGTCGCATGGATCGCCGATCAGGGCGATGAAGAGGGCGATGACGCAGCACCCATCGTCGATACACCCGCAGCAGAGGGCTGAGAGGCCCTTTGCAACCCATCCCTTAGGCACTACATCCCCGGCATGACCGAGAAAACACTCCAGATCATCGGCGGCGGCATGGCCGGGTCCGAAGCGGCTTGGCAAGCGGCGAACGCGGGCATCAAGGTCATGCTGCACGAGATGCGCCCCGCGGTCGGCACCTTTGCCCATCGCACCGGATCGCTTGCGGAAATGGTCTGTTCCAATTCCTTTCGCTCGGATGATGATGAGCAAAACGCCGTAGGGCTTTTGCATTGGGAAATGCGCGCGGCGGGCTCGATCATCATGGACACCGCCTATGATCATCGCCTGCCTGCGGGTGGTGCACTGGCCGTCGACCGCGACCCCTTTGCCGAGGCCGTGACCGCCAAGCTGCGCGCCCATCCCAATATCACCGTGGTGGCCGGTGAAATCACCGCCCTGCCCGACGGCCCTGCGATCATCGCGACCGGACCGCTCACCTCTGGCACGCTCGCCAATGCCATCGCGGCCGAAACGGGGCAGGATGCGCTGGCCTTCTTCGACGCCATCGCCCCGATCGTCTATGCCGACACCATCGACATGAACGTGGCATGGGAACAGTCGCGCTATGACAAGGGCGAAACGCTCGAAGAACAGCGCGCCTATATCAACTGTCCGATGACGCGCGACGAATACGAGGCCTTCATCGATGCGCTTCTGGCCGCCGACAAGACCGAGTTTCACGAAGGCGAGACCGCGGGCTATTTCGACGGTTGCCTGCCTATCGAGGTCATGGCCGAACGCGGCCGCGAAACACTGCGCCACGGCCCGATGAAGCCCGTGGGGCTGACCAATCCGCATGATCCGACCGTCAAGCCTTGGGCCGTGGTGCAGCTGCGCCGCGACAATGCGCTGGGCACGCTCTACAATATCGTGGGTTTTCAGACCAAGATGAAGTACGGCGCGCAAACCGCTGTTTTTAAAATGATCCCCGGCCTGCATGATGCAAGCTTCGCGCGCCTTGGCGGCATCCATCGCAATACCTTCATCAATTCGCCACGCCTTCTCGATGCGCAGATGCGCCTGCGCTCGCGCCCCAATATCCGCTTCGCGGGCCAAATCACCGGGGTGGAGGGCTATGTGGAATCCGCCGCCATGGGGCTTTTGGCCGGTCGGCTTGCCGTGGCCGAGCTTTGCGGCAAAACACTTGCCCCCGTGCCGCAAGACACCGCCATGGGTGCGCTTGTGCATCACATCACCGGCGGGGCCGAGGCCAAGACCTTTCAGCCGATGAATGTCAATTTCGGCCTCTTTCCCCCGGTCGAAGGGCTGAAGGCCGGCCGGCGTGGGCGCAAGGATCGCTACAAGGCCTATACCGACCGCGCCAAGGCGGCATGGCTGGCTTGGTTGGGCGAGGATCGCGCCGATGCCGCCTAAGCGGGCATTGGACCTGTCACAAAGGGGCTGAGATGCGCTTTAGCACCCGCTTTGCCCCATCGCCCACCGGCCCGCTGCACTTGGGCCATGCCTATTCCGCCATTCTTGCCCATGACATGGCCCGCGCCGCCGGGGGTGATTTCCTGCTGCGCATCGACGACATCGACCAATCACGCGCCCGCCCGATATGGGAGGCGCAGATCATCATCGATCTCCAATGGTTGGGGCTGACATGGGACGGCCCGCCGCGCCGACAATCCGATCACCTGCCCGCCTATCGCGCCGCCATCGACCAGCTAGGCCAGATGGGGCTCACCTATCCCTGCCACTGCACAAGGCGCGACATCCGCGAGGCGGCAAACGCCCCGCAAGAAGGCGGCCCGCCGCCCACCGGCCCCGATGGGCTGATCTATCCCGGCACCTGCCGCCACCGCCCCATGGCCGCGATGGGCCCGGGCGATGCGATCCGCCTCGACATGACCAAAGCTATGGACATGGCCCGCCAGACCGCCGCGCGCGGCTTTGACGAAACCGGCCCCGCGCATCAAGGCCATCACCCCATTACCGCCCAAAACATGATCGCCACGATCGGGGATGTCGTTCTGGCCAGACCCGCGATGGGGGCCGCTTATCACCTCTCGGTCGTGATCGATGATGCAGAACAGGCCGTCACCCATGTGATCCGCGGCCAAGACCTTTTCGCCGCCACCGCGATCCATGTCTTGCTGCAAGCCCTACTGGATCTCCCCACGCCGCAGTATCACCACCACCACCTGATCCGCGACGACACAGGCAAGCGGCTGGCCAAGCGCGACGATGCCCGCGCCATCCACAGTTACCGCGCCGAAGGCGCCACACCGCAAGACATCCGGCGCATGATCGGCCTCTGAGCCTTCTCTGTTTCAAAAATATTCCGGGGGAATCGCCAAAGGCGATGGGGGCAGCGCCCCCTAGGCCTCGGGTGCCATCAACTCCACCTCGGCCCCATTGCGCACCGCCGTGTAAAAGCACACCGCCCGGTTGGTGTGACACGCAGGCCCCGTTTGGCGTACCACCGCCAAAAGACAATCCCTGTCGCAGTCGATGCGCAGCTCGACCAAGGCTTGTACATGGCCCGAGCTTTCGCCCTTGACCCAGAAATCTTGCCGCGAGCGCGACCAATAGGTCACCCGCCCCGTGGCCAGCGTGCGCGCCACCGCCTGCGCATTCATCCATGCCATCATCAAGACAGCGCCGCTCTTTTCCTCCTGCGCGATGCAGGGGATCAAGCCTTGGGCATCATAACGCAGCGTGGCGGGATCGAACTTGGCCATGGACCACCTCTTTGCAAAACCGGGCAACGGCGCTACCTATAAAGCGATGACAAGACAGGCGGAACCCATGTCCGGCGAGAGCGATCTGATCAAACTCTATTCCCAGCGGATCCTTGCCTTGGCGGCGGATATTCCGCACCAAGGTCGGCTTGACGCGCCGCAGGCCAGCCTGCGCAAGCGCGCGCCGCTCTGCGGGTCGACCGTGACCATTGATCTCGACATGGCGGATGGCCGCATCACCCGCTTTGCCCAGGATGTGAAGGCTTGCGCCTTGGGCCAAGCCGCAGCCGCCTTGATGGGGGCCGCCATCATCGGGCGCAGCCGTGATGAGGTGGCGCGCGCCCGCGATGCGCTGCGCGCCATGCTGAACGAAGGGGCCGCGCCGCCCGTGGCACCCTTTAACGGCTATGAGGTGCTGACGCCTGCGTGCGAATATCGTAATCGTCACGCCTCGATCATGCTCTCGCTCGAAGCAACCGTCGAAGCGATGGATGCCGCCGCACAGGCGCAAAGCGCCTGACCCCACAGCAATCATCACAAAAAAACCGCCGCACCTCGGGGCCGAGGGCGGCGGAAGTCAGCGTATCTTTGGCCAAGGCAGGCCCTTCATCACAAGGGCGCGGATGCGGCAGGACAGAGGGGGAATACCCGCATCACCTGCATGGCCAGACCGCAGGCAGAAAGCGCAATCAGATCAATCCGGGCAAATAAAGCAGGCCATAGGTAAATACCGCCAAGGCGATGACGCCGACCGCGTCAGTGACGAATGTGTCGCGCGAATGGGTGAGAATTTCAGCGATCCGGGTCATGTCATAGCCTCCTGAGAAAAGCGTGTTGTCGCTTTGTTCTCATTTTCAGCGGCAGCTGTAAAGAACTTTTTAAGAACATTTGTGAACAAACCGGGTTATCCCGCCGAAATCAACCGGATCGCCTTGTCTTGCTCCAACAGCCACAAGAGCACGCGGGCCGATTGCCCCTGCGGTCCCAATAACCCTGGATCACGCACCAACAGCGTTCGGGCCGCCGATTGCGCCAAGGCCATCAGGCCGGTTTGGGCCTCCAGATCGGCGATGCGAAACCGTGGCAGGCCAGATTGCGCCGTGCCGATCACATCGCCCGCGCCCCGGATCGCCAGATCCTCTTCGGCGATGACAAAACCATCCTCGGTATCGCGCAGCACCATCAAGCGCCGCTTCGCCGTTTCGCCCAAAGGTGGCCGATACATCAGCAAACAGGTCGAGGCCGCCGCCCCGCGCCCCACCCGCCCGCGCAGCTGGTGCAGCTGTGCCAGCCCGAAAATCTCGGCCTGTTCGATCACCATGATCGAGGCATTGGGCACATCCACCCCGACCTCGATCACCGTGGTGGCCACAAGAACACGGGTCGTCCCGGCGGCGAAATCGGTCATGGCGGCGGTTTTCTGATCGGGCGGCAATTGCCCATGCACCAGCCCCACCACCCCGTCGCCAAGCGCCGCGCGCAGCAGCTTGAAGCGTTCTTCGGCCGCGGTGGCGTCGAAATTCTCGCTTTCTTCGACCAGCGGGCAGACCCAATAGGCCTGCCGCCCCTCGGCCACGGCTTTTCGCAAATGGTCGATGACCTCATCCATCCGGGCGGTCGAGACCAAGGCCGTCGCCACCGGCGTGCGGCCGGGCGGCTTTTCATCCAGCACGCTCACATCCATATCGCCATATTGCGCAAGACTGAGGGTGCGCGGAATGGGGGTGGCCGTCATCACCAGCACATCCGCCCCCTGCCCCTTTTGGCCCAGCTTGATGCGCTGGCGCACGCCAAAGCGGTGCTGTTCATCGACGATGGCCAGCCTGAGGTCGGCAAATTCCACATCATCGACGAAAACCGCATGGGTGCCGACCAAGATCTGGATATCGCCGCGCTTGAGTGCGGCCAGTTTCGCGCGCCGTTCAGCCCCTTTGTCTTGGCCACTGAGCATCTCGATCACCACGCCGGCGGCTTCGGCCAAGGGTTTAAGGTTCGCGTAATGCTGGCCTGCGAGAATCGTCGTCGGCGCCATCATCACACCTTGGCCGCCCGCCTCGACCGCGACGAGAAGCGCCATCAGCGCGACAAGTGTCTTGCCCGCCCCCACATCACCTTGCAGCAAGCGGTTCATCCGCGCAGGCGCTGCCATATCGGTGGCGATCTCATCGATGGCGCGCATCTGCGCACCCGTGGGCGTGAACGGCAGGTGTTCCAGCACCTTTTGCCGCAAACGCCCATTGCCTTGCGTCACGCGCCCCTTGCCCCGGCGGCTCGAAGCCCGCGCCAAGGCCAAGGTCAATTGATGGGCGAATAACTCGTCAAAGGCGAGGCGCTCGCGCGCAAGGCCGTTTGCCGCCAGATCCGCCGCCCCCTTTGGCGCATGCGCCATCGCAACGGCCTCATCCCAGGCAGGCCAGCCTTTTTGATCCAAAAGCGGAATATCGATCCATTCGCCCAAGATCGGCACATGCGCCAAGGCCGCCGTCATTGCGCGGCGCAGCCCTTTTTGCGTCAGACCAGCGGCCAAGGGATAGATCGGCTCAAATGCCGGGATCTCACTGGCCTCATCAGGGGCAAGGATATGATCGGGATGGGGCATTTGCGCCACGCCATCGAACAGCTCGACCTTGCCGGACACGATACGCCGCGCGCCTGTAGGCAAGATGCGCGACAGGTAGTCGGATTTGCCGTGAAAAAACACCAGTTGAAAGCTGGTCTTGGCATCCTCAACCTCGATCCGGTAGGGCCTGCCCCGGCTGGCGGGCGGGCGATGGCGGCCGATCACCACCTCGACCGTGGCCATGCCGGGCAAGGCCAGGTCACGGATCGATGCGGATCTTGTCCGATCCACCCCACCAACGGGCAGTGTCAGGATCAGATCCTTGGGCGTTTCAACCCCCAGACCCTTGTAATGCTTGGCTGTTTTCGGCCCAACCCCATCGAGCGTTTCCAGCCCGGCAAAGAGCGGCCAGAGGTCATCCGGCCGTCCCTTGGGGATCTTGACCTCAGCCATCGCCGCCACCGGACAGCCCGTTTATCAGGGCAAGCCAACCATCCTCGTCGATGGTCTCGACCCCCAGCTCTGCGGCTTTGCTGGCTTTGGAGCCTGCGCCGGGGCCTGCGATCAGCAGATCGGTTTTGACTGATACACTGCCTGCGACCTTGGCGCCAAGCGCCTCGGCGCGCGCCTTGGCCTCGGCACGGGTCATTTTCTCCAGCGTGCCGGTGAATACCACGGTCTTGCCTGCGACCGGGCTGTCGGCGCTGGCGCGTGCCACGGGTGCTTGGATGTCGAGATGCGCCACCAGCCGATCGACCGAGGCGCGCTCGGCCCCTTGGCTGAGTGTCGTGGTCAGCGCGAGCGCCACCGCCTCGCCGATGCCGTCGATGCCGGTGATCTCGGCCCATGCGGGGCTTTGGGACAAAAGCGGTTTGCGCGCGCGTGCATCGGGGGCATGGGCGGCGGGCTCATGTGACGCGCGGTCCAAGCAATCGATGAACTGCGCCCAACTGCCGAAATGGCGCGCCAGATCATTGGCCGCAACCTCGCCCACATGGCGGATGCCGAGGGCAAAAATCACCCGGCCAAGGCCGATGCGCCGCCGCTCGTCGATCGCGTCAAAAAGATTTGCCGCGCTCTTCTCGCCCCAGCCCTCCCGGCTCTTGAGCTGCTGCAGGCCAGATCCGTATTTCGCTTTGATATCAAATATATCCGCCGGTTCCTTGATCCAACCATCGGTATAGAATGTCTCGACCTGTTTGGCGCCCAAGCCTTCGATATCGAAAGCGGCACGGCTGACGAAATGCTTGAGCTTTTCCACCGCTTGGGCCGGGCAGATCAACCCGCCGGTGCAGCGGCGCACCGCGTCACCCTCTTCACGCAGCGCCTCAGAGCCGCATTCAGGGCAATGGGTTGGAAACACAAAGGGCCGCGCATCATCTGGGCGCTTGGACAGATCGACATCGGCGATCTTGGGGATGACATCGCCCGCGCGGTAGACCTGCACCCAATCGCCGATGCGAATGTCTTTGCCGCCCCGGATCTCGCCGCCGCGCGCATCGCGCCCGGCGATATAATCCTCATTATGCAAGGTCGCGTTTGACACGACCACGCCGCCGACGGTGACAGGGGTCAGCCGCGCCACGGGGCTGAGCGCGCCGGTGCGGCCGACTTGGATATCGATCGCCTCGAGCCGGGTCCAAGCCAGCTCGGCGGGGAATTTATGCGCGATCGCCCAGCGTGGCGTGGTCGCGCGCAGCCCAAGGCGCGCTTGCAGACCGAGATCGTCGAGCTTGTAGACGACACCGTCGATATCATAACCCAGCGTCGCGCGTTGCGCCTCGATCTGCGCGTAATGAGCCAGCATCGCGTCGAGATCGCGACAGATGCGGGTCAAAGGATTGATGGAAAAGCCCATTTCGCCCAACCGCGCGATGCCGTCACTTTGCGTGGCAGCCAAGGGCGCGGAAAGCGCGCCCCACGCATAGGCGTAAAAACGCAAGGGGCGCGCACGGGTGATTGCAGCATCGAGTTGGCGCAATGATCCCGCGGCGGCATTACGCGGATTGGCGAAAAGCTTGGCGCCAAGGGCTGCTTGGCGGGCATTGAGGGCTGCGAAGTCCTCATGGCTCATATAAACCTCGCCGCGCACCTCCAAGATCGTGGGCGCATCGGAAAGCTGTTGCGGGATGTCGGCGATGGTACGCGCGTTGGCGGTGACGTTCTCGCCCGTCTCGCCATCGCCGCGTGTGGCAGCACTGATCAGCTGGCCATTCTCATAGCGCAGCGAGAGCGACAGCCCGTCGATCTTTGGCTCGGCGGTAAAGGCCAATGGCGCATCACTGGCAAGCCCCAGGTACCTGCGGATGCCGGCCACGAAATCGGCCACATCGGCGGCGTCAAAAGCATTCGCCAGCGACAGCATCCGCTCGGAGTGCGTGATCTTGGAAAAGCCTTCGCCAAGCTGCGCGCCGATCTGTTCGCTGGGGCTGTCTTGACGTTTGAGATGGGGAAAGCGCGCCTCGATCGCGGCGTTTTCCCGCTTGAGCGCGTCGAAATCGGCATCCGACATGATCGGGGCGTCGTTCTGGAAATAGGCGAGATTTGCAGCAGCGATCTGGCTGGCCAACAGGCGCAACCGGTCGCGTGCTTCAGCCTCATCCAAGCCTGCGATATCCTGCTGGCCCGCCGCTGCTTTGCCATTCTCGACCATGCCCAACCCCTAGATGCCGCTGATCTAAGGTTTAGGGGGATGCGCGCATGAATTCCAGAGGATGCGCACCGTTGGACGGGGTTAACCGTTCATCGCCATTTCGACCGCTGCCCGCCCCGGCACCGGGTCGCGCAGCACATAGCCGCGCCCCCAAACGGTTTCGATGTAATTGGCCCCACCCGTCGCCACCGAGAGTTTCTTGCGCAGCTTGCAGATAAAGACATCGATGATCTTGAGTTCTGGCTCATCCATACCGCCGTAGAGATGGTTCAAAAACATCTCCTTGGTCAGCGTTGTGCCTTTGCGCAGGCTCAAAAGCTCCAACATCTGATATTCCTTACCCGTCAGATGCACGGTCTGATGTTCCACCTCGACGGTTTTGGCATCCAGATTGACGGCGATCATCCCGGTTTTGATGATGGATTGCGCATGCCCCTTGGAGCGGCGGATGATGGCATGAATACGCGCCACCAATTCCTCGCGATGAAAGGGTTTGGTCAGGTAGTCATCGGCCCCGAAACCGAACCCCTTGAGCTTGCTTTCCGGATCATCGAGGCCCGAAAGGATCAAGATCGGCGTATCGACGCGCGCGGTGCGCAATTGGCGCAGCACATCATGGCCGTGAATATCGGGCAGGTTCAGATCAAGCAGAATGATGTCGTAATCATAGAGCTTTGCGAGATCGATTCCCTCTTCGCCAAGATCGGTCGCATAAACGTTGAGGTTTGCATGTCGCAACATCATTTCGATGCTACGCGATGTGGTGGGGTCGTCCTCGACAAGCAAAACACGCATCAATCCGCTCCGAATCTCTCAATGATGCACCGAGAATCAGCGCTAAAGGTTAATTTTTTGTTACTCAAGTTTACCAAAATT
>Ga0209137_1001931_pt1 | contig 18949 bp, 21 predicted proteins | sample SaaInl5LU_22_DNA_FD_184642 | JGI IMG/M metagenome (GOLD analysis project Ga0209137, IMG submission 184642) | Marine microbial communities from expanding oxygen minimum zones in the Saanich Inlet - ESP_105LU_22_DNA (SPAdes) (version 2) | ecosystem: Environmental > Aquatic > Marine > Intertidal... | reverse complement strand
TATACTAGAAGAGCATGCCGATGTGTATGTTACTTCATGGATAGGCGCTGCGGTTCGTGGTGGTGTATTTGATGAACAAAATGGATTGTTCTTTGAATTTGACGGACAGCAGATGTTTTGTGTTAGACGATCAGCAACGGATAATGTTGCGGGTACTGTTGCAGTAACTAAAGATAGCCCTGTCGTAACTGGGAGCAATACAAGATTTACTGAACAAGTTAGAGCGGGTGACAAAATTGTTATTCGTGGTATGACCCACTTTGTGACTAAAGTGGAATCTAATAGTACAATGTATGTCACACCAGACTATAGAGGCATTACAGCTAGTGGGATTCGTTCTCAAAAAGTTACAGAACTTAGAATTCCTCAAAGTAAATGGAATCTTGATAAAGCCGATGGTACAGGCCCATCTGGCTATAATTGGGACTTCAATACCATGCAGATGATTGGGATTGAGTGGTCTTGGTATGGCGCAGGCTTTGCGCATTTCATGGTTAGAGGCACAGATGGCAATTGGCTTTATATTCATAGAATTAAAAACAACAATGTTAATGATGAAGCATACATGCGTTCATCTAACTTGCCAGTTCGTTATTCTATTGACAATGACGCACCATTAACACATTTAACAAGTACAATTGACAGTAATGCTACAACGATTCCTGTAGCAAATCTGCAAGAATTTGCGGATACTGGTATGATTTATATTGATAATGAAGTTATCACATATACAGGTAGAAGTGTTACAGATGGTCCGGGTAACTTCACTGGGTGTACCAGAGAAGCAACCTTCCAACAGTATCTGCAGGGAACCACTAGCACCTTTAGTGCTGGTCCTAAAGTTCCACACAGTACAAACACTGGTATTTTGGAAATCTCTAATACATGTTCGCCTACACTGTCCCACTGGGGTAGTTCGCTTATTATGGATGGTGGTTTTGAAAGAGATAGAGGTTTTCTATTCACACATAAAGAATCTAACATTGATATCACCACTACACCCAAAACAGCATTCTGTATTAGACTTGCGCCTTCTGTGAGTAACGCTTTGACAGGAAGGTTGGGTGCCAAAGAGCTCCTCAATAGATCTCAAATGTTAGTTGAAGAGGTTGCAGTTTCAGTTGGCCGTTCAGGGGGCTTCTTTTCGTCAGTTGGTGAAATTGTGGTTGAAGGTATTCTTAACCCAAGAAACTTTTCAGATGCTAATTGGCAAGGACTGAATGCAGCAAGTAGAGGGGGGCAACCTTCATTTGCTCAAATTGCGGCGGGTAATGGCATTACTTGGACTACTGGAAACTATGCAACTCCGGGAGAACTAATTTTCTCATATGTTGCGGCTTCATCGAACTCTGGTTCTGTTGTGTCTAATTTGAATTTGACAAAACTTAAAGAAATGTCGGGAGCGCCACTAGGTGGAGATTTTATGTATCCAGACGGTCCTGATATTCTTGCGATCAACATTTATATGATTTTTGGTAGTTCTAAAGGATCTGTCGCTTTGCGGTGGATTGAAGCACAAGCATAGGAAATTTATAAATGGTACAAAAGCTCAGTGATTTTCTCGGAACGTCTTTAAGAGAAACTGCGGTTGATTCCGCAGGGGTACGAGTAATTGTACAGAGCGAGACGATCTTACTAGACTCTAGCACTAGTGGTAATTATCTCAAATCTTTAACAGGTGGCGCAGGGTTGGATGTTTCCTCCCCTGCCCACGCTCTTGAAGCGACTATCACAATTGATAGTGATCATATCGCCACAAGAACTGGAACTCAAACACTAACTAATAAAACATTAAACTTGACTAACAATACTCTTACGGGTACTTTGGGACAGTTTAATGCAGCGGTTTCTGATGATAATTTAGTGGGGCTTGGCGCATCTCAAACACTAACTAATAAAACATTAACATCCCCCACTATCACTCAACCTACGATTACTGGCCCTGCATCCATTACTGATGTCAGCACATTCGGGTTAAGAGATACGACAACAACTTCATTTGAAACTCGAATTGTTTCTAATAACGCAGCCCCCATTTTAACTGCAGATAGAACATTAACACTTGATGTTAATAATGCCAATAGAACTATTAGTTTAACTGGTAATTTAACTTTAGGTGGAAATCTTACCACCAGCGGGGCCCATGTAACAACACTTACGACAAGTGGTGCGACCAGTCTTAACTTACCCACAAGCGGCACTCTGATTTCCAAAGATGGATCTGGAGATTTTACAATTGCGGGGACCATGACAGGCGATGTTGATAGATCCGCAGTGGCCCCTGTGGTCGCAGGTACTTATGGATCTGTATCAGAAATACCTATAATAACGGTTGATGCTAATGGATATGTCGATAGTGTCGGCACTGCAACCGTGGCTGGTGTTACTGGTGTATCCTATAATACCTCTGATGGGGTGCTTACTGTACAAACTGCTGCTGAAAACTTTAGTGATTCTATTACACTTGCGCCGTTCTCTACAACCGATCTTTCTGAGGGTACTAATCAATACTTCACACAAGCAAGAGCACGGGCAGCATTTAGCGTTCAAGACAATGGTGGTTTTGGATCATTATCATATGTTCAAGCTACTGGGTCTGTCGAGTACACAGGACCTTCTGCGGCGGATATTAGAGGAAATCTATCAGGAAGCACTGGTATTACATATAATAGTGGTACTGGTGCTATTAGTATTACCAATACAGGTGTTTCTGCTGCAAACTATGGCAGTGCAACACAGGTAGCAGACATTACAGTAAATGCTCAAGGGCAAATTACAAGTGCAAGTGCAGTAAGTATTCAAGGTATTGATGCTGTCTCTTGGGATTCTGCAAGTGATCAACTTACAATAGGCACACCAAGTGGGACTGATTTTACAGTAACTCTTAATTCACTTGGGGGCGAAGCTCCTAGTTACTATCGTATTGATGTGTACAATGCTGCTGGAACTCTTTTGAACTGATATAAATACTGTTAAAATAGGAATGAAAAATGGCAAATCCCAGCTCAAGACAAGGTTTGATTGATTACTGCTTACGCAGATTGGGTGATCCTGTCATCGAAATCAATGTGGACGAAGATCAAATCGAAGATAGAGTTGATGAGGCGTTGCAATACTATAGAGAGTATCATTCAGAAGGTACCTATAGAGGCTACATTCAACACCTAGTCACAGAAGATGACATTACTAATAAATATATTCCAATCTCTAATAATGTGCAACAGGTAACTAAGCTGTTTAAAATGGATGCGGGTGTGTATTCTCGAAATATGTTTAGTGTGAAATATCAAATGCACTTAAATGATATTGCTAATATGCACTCCTATATTGGAGACTTGGCGTATTATGAGCAGGTAATGCAATATGTTTCTCTTCTTGATATGAGATTAAATGGCTCTCCCCAAGTTGACTATGTGAGAAAACAAAACAGACTTTATATTCATGGTAACTTCGAAGATGAGGATGTTAAGGTTGGTGAGTACCTGATTGCAGAAGTTTATAGTATTATCGATGAGGGTGATCATACCAAGGTATGGAATGATATGTGGTTGAAAGAGTTCACAACACAACTTCTGAAATTACAGTGGGGATCTAATCTGATTAAGTTTGAGGGTATGCAGATGCCCGGGGGTGTCACACTTAATGGCAGACAGCTATATGAAGACGCAATGCAGGAACTGGAAAGACTTAGAGAGAAGCTAAGGAATGACCATGAATTACCTGTAGACTTTTTTGTAGGATAGTAAATGGCTACTAATCAGTATTTCAGCCAAAAGGTACAATCTGAACAAGGTCTTTATGAGGATATAGTCATAGAGTCTTTGAAGATGTACGGCCAAGACATCTACTATCTACCAAGAGATATAGTAAATGAAGATAAGATCTTTGGGGATGACGTTCCGTCTAGATTTAATTCATCTTATAAGATTGAGATGTATATTGAAAACACTGAAGGGTTTGATGGGGAAGGAGACTTGTTCACAAAGTTTGGTGTTGAGATCAGAGATCAAGCAACATTTGTTGTTGCAAGACGCAGATGGACCCAAACTGTAAATAGATATGATAATGACATATCTGGGGATCGGCCACGAGAGGGCGATTTGGTTTATCTTCCATTGTCGAATTCTATGTTTCAGGTTATGGCGGTTGAACATGAGCAACCATTCTATCAGATAAGTAATCTTGCTACATATAAATTAAGATGTGAGTTGTTTGAATATAATGATGAAGACTTTGATACAAATATTGATGCTATTGATGGCATTGAACGGTCTTATGCATATGAGTACAATTTGGTACTGGATAGTGCAGGTGGTGGGTTCACAATAGGCGAAACTGTTAATCAGTCACTGTCTGGTGGCGTCACGATGTCAGGTGAAGTGTCCAAATGGAATGATTCCGATAATACACTAAGCCTTATTCATATTGGTGGAGATGATGGCAACTACCATGAGTTTGTTTCTGGTAGAGTTGTTGTGGGAACTACTGATCTAGATTTAAGTGGAACAAAGGCCAATGCACTCGTTAATAGTGTATCCGAGGACAATCAAATAAGTCAAAATGAACAGAACACAGACTTTAGTACGATAGGGGCAGACTTCTTAGACTTCAGCGAAGGAAACCCATTTGGCGACCCGGAGAATAATTAATGAGTGATATGTTTGATTTTGGTTTTACGGCGGTCAATGAAGATGAGTTGGAAGCGGTACAGAAAGTTTCTGCCACTGCAACATCATCTGAAGACAGACTAAATAAGCTATATAATGCTATTACGCCTCTTTTAAATAATCTAAAACAAAATCCAGAAAAAGATTATATTCTTTGGCCCAATAGATTAGCTAAAGTAGAAGAGTTTGAGACTCATCTACAAAAAATATATGAAGGTCAATAGATGTTTGGAACTCATTTTTACCATCAACGTATTAGAAAGAGCGTAGCAGTATTCGGCACACTCTTCAATAATCTTTATGTATTACGAAAAGATGGCACAGGTCAAGTTATAAGTCAAGTTAAAGTTCCATTGTCGTATGGGCCTAAAAGAAAATTTCTGGAACGCATTAGAGAAAATCCGGATCTTGACACCGACACAAAGGTTGCCATAAAACTTCCTAGAATGTCGTTTGAAATTGTTGGTATCACATATGATGCTCAAAGACAACTACAAAAATCAAATCAGTTTACACAGGCGGGGTCATCTGGTAGTCTTAGAAATAAATTCTATAGCTTTGTGCCATATAATATATCATTTCAGTTGAGCATATATGCTAAAAGTCAAGACGATGCCTTACAGGTTGTTGAGCAAATCATGCCGTACTTCAACCCACAGTATACATTGTCTATCAAACCATTTGCTGCATATCCTGAAATTAAAGAGGATGTGCCTATTTCTCTTACGGGTGTAGATTTCTCTGATGACTATGAAGGTGCACTTGAGCAACGCAGAACAATTATTTACACACTTACCTTTGATATGAGAGCAAACTTCTATGGACCAATAACAGAAGTTGGCGTTATCCGTACATCTATTAATAACCTATATAATCAAGAAGCAGGACTTCTAGATTCAGATTTACAGATCGGAAGACTAACTGTAACAACCGATCCAGCAGACGCATCGGCAGATAGTGACTATGGATTTAATGAAACCTTGGATTTAATATATCCATTTGATAGTGCATAAAATGACAAAAGATAGTGATAATGTAGATAATGATTTCGAATTTGCTAGAAAAACCTATTATGACTTATTAGTCAAAGGGTCAGAAGCACTTGAAGAAATGATGGAAGTCGCAAGAGCCACTGAACATCCTCGGGCATTTGAAGTGCTATCGGGTATGATGAAAAATGTTGCAGATGTTAACGGAAATCTTTTAGATCTACATAAAAAGAAACAAGACTATCATAAAGTAAATGCACCACCACAAGGGCAAATACCCCAAACGACAAATAACAATGTGTTTGTGGGGTCAACAGCTGACCTACAAAAGATGTTAATGAAAGACGTGACTCCAGATAAGGATATATGATATGACAATGAATGACACATATAATGGAAATCAACAGGTAAAGCGTGATGGCGTTGTGCAGGGATGGACAAATGATGATTTGTCTGAGTATTCAAAGTGTATGAATGATCCTGCATACTTTGCAACACAATATTGTAAAGTTATCAACCTAGATCGTGGGTTGGTGCCTTTCGATCTATATCCATATCAAAAGAAAATGTTTAATCATTTTAAAGATAATCGTTTTTCTATTGTTCTTGCGTGTCGGCAGTCTGGAAAATCAATTAGTTCTGTTGCATATCTTCTATGGTATGCTATTTTTCACCCCGACAAAACTGTGGCGGTACTAGCCAATAAGGGTGCAACAGCAAGAGAAATGCTCGGAAGAGTTACTTTGATGTTGGAAAACCTACCGTTCTTTCTACAGCCCGGAACTAAAGCACTTAACAAAGGGTCTTTAGAGTTTTCTAATAATAGTCGTATTGTTGCTGCTGCAACATCCGGTTCTTCTATTCGTGGTATGTCTGTAAACCTTTTGTATCTTGACGAATTTGCATTTGTTGAAAAAGCTGCGGACTTCTATACTTCAACATATCCTGTTGTGTCCTCTGGTAAAGATACTCAAATTATCATCACTTCTACTGCAAATGGTATTGGTAATATGTTCCATAAGATTTGGGAAGGTGCCACTCAGAAAGTGAATGAATTCAAACCATTTAGAGTTGATTGGTGGGATGTACCGGGGCGTGATGAGGAATGGAAGAATAAAACTATTTCCAATACTTCTCAGTTACAATTTGATCAGGAATTCGGAAATACGTTCTTCGGTACTGGCAACACTCTTATCGCTGCCCATATATTACTAGAACAACAAGCGCAATCACACATAGAGGTGTTAGAGGGTGGTGATCTATTAATATATGAAAAGCCAGACAACACACACAATTATGTTATGACTGTTGATGTTGCGAAGGGTAGAGGACAGGACTATTCTACATTTAATGTGATCGATATTAGCCAAAGACCTTTTAAACAGGTTGCTGTTTATCGCTGTAATACTATCTCGCCCATACTCTACCCAACAATTATTTATAAGTATGCGACTTTGTATAACGAAGCATATGTCATTGTAGAATCTAATGACCAAGGTTCTCTGGTCACAACTGGACTGTATCAAGACTTGGAATATGAAAACCTGCACATGGATTCTTTCATCAAAGCAGATCGTATTGGTGTTGAGATGAACAGAAAAATAAAACGTATTGGATGTTCTGCTATTAAAGACATCATTGAAAATGGTAAGCTACATATCATAGATCCTCAGACAATCCAAGAGATGTCAACATTTGTCGCAAAGGGTGTTTCATTCGAGGCATCTGAAGGGAACCATGACGACTTAATGATGAATTTAGTGATGTTTGGATACTTTGCAGTGGGTAATAACTTTGAAGAACTAACGGACGTTAACCTGAAAGAGATGATGTTCGACCAGAGAATGAAAGAGATTGAAGACGATGTTGTACCATTTGGATTTATAAATGATGGTCGAGATGAGGACGAAGCAGTGCTAGAGGAAGACATGGGTGTATGGGAAGTCGATAGAGGATGGGAATTAGATCGTAGTTTTTAATTATTATAAATACTTGTAATTGAAAATAACCGTATCATGATAACATATAATTCGACACTGGAAAAGGAATTAATAAATGGCAATAGGCGCACCTTCCGAATCCCCAGCCATTATCGTCAAAGAGGTAGATTTAACAGGTGGCGTTCCTAACGTTCAATCTACTACTGGCGCATTTGCTGGGAGTTTCCGTTGGGGTCCGATGGAAGAGGCTACTTTGGTAGACACTGAGGCTACACTAGCTTCAACTTTCGGCGCACCCGACAATACACACGCAGTAGATTTTCATACTGCATCAAGTTTCCTGAGCTATGCAAATGCTCTGCAAATTTCAAGAATTGCTGATTCTGGAGCACTAAACGCTACAGATGATAGCGGTACCGCAGCACTCATTAAAAACGATGATGCTTGGGACAATGGTTCGTGGACAGGCGATGTTTTTGCTAAACATGCAGGTACCTTGGGCAACTCTCTAAAAATTCAAGTGGCAGGGCCAGTATCTTGGGCAACCGCTGGTGCATCTTTTCAAGCACAGTTTGACGGGGCTCCAGCTGGAACTGAACGTCACATCTTGGTAACTGATGAAGACGGTGTTATCACTGGTACAGTTGGAGCAGTTCTTGAAAGATTCTCTTATGTATCAAGCTCAACATCCGCAACCCTTGCTGATGGTTCTACAAATTACGAAAAGAACGTAGTCAATAGACAATCCAACTACATTCGTGTTAATGCAGCAGCACTAGACTCTAATGCAGCAATTTCACTGCAAAGTGGTGCAGACGGAACTAGAACCACTGGAAATGTTCAAACTGCTCTTGATGTATTCAATGATAAAGACACCATCACTGTGGACTTTATGATTGCACCAAATATGGCAAATGCTTCAGATCAGCAAACTATTGTTAATGACATGGTAGTAACAGCTGGCACAACTCGTAAAGATTGTGTTGTAATCACATCACCATCAAGTGCATCTGTTGTTGGTGTTGCAGATCCAGTATCCGCATCAGTCACAGAAGCTGCTAGTTACACATATAGTTCCTATCTTTTCGTCGATAATAACCATTTGAAAGTATACGATAAGTATAACGACAAATATATTAACATCCCCGCTTCTGGTTCAACAGCTGGTATTATGGCCGCATCTGATGCTAATTCAGCACCATGGTTTTCTCCTGCAGGATCACGGCGTGGAGCTTATTTGGGCGTAACATCACTGGCGTATACACCAACAAAAGCCCAAAGAGACACTCTTTATAAAGCTGGTATCAACCCAATTGCAAACTTGCCGGGACAAGGTATCCTACTTTATGGTGATAAAACTCACTTGAATAGACCTTCGGCCTTTGATCGTATCAATGTTCGTAGACTATTCAATGTAGTAGAAAGAGCTGTGTCTCTTGCCGCTAGAAACACATTGTTCGAATTGAATGATGAGTTTACCCGTGCAGAGTTTGTAAACATCACAGAGCCTTTCTTGAGAGAGATTAAAGGGCGCAGAGGTATCACAGACTTCCGTGTTGTATGTGATGAAACTAACAACACCCCAGCTGTTATAGATAGAAATGAGTTCATTGCTAATATCTTCATTAAGCCAGCCCGTTCAATCAACTACATTACTCTAAACTTTGTAGCGGTTAGATCCGGTGTTGACTTCGAAGAAGTCGCTGGCTTATCGGTATAAGGAGATAAAAAATGGCAATACTAGGCGTAGATGATTTTAAAGCCAAGTTGCGTGGCGGAGGGGCAAGACCAAACCTCTTTAAAGCTACGATTAACTTTCCCGGCTATGCAAACGGTGATGTAGAACTTACATCATTCCTGTGCGAAGCGGCACAACTTCCCGCTTCCACAATAGGTACAATTATTGTTCCTTTCCGTGGCAGACAGTTAAAGATGGCAGGAGACCGAACATTCGAAACATGGTCCCCTACTATTATTAATGATACAGACTTTAATGTTCGTGACGCAATGGAGCGTTGGATGAATGGTATGAATGCACACTCTGCAAATACTGGTCTAACTAACCCTGTTGATTACGAAGCAGATCTTCTTGTTGAGCAACTCGATAAGGATGGTTCTACATTGAAGACTTATAACTTCCGTGGATGTTTCCCAACAGCAGTTTCTGCTATTGACTTGAATTACTCGTCAGAAAATGAAATCGAAAGATTTACTGTTGAGTTCCAAATGCAATATTGGGAATCTCAAACCACTTCTTAATGTGGTATAAATAAAGAGTAAGAGGGACTGTAATGGTCCCTCTGAAACATTAGATTAGGAATTAAGATGGCATCAGATTCACTTACATTATTTGGTTTTGAAATCAAACGTGCAAAAGATAAGAAAGAGGAAAAACTTTCCTCTATTGTGCCTCCCACTGATCAGGATGGCGCAGGATACGTTACTGCGGCTGGTGCCCATTATGGCACTTATGTAAATATTGGTAGCGAAGATCAGGGTAAAGATAACCTACAAAATATTAAACAGTACCGTGGTGTTGCAACACATCCTGAAGTTGACGCTGCTATTGAAGACATTGTAAATGAATCTGTTATTTCAGGTGAGGGGCAATCTTCTATTAGTCTGGTTTTAGACAAGGTTGAAGGTGTAAGTGATTCACTTAAAAAACAAATTACAGATGAATTTGAAAATATCGTTTCTATGTTAGAATTTAACAATGTCGGGCATGACATGTTCCGCCGTTGGTATGTTGACGGTAGATTGTATCACCATCTTGTCGTTGACGAAAAGAATCTTAAAGCTGGTATTCAAGAAATTAGAAATATCGATGCAGCTAAGATTCGTAAAGTCAAGGAAGTAAAAAAGAAAAAAGATTCACAGACTGGCGTAAGTCTTGTTGAAAGTGTAAATGAATTTTACATATATCAAGAGACTCCGGGGGCTCAATCTCAGGGGGTGAAGCTCTCTCCAGATTCAGTTTCATATGTAACTTCGGGTCTTTTGGATGTTGATCGCAAAAGAGTAGTATCTCATTTACATAAGGCCTTAAAGCCAATTAACCAATTGCGCATGATGGAAGACTCACTGGTCATCTACAGACTAGCTAGAGCACCTGAAAGACGCATTTTCTATATCGATGTTGGTAACTTGCCCCGTGGTAAAGCCGAAACATATATGAAAGATATTATGGCTCGTTACCGTAATAAACTTGTATATGATGCCGACACTGGTAAAATTAGAGATGACCGTAAGCATATGTCAATGCTTGAGGATTTTTGGTTGCCACGTAGAGAAGGTGGTAGAGGTACTGAGATATCAACACTTCCCGGTGGCGAAAATCTTGGACAGATTGATGACATCATCTATTTCCAAAAGAGGCTATACCGTTCTCTTAATGTCCCTCTCAATAGACTGGAGCAGGAAGCACAGTTCTCTTTGGGTAGATCAACAGAAATCTCCAGAGACGAAGTTAAATTTCAGAAGTTTATTGATAGGCTTCGCAGTAGGTTTGCAACTCTATTTACAGATATTCTGAAAAAACAACTAATCATGAAGGGTCTAATCACAGAGGATGATTGGAACCAGTGGCATAATGATATTCATGTTGACTATATACGAGATAATCATTTTACTGAACTTAAAGACGCAGAACTATTGGCTAACCGTTTACAGACTATGGATCAAGTATCTCAATATGTCGGAGAGTATTTCTCTAAAGAATGGGTAATGAAGAATGTTCTACAACTAGAAGATGATGATATTAAAAATATGAAAGATCAGATTGCACAGGAAGTACAGTCTGGCGAACTAGATACAAATGAGGATGAAAAACAATGAGTATGACACCAGACACTAAATTGAATGATTTTATTAATGCTATTTCGGATCAAGACTTTAATAAAGCCGCTCCGACATTTCATGAGATTTTAGCGGATAAAATGAGTGATGCATTAGAGCAAGAAAAAATCAATATGGCAGACCAAATGTTTAATGGTGCTGAGGCAGAATTGGATGATGATGACCCGTCTGAAGAAGATGTTGAAGCCGCTCTTGATGAGCTAGAAGACGAAGACTGATGCCAAAAAACTACAATGTATAAATAAAGTAAAAGTGATACACATGACAAAAACATTTAAAGATATCAGAGAAAAAACAAGTGTGGTGTTGGATACTAAGATTAACCGCATCCCTGTTAAAATCTCAAAAGATAAAAATGCATTTGTCGTGTATATCGACGGCGACATGCTCGATAGCTATAAAACTCAGAAAGAAGCTGAGAAAATGGCCAAAGAGTTTGTTAAGCAATATAAGGGTTGATAGATGAAGCTGATTACTGAATACAAAGAGACAGATGTTCAGTGCATCGTCGAAAAGAAAGAGGATGGTACCAAAACTCATGTAATTGAGGGTATCTTCGCTATGGCTGAATCTAAAAACAGAAATGGGCGCATTTACCCACAGAGCATTATGGAAAATGCTGTAAGTAAATACGTCACAGAACAGGTTTCCAAGAACAGAGCGGTGGGGGAATTAAATCACCCTGATGGCCCGACTGTTAACTTGGATAAAGTATCCCATCTTATTACGGACCTCAAAATGGAGGGAAAGAATGTGATGGGTAAGGCACGTATATTGGATACTCCAATGGGCAATATCGTAAAAGGTTTGCTTGAAGGTGGTGTTCAACTAGGTGTCTCAACTCGTGGTATGGGTAGCCTTGAGCAACGTAACGGTACTATGTACGTCAAAGATGACTTTATGCTTAATACGATTGATATCGTACAAGACCCCTCCGCACCTAACGCTTTTGTTAATGGTATTATGGAAGGTGTAGATTGGGTCTGGAATAATGGCATCATTGAAGCTCAAGAAATTGAAAAGATAGAGACTGAAATAAAAAGTGCTCCACGTTCTGATCTTTACGAAGTTCAGACTCGTGAGTTTAAAAATTTCCTCTCGTTATTGAAAACTAACTTATAGGAGTCAAACATGACTGATCAACTAGAAGGACAGGATGTAGAGCTCGACGAGGAAATCGAAGAAGCTCACGATCCAAAAAATGCGGAAGCACAATCAGTAGCGTCTGTTGATGCTGCTGAAGACAAAGCACCCAAAGCTAAGAAGCGTAAAGGTGACAAGGCGAATAGCCAACCGTCTGATTTAAAAAATACTGCTATGAAAGCCGAGTCTGTCGATATCGATGGAAATTTCAGTGAAGACTTGAATGCTTTGGTAGAATCTGAGGCTACTCTTTCAGAAGAGTTTAAAGCCAAAACAGCTATTATTTTTGAAGCAGCGGTAAAATCCAAAATCTCTGAAGAGATCAATCGTTTGGAAACTGAATATCAAGAACAACTTGATGAAGAAATTCAGAATACAAAAGTAGATCTTGAGGAGAAAGTGAATAGCTACCTTAACTATGTGGTTGAGCAATGGATGGAAGACAACAAACTGGCAATCCAGTCTGGTCTTCGCTCAGAAATCGCAGAAGGATTTATGGACAAGTTGAAAGACCTGTTTGTAGAATCTTATGTCGAAGTCCCTGAGTCCAAAATCGACCTAGTTGACGAATTAGCTACTGCAAACGAAGAGCTCGAAGAGCAATACAATGAAGCAGTAGCTAAAGCTATGGCAATCTCAGAAGAACTAGACCAATATAAGCGTGAAGCTATCATTCGTGAAGCGTCCCGTGATCTAGCTGAAACTCAGGTTGAAAAGCTCACCAAACTAGCAGAATCTGTAGATTTTGAATCAGAAGAGGCATTTGCAGCTAAAGTTGCAACTCTGAAAGAATCATATTTCTCACAGAAAACTGCCACATCTATTATCGCAGAAGAAAGTGAAGATGACACAGCCGATGAAGCTGTAGAAACTTCAGCGATGATGGAACAATATTTAACAGCCCTAAGAAAAACAACAAAGTAAGTAGGAGATCCAATAATGGAAACTTATGATCGTCTCGTAGAGAAATGGTCTCCCGTATTGAACGAGGAAACCGCAGGCGCAATTACAGATAACCACAAACGTTCTGTAACTGCTGCTGTTCTTGAAAACACAGAAAAAGCCCTGCAAGAGCAAGGCCTTATGGAAGTAGCTGCAAACGCAGCGGGTGCAGGTACTGTTGCATCTGGTGGCGCAGCTGATAACTGGAACCCAATCTTGATTTCATTGGTACGCCGTGCTATGCCTAACATGATGGCATATGACGTATGTGGCGTTCAGCCAATGTCAGGCCCAACAGGCTTGATCTTTGCAATGAAGTCCAAGTACAAAACAACTAAAGCTGGCGTGTCTAATGGTGACGAAGCTCTGTTCAACGAAGCAGCCGTGGGCTTCTCCGGTGACTCTTCGACAACTGCAAACGGTTCCGCATCTGGTCTGTCCGGTGTGTCCGACACAAACGCCGATGGTACACTGGTCGACTCTGGTGCGACTTATGTACCAACAACAGGTGACGCATACACAACAGCAGAAGCAGAAGCACTGGGCGTATCCGGTGGCGAAGCATTTGCTGAAATGGGTTTCACCATTGAAAAAGCAACTGTGACAGCAAAGTCACGTGCATTGAAAGCCGAGTACACACTTGAGCTTGCACAAGACCTGAAAGCTATTCATGGTTTGGACGCAGAGACAGAATTGGCAAACATCTTGTCAACAGAAATCTTGGCAGAAATCAACCGTGAAGTTATCCGTACAATCAACGCACAAGCTAAAATCGGCGCACGTCAAGCCAATGTTACCACAAAAGGTATCTTTGACTTGTCAAGCGATGCTGATGGCCGTTGGTCTGCAGAGAAGTTTAAAGGTTTGGGTGTACAGCTTGATCGTGAAGCTAACACAATTGCTAAAGAAACACGCCGTGGTAAAGGTAACTTCATCATCTGTTCCTCAGATGTAGCAAGTGCTTTGGCAGCTTCTGGTATGCTCGATTATTCCCCTGCATTGTCAACAAACTTGAATGTTGATGACACAGGTAACACATTCGCAGGTGTCCTTAATGGCCGCATCCGTGTGTATATCGATCCATATGCAGCAACAGACTATATCAACGTAGGCTATAAGGGTACTAACCCATATGACGCTGGTGTGTTCTATTGCCCATATGTACCTTTGACAATGGTTCGTGCCGTTGGTGAGAATGACTTCCAGCCACGTATCGGGTTTAAAACTCGTTATGGCATGGCGTCTAACCCATTCGTAGGTGCCGCACCTGCAGATGGTCTTGCTACTAACCGTACAAACCAATACTACAGAATCTTCCGTGTAGACAACATCTTGACATAAGATCAAGTGTCATCGGATAAACTTAAAGGGGCCTTCGGGCCCCTTTTTTTATTTAATATTCAAATCCTTTTCTCTGTAAAACCCTCAATGGGCTGCTGTCAAAATCATCTCCACTTCTCATCTCAACATATTCTTCGACGGTGAAGTTTTTAATGAGAAACTTTTTGAACGCACCCATTTTGACAGGGCTTCCACTATACTTAAAACGAGCAATGAAGAGATCAATACCACGTCCGACATTTGAAGGATGCACACCTTCTTTATTAGGATATACTGGCCGACCTGCATAGTCGCCTCGATACATTAGGTATCCACCGTGATATTCAAAGTCAGATTTATTAAACTGTGTCATATGATTCTCACTCTCTCTTGATTACATACTATAATTAACAATAAAATACGCCTCTGTCAAGTGTATAAATAGAAGCATATAAAGTTTTTTAGGGACAGCCAATGCCTATATTAAATCCAAGCTTAGAAGTGGATGTAAATTCAGCATCTTCAGGGTTGAATAATATCAACTATCTGCAACCGAATGCATTTAAACTTACTATTGATAATAAGCATTTTCAAAACTTAGAGTTTTTCTGTCAAACGGTTATGCATCCATCACTATCCTCTAATCCAGTAGAGATGCCATACAAGCGCATCACATCTGTGCCTTTCACTGGGGATAAATTAACATTCGGTGAACTCACTGCTATGATTATTGTAGATGAGAATCTGAATTCTTATATAGAAATGTATAATTGGCTGCAGAGAACTATTGAACAAGATGACACAACACCATTAAATAGGACATCTGCGAGACCTCCGACATATGCGGATATTACACTATCTATTCTCAGTAGTCATAATAATACCACTAGACAGATTAGATATATAGATAGTCTTCCAACAAGTTTGGGTGATATGGCACTAGAATCTACAGCTGGTGATGTGACATTTATTACATTTCCGGCCACGTTTAGATTTTCGTATTTTGAGCTAAGATAATAAATGGCAAGTCATCGGGAATTGCATAGAATTTTTTGGATGGTTAAAGGGCATGTCGGAGATGATGAGACAGTATTAAAATCCTACAATGGTTACTTCAAAAGGTTATGGGGTAATCATGAGGCATGTTATCGTGAAGAAGGTTTTGAGGAAGCATATAATGAAAAATTTGGAAGAGATATTAAATGAGTGGCAGATCGATTGTGAAATACCAAGAAATGATCTAGCAGAAACGTCGAGACAAACGCCGACACTACATGCAAAGTATTTAAGTATTCTATCGACATATAAGTTACGCCTTAGAAAAGCTGAGATGGATCAAAAATCTTTGCTAAAAGACAAGTGGCTATACTACAATGGCAAAATGGATAAAGACGCCATAGATGCCCGTGGGTGGCCATATGATCCCCTTGGAGGCCTCAAAGTTTTAAAAGGGGACATGGACTACTATTATAATTCTGATGAAGATATTCAAGCGTCTGAGTTAAAAATAGAGTATCTGAAATCATGTATAGATACACTAAAAGATATCGTAGATGCTTTGAAATGGCGTCATCAAACTATTGGTAATATTATAAAATGGAAAGTGTTTGAAGCTGGTGGTTGATTTTACAGTAAGACTTAAAGATTATAGTATGATGTATATAGACTGTGAGCCCGGTCTAGCCTATGAATTGTCTGACTATTTTTCTTTTTATGTTCCTAATTATAAGTTCATTCCTGCATATAAGAATAAATTGTGGGATGGTAAGATCCGATTATTCAATCGCATGACTGGCGAATTGAATGCAGGATTATTTGTGTACCTCTTGAAGTTCTGTTCTGAACGGGGTTATTCTGTTGACACAGAAGAAACTGACTATGGACTTCCGATATCATCTAAGAAAATAGACACATACGAGTTTAATAATTTCTTAGAGAAAATTGGTCTTCCATTCATGCCTCGTGAATATCAGTATGATGCAGTCATTACAGCACTTCAACGTTCAAACGCTATCTTGTTGTCTCCTACAGGCTCTGGTAAGTCTTTTATCATGTACCTATTGATGCAATACTACAGGGCTTTTCTAAACACTAAAAATCAAAAAGTCCTAATCATCGTACCGACCACATCACTTGTTGAACAGCTGACAAGCGACTTTAAGGAATATGGTATGGATGTAGAAAAAGACATACACAAAATATATTCTGGTAAAGACAAGATCACCAAAAAGAATGTGATAATATCTACTTGGCAATCTATCTACAAGAACCCTAGAGCATGGTTTCAAAAGTTTGGCATGATACTTGGAGATGAGTGTCATGGTTTTAAATCAAAATCATTATCGTCTATTATGAATAAGGCAACAGAAGCTAAATATCGTTATGGGCTTACTGGCACCCTTGATGGTACGACCACGCATAAACTTGTACTAGAGGGTTTGTTTGGACCTGTACATAAAGTGACTAAGACTAAAAGCCTTCAAGAGGATGGTACTTTAGCCCCTTTGGACATTAAAGTTTTATTATTAGAATATTCTAAAGAAGTAAGGAAAGACTTTGGAAAAAAAACTTATCAAGAAGAGATTGAGTTTATTATTGGAAATAGTTCTCGTAACAGGCTCATTTCTAATTTGGCTTTGGCTTCTGATGGAAATACTTTGGTCTTATTCAACCGTGTGGATGCTCATGGAAAACCTCTCTATGAGATGATACTAAATAAGGCCAAAGAGGGAAGAAAGGTATTCTTTGTATCTGGTGAAGTTGCAACATCTGATAGGGAAGCAATTAGAAAAATTGTAGAAAAACAAAAAGACTCTATTATTGTTGCATCACTAGGGACATTTAGTACAGGGATTAATATTAAAAATCTGCACAATATTATATTCGCCTCTCCTAGTAAATCTCAAATTAAAGTTCTACAAAGTATTGGACGTGGGTTAAGACAATCGGAAGATGGTAGAGAAACCAGACTGTATGACATTGCAGATGATTTGCACTGGGGTAAACATAAGAACTTCACCTTGTTACATTCGGTAGAACGAGTAAAGATATACGAAGCTGAAGAGTTTAAATATAAAATGATAAAGGTAAATATATAATGTCTGATATTAAACAGTTCAAACTAACCAGTGGTGAGGAACTTGTCTGCGAAGTCGTCGAATGGGCAGATGATAACTATTCTGATCTTGTAGTAAGAAGATGTTTTACTTTGAATACTGTCTTTGATGGTAGAGAAACTAAGTATTATACCTTTAGAAGTTATATGGCTTTACAGGAAGGAAAGGAAATGTTTATTACTATTAACTGTAATAATATTTTGTCTGAAGCCAACCCAAATGAAATCCTAATAAAACACTATAAAGAAGCCGTTAAAAGATCTGAAATAGAAGATGACAGTGAAGACCCTCTAGAATCTTTAAAGAATGAATACAGTGATTCTTCTGACACCATTATTAACTTTAGACCTAAGCCAGTGATTCACTAGGGTATTCACCCATCTCAAAGAACTCTTCTTAATTATAACAACATTTTTATATTTGTCAACCCCCTAAATGTAATTGACGTTAAAATAATTATATGATATACTACATTATAAAGTGAAGGAAGCCCAATGGCAAAGACCAAAAGAAAAAGTATTCATTATGTGAACAACAAAGACTTCTCTTACGCAGTGGTAGAGTATTGTAAAACTGTAGCAGAAGCAAAGGCAAATAGCCAGCCACTTCCTATTGTTACTGATTATATTGCTTCATGTTTTCTGAAGATTGCAGAAGGGCTATCTCATAAATCCAACTTTATAAGATATACTTACCGTGAAGAAATGGTAATGGATGCTGTGGAGAACTGCTTAAAGGCAATCGAAAACTATAACATTGAAGCGGCTACTCGTAGTGGAAACCCAAATGCTTTTGCATACTTTACACAGATTAGTTGGTATGCGTTTCTTCGACGCATTGCCAAAGAAAAAAAGCAACAAGATGTGAAATTGAAATATATTGCTTCATCTGGTATTGACGAGCATATTGTATCTAATGGCGAAGATGGATCTAACACGGTTGTTCTTGCGTATGTGGATCAGCTTAAAGATCGT
>Ga0209137_1001922_pt1 | contig 19004 bp, 25 predicted proteins | sample SaaInl5LU_22_DNA_FD_184642 | JGI IMG/M metagenome (GOLD analysis project Ga0209137, IMG submission 184642) | Marine microbial communities from expanding oxygen minimum zones in the Saanich Inlet - ESP_105LU_22_DNA (SPAdes) (version 2) | ecosystem: Environmental > Aquatic > Marine > Intertidal... | reverse complement strand
ACCTTTCATCTTCGCAATGTATTCAGACGCAAGATCAGAATTAACCTTAGGTAATTTAGTTTTTGTTAAGTAACGAAGGTGTGTACGTTGAATATTGTAACCACCTGCATAAATTGCATATGTGTAATACTTATATTCTTCTCCGTCTCTTTCAATTTGAGCATTGATCTCAATACCTTTATTACCTTCAGATGGAATAATACTTACAAGAGTATCTGTTGGCTTCGTGTACTTTTGAAATGACTTTAACATATCAACGATAACTGAGATCCTTGTCATTTGATCATCAAACGCAGTCCATTTATAATCAATGCCTTTCTCTTTTGCATAAGCTTCGATTATATTCTGCTTCATTCTTTCACAGATTTGAAGAATCGTAGGCTCAAGAGCTGTTAAGACTTGGTCTTTAAAGCTTTGTCCGTTCTTCTCAAAAATAAAATTGTCGTAACTATTAATCATCTTATCGTTGTTTTACAGTACTAATATACAAAAAAATATTGACACTGTAAAATATTTTTGCATATTTATGCAGGTCTATTCTTATCTTTAGCGTAAGGCTGTGACATTTCTTTCATCCACTTCTTACCGTTTGGATTTTGAACTGGCTTTCTAAGTCTTTTGTTGATTTCTTTTTCGATTTGATCTAATAGATCATCATTACCATAAGATGAATTATCAACAATGATCATCTTATCTGATCCAAATAACTTCTGAAATCTACCTAAGTTATTTTGAACCTCTTGCCACATGTAAGCTACCATATCATCTGGTAATTTACGATCTCTTTGTTGATTTCTCTCAAGGGCAACTTCTAAAGATGTATTAACAAATACCATATAAGTATCATAGCCTAAATCTTTGTATAGTTGTCTGTGGCCTTTAATTTTATCATAGTCTTTACCGGTGCCATCAACAACTTGACCTAAACGACCTGTAAGATAATTGTCTTGCATTGTCTTAGTTAGTTTCTTAGCCTTACCACGAATATCCATCACTTCTTTCCAAAGATCTGGATTTGAGTTATATTGTGCTAGTTTACCAACATCTAGACCTGCTTTCTTTAAACCAGCTTCAAATGCGTTGTCATTATTAACAAGTTTTAGGCCAGTAGCATATGAAACTGAAGATGTTGCACCCTTAGGAAAACCAAATAGCTCATTTGCTACGAAAGATTTGCCTGAGCCTGGGCCACCAGCCATAAAAAAAGCCTTTAAGATACCTGGATCATTAATACCTTCTTCTATCATCTGTGCTTCTTTAATAGCACCTTTTTGCATAAACATATTGTAGTTTACGATGTGCTTTTTACCATCTTCATCCTCGATATTAAGAATTACACCGTCATTCTTAGTGATAGTTGCATCCTTAAAATCATACATGATTTCAGTTTTCTTATCAAGTTTCTTAAAATCTTTTTTATCGATTTTTTCACCGTAACCTTTCTTAAAGGTTTCAAATAGTTTAATATGTTTCACTTAACTTAGATGTATTATTTTATTATATATCTTATTCAGCACCTTGTTTACCAGGTAGTTCCTTTTCTATACCAAGGAGCCATAGTCTATTGTTAGGTACAACAAACTTTCTATTATGATCAAACAAATAAAATGTTGTTTTGTAAATGCCTTGACGAACAATACGAGCTTTCTTTACACCATTAATATAGACAATATCATCAACGTCAAAGTCAGAGCCCATTAAGAATCTAACGCCACTCCAAAATTGACTAAGTGTATCTTTAACACCAAGTGCAACTAAAGCACCTATGACCCATGCACCCCATTCTCCGAAATATTGATTGATAAACTCTTGCATTACACTGTATCAAAATCAGTATATGTTATACTAACGTTTTTACCAGACTTTAATGCATCTGCAATTGGTCCATAGATTCTTTCGTATGCTGTTCTTGAAGCGCCAATGAATCCATTTGATTTAGTGATGTTTTCATTCTGTGAGTCACCTACAAGTAAACAACCAGCAGTGTGCTCATCTGTATTACCAGAATGAATAAGAATGTATTCAAAACCAGGTACATCTCTCACCCAAAGCATTCCATGGTGTGCATCACCATATCTTTCACCATATCTTGTGTGAAAGCCACCTACGGTTCTTAAAGTTATTTTGTAAGTGCCAGCTGGAATTCTTGTTTCACCCATTACTTTTTCAGAAATTGGTCTGTATTCGTCTTCTAGCGTATAACATAAAAATTTACGTTTGCCGCCAGTAACATCAAATAAGATGCCATTTGTTGAATCTTTTTGAGATGAGATTCTTAAAACTTCTAGTTTCATGTGATTAAGGTTTGATTGTGTGGTTTGCGATAAATGCACCGACTTCTTTTCCGTATTCAAGATCTGATTTGTAGTGTAATCCTCCAATATATCTTGAGTATGAGACTTGGTCAGCGATATCTTCAAACGCTTGAGTATGTTCTGGATAAAGTTTACTAAGTACATTTGCAACTAAACTTGATTGAGCTGAATGGCCTGATGGATATGACGGTGAAGAAGCAGTTGGTGTTTGAGACACGTTTAGATCAATGCCAAGGACGGGGGCCGCTTGATATGGTCTTGGCCTGTTAAACTTATATTTGATTGCGAGGATAATATATTTCGCCTCCTTAACCAACTGCCTATAATATTCTTCATCATAATCTAAGTCATTTTGCTTACAATAGTCTTCAAAATGCCATAGAAAGTCTTCATCATGTTTGTTTCTGATAGCTTCTTGTTCGTCTTCACTCATAGCCGATATATCATTCGCTTGACATATCAATTCAGCCCTAGTTATACCAGATGAAGTGACAGGATGCATTTTAGATGGTACGTGAGTCCAATCTAATTGTATCTTGTCTAGTTTTGGTCCTTTAGCTAATTTCTTAGCATGTTTCTTACTAGGTTGTCCATATTGCATTCTATCTAATGCAAAATCGGTATATGTTTTTAGAGTAAAGCCCATAAGCTATATATTCATAAAAAAGAAAGAGTGCTTAAAGCACTCTTCCGTTGTCTAATTTGTCTAAATCTTCGCGAATTTCAAAGACTCGCCACTCATATTCGTAAAGTTCTGATTTGGAGATCTTACCCTTCTTAAACAGTTTTTGTGCATGTTGATAATCGTCGGTTGCCTTTTTCAACAATGTTTTAAGCTGAGTTTTTGTAATACCTTCAACTTCTTCTGCTTCAGCAGGTGTTCTTGCATCACCTTTACATCTAACTACTAAATTAAAGTTAGAGAATATGTGACAAAACTTTTCAGCATTAGTTGCCATAATAGATTTTGTCTATTTTTTTAGGCGTACTCTTGGTAAGACTTTTCTTCTACTAGGTCTGAACCAGTTAGTACATTGATTTGTTTCTTGACATCAGCTCTATCATCATTAGTGTAATAAACTGAACGTGCAAGTTCTACGAAATCTGAGCCAAAGTTCTTTTCACGCTCACAATCACGGATCTGATCTTCGATATTCCAAAGAGTCTTGTTTACATTAAGTAGATCTGTGTGTAGTGCTTCAAGAGCTTTCTGGTCTGTTGTGCCAGCATAGATAGCCTCGATTTCAGGAGTCAATGAGTTATACTCGTTTTGAACGTTTGCGAGTTTTGCCTCATCTTTGATCTCTTGCAATTTGATTGTAAGGATCGTGTACTTGTCGATGATTTCACCGTTTGATACTTCGATTTTCATATAATTATATTAGAATTAGTACTCTTTATATATTAAGATATTAATTTTGTTTCTACTCAACTGTAACACTTTTTGCTAAATTTCTTGGCTTATCAACATTTTTACCTCTCTTAGTAGCAATTTGATAAGAAATGAGCTGTAATGGTATAACAGTTAACAATGGCATAAAGATTTCTTCACATTCTGGTATCTCAATTACGTGATCTGCAATCGTTTTTGCCATAGAATCACCTTCATTTACGATAGCCAAGACCTTACCACTACGTGCTTTTACCTCTTGCATGTTAGAAATTACCTTACCATAGTCCTTATCATTAGGTAGAATAAAGACTGACGGGCAGTTTTCATCGATTAACGCAATAGGTCCATGTTTCATTTCACCAGCTGGATAACCTTCAGCATGAGCATATGAGATCTCTTTTAGCTTTAATGCACCTTCTAAAGCGATTGGGAAGTTGTATCCACGTGCTAAATACAAGAAATCATGGTACTTTTCGTCAGTATATTCGTCTGCTATCGCTAAAATCTCTTCAGTATTAGCTAAAATCTTAGCAACTTTCTTAGGAATTGAGCGTAAAGATGCTTTTAGTCTCAAATATGAATCATCATTGATGTTTCCAAGCTGTCTTCCCATTCTCAAGGCTAATAAAGCTAACGCTGCAACTTGCCCTGTGAATGCTTTTGTTGATGCAACACCAACTTCAACACCTGAATGTGTATAAATACCAGCATCAACTAGTCTTGCAATAGAAGAACCTACAACATTTACGATACCAAATAGAGTTGCACCTCTTTCTTTAGCCATTTCAAGGCCTGCTTTAGTATCTGCAGTCTCACCTGATTGTGTAATACCAATAACTACATCACCTGGACGAATAATTGGATCGCGGTATCTAAATTCTGAAGCATAATCTACCTCAACTGGGATTCTTGCAAGCTTTTCAATCATATTTTTACCTGCAATTGCGGCATGCCATGATGTTCCACAAGCAATGATAAATATCTTATTTGCTCTTAACAGTTGCGGCATAATACCATCAATTCCACCCATCATTAGAGGTTCTAAGTCATCAGTTAGTCGACCTCGAATACAATTTTGAATAGTTTCAGGTTGTTCATTAATCTCTTTAAGCATAAATGAATCAAATCCACCTTTTTCTATCTGCTCTAGATCTAAATCAACTCTCTCAATTACTGGGTCAATCTCAGTTGCGTCTAAATTCATTAAACGTAGATCTGCATTGTTTTCAATGACAGCCATCTGACCGTCTTCTAAATAGACGATATCTTTTGTGTACTCTACAATAGGTGTAGCGTCTGATGCAATAATAAAACCATGATCAGCAATACCAATTGCTAGAGGTGAAGACTTTTTAGCCATTACAACACGATCAGTCTCAGGAGAGATAACCAAGATTGCATAAGCACCTACAACATCTTCAAGTGCTAATCTAACCGCAAGTTCTAAGTCACCTTTAGTTTCAGAGTATATTTGGTGGTATCTGTATTCGATCCAGTTAGCAAGAACCTCAGTATCGGTCTGTGATTCGAATTGATAACCTTCTTGAATTAGTTTCTTTTTAAGCGTCTCGTAGTTTTCAATGATACCATTATGTACAAGTGTAATTGCACGTTTCATTGAGGTGTGTGGATGTGCATTTCTTCTTGATGGAGCGCCGTGAGTTGCCCAACGAGTATGTCCTATTACACAATCAGATTCCCAGATCACTGATTCAGGAATAGAATCATATAGTTCATCTACACCACCTTGCTCTCTCCAGTTTTCGATCACATGGCCGTACATTTCATCAGTTCTTTCACCTGGATTATAACGAATAGCTACACCAGCTGAATCGTAACCTCTATATTCTAATCTTCTAAGACCGTTGATGACTACATCAGGTCCATATGTTTTATTTCCTACGTATCCAACGATTCCACACATATGTAAATAAGTTTAGTTTAGGTTTTACAACCTTTTCTTCTTTTGTTTCTTCTTCAAAAATATATTGTCTAAGTTCAGTATCTAATTTACTAAGAGCAACATCGACTTCTTCTTTCCAGAATGGATCGTCTTTGTAATCCATAGTAAAACGTTGTTCATTCCACCATTGATACTCAATTTGCTTTTGCTCTTTTTCTGAATATTGCTTAAACACTACTTTACTTCTTTAATCCATGTTAAGATAGACTTACTTGGCTGCCAGCCTAACTCTTTTTGGATAGCATTTATACTTGCACATGAACGTTTTGGTTCAACCCTTGGATCTATAAATTTATATTCACCTCCAAAAGCTCTTGCAATCTCTATAATAGATGTTTCTTCGCCAGTGCCAACGTTCATTACTCTAAATGATCCCCATGGTTTTGACGTTGTACGGTAAAGAGCCCTACAAATATCCTTAACATAGATATAGTCTCTTGTCTGTTTTCCATCTCCGGTTACTGTAATAGGTTGGAATGCCTCAAATTGCTTTAAGAATAGTGCAACTGCAGGTGCATATGAACCAGAATCATGTTGACCTTCGCCAAATACATTAAAGAATCTTAGTGCAGTTGTTCGCATTCCAAATCTTTCGTTATATTGCTTTAGCAAATGTTCAGCATTTAACTTCCACTGAGCATAAGGACTCATAGGTCTTTTCTCACTATCCTCTTCAAACGGTGCATCTTCACGATCACCATAAACTGCAGCCGTACTTGCTAATGTAAAATCAGTTACTTCATTTGCTACAGCCCAGTCTAATACTCTCTTAGTTGCCATAAAACAACCTTGTTCATATTTAATAGGATTCTCTAATGATTCTTGTACACTAACTGGTGCTGCTAGATGAAATATCCAATCAGCTTTAATAGTTGGCAGCACATCAATAGTCAAATCTAACTTTGTAAACGTACATCTGGCATCTGAAGGTAAATTCTCTAACTTACCAGTTGAAAGATTATCCCATACTTCTACATTGTGTCCTTCGCTTAATAAAAGTCTTACTAAATGAGAGCCAATAAATCCAGCTCCTCCTGTTACTATTACTCTTGCCATGCTTTCTCTTCTTTATTAGTTTCTTGTTGCCATGCATCTACAGCATTAACAACGTCTTGTGTTGTAATCTCTTTAGTACACTCAAACATACGTTGAGTTCCTTTATGCTCAGGACACCAATTCCAGTCTGATCTGTCAAAGTGTTGATCAAACCAGCAAGAGTTACAAACTTTCTTATTAATAATTCTTAATGTCTTTTCATCGTCAAACTCACAAATTTCTGGAGTAAAGCCTGAGATAAGTACTACAGGTACATCAGTTGCCCATGCAAACCAAGTTAAACCACTTGAAATACCAAAGAATAGTTCTGCACCTTGTAACAGTCTATAAACATCCTTTAAATCTTCAGGAGCTTTTCTAACGCCACGTAAGTTAGTTTCTTCTTTACTTACATGATACACATCATAGCCTTTACCTTTATAGTGATCAACAAGGCCTTGCCATCCATGTTCATTGTTCCAGTATTTAGCTTGTGCAGTAGATGCTGTTGCAATACAGATATAAGGGCGTTTTTGTTGTGTGCGGCCCGAATAAACAAGCTTAGGAGATTTCATGACTTGATTGACATCTAAAGCATCTGATGCAATGTCTCCTAAGTAGATCTTACGCCAATCTCTTTTATTTTTGTTTTGAAACCAAACTTGGCCACCGACATCTTCCATGTAAACTCCGACACGCCAAAGTGCTACCGCATCTTCGGGCCATTGCCCTGGAGCAATAAACTCGATGCCTTGGTTACGGTAGTGGTCCACATCAAACAACCAGTTCTTGTGAGTCCCAACATAAACTTTGTCGAGTCCTTTCTCATGCTTGAACGCTACTACAGGTTCTAACCAACTTAGAGTGTCTCCGAGCGATGATGAATCAAATTGCACCACTTGAATAGTTCCTTCTTTTGGTGTTTCAGCGACTAATTGGCCATCGACGTAAATTTGCCAATCAACGTAGTATTCAATCGCAGGTTTACACCAGTGGCCTTGGCCTTCTAATGTATGGGTGTAGACTGATTGATTATCAATATGGAAATCAACGTTGATCGCGCGGCCGACTTTAGAAGTAACTTTAGGGCCTGAGTCCCATGTTATTGCAATGTCTTCAATTGACTGAGAGCGTTTTTGTGGGCCGTTAATAGTGTTTAGGTAAAGATCTAAATGTTCTTTTTTGAATCTTGCCATTGTATATTCGTTTTCTCTTTTTGGTTTTGGAGCCTCTAAGGCTTGGATTAATCTGGTGATGTCTTCTGTAAGGTTACCTGTAATTTCTACGAGGGCATCAGTGTACATATCATGATACTGTGGTAGATTGCGAGCCATGACTGGTAACTGCCATCCAAGGGACTGGCGTATAGTTAATGGGTTGCATTCCCAGTCAGAGTTAAAGACTACAGCGTCGGCCATATGGTAAAATGTCTCGACATCGCTACGCTCACCATGGACATGACAGTTGGCTGGCAGGTCCTGCATCAAGGGGCCCCAGTAGTGCTCAAAGTTTGAGGCTTGGTTGCCGATGAAATGAAATTGAAATCTGCCAGGTTGTTGGGCTTCAAGTTCTCGGGCCCATGCAACGGCTTCGCCTTGCTTTTTGCCGGGGGTCCAGAGACCGATATTAATTAAATGGTATTGGTCTGCATCAGGGTCAAATCCGAAATTCTCCAAGGAAAATCTCCTGCGCTCCTCTGAGACTGTGTGTTCTATAACAGGAAATAAGATCTCTGTTTTATTAGATGATTCTTGAGAGAATGTTTCTAATCTATGGTGTGGTGTAACGAATGCATAAGCATCTGGTGAAAAGCGCTTTGCTTCTTTTGGATTAAACCAGATGTTGTGACATGTTTCAATAATTTTCCACGGTCTATCTAAAGCATATAAAGAACGTTGAGCTTCATAACCAATTTGATTAAATGAATCAAAGGCTTCTGGAGATTCTTCAATATGAATAACATCTGGATTGATGGCTTCAATAGTTGCGATTAAACGGCGTTCTCTTTCTTCTTGTTCTAATGTGCCAATGTAGCCAATTTCATGGAAGTTTGGACCTAATAGGTTTACGATCTGATTTCTTTGAACAGTGTAGTCAGTTGCATACATACAGTATTCTACAACGTGAATCTCAAATTCATTTTGATCTTGCAGCGCTTGAATCCTCTTTAGCAAGAATTCAGGCATGCCACCTGTTGAAAGATGTGGTGCTAAAAAGACAAGCTTCTTTTGAGGTGTATCGCCAAAAGATCTTTGACGACCTTCAATAGCTGAGACTCCTGAAACTTGTGATGAAATTGGGTCTTCTAACATTCCCATATTGAATTTTTTTACAAAGATGTTGTTTAAGAAGATATCAGCGCCATCCCATGTATGATGAACAAACCTGTCATTAAGGTAAGCTCTGATCCTTTGTGGGAACATAATCATCTGAATGCCAATAATACGATCTACTAAATGAATTTCGTCAAACTGTTTTTCAGTCTTACTTTGTAAAATGTCATCTTCTAAGGTATATCTATTGCCAAATGAGAAGTATGAGATATCTTGATCTTTAACGGCTTTAGTTGCTTGGTTGATTCTATAGATTGCCTCTTCAGGTGAAACTGTAAGAATAGCATCACCTTCACACATTATAAAATGATCTACATCTTCTGTAAAGTGTTCTAACGATGCATCGGCAAATGCACGGAATGCACCGTAATGTCCTGGTCTAATAGGAATCTCATCAAACTTAGATGGTCTTGTAAAAGTATCTCTTGGAGGTTCTTCAGTCCATCTATTGTTCCAGACTTGAATGTAATCAACTCCGTATTCTTTTAATTTACTCAATGATGCAATTGATTTCTCTTGTCTTTGTGGATCTAAGTCATCATTAAGGAGTAAGTGAACAAGCTTAATGTTTCCTTTTACTTGATGTAAAACTAATTCTCCAGCTTCATCTAAATTAAATAGTGTGTAGCCTTCAGTACTATGATTTAAGTCGTATACTGATCCTACTAGTTCATTATTACTAAATAACTCAGGCTGATTAGTAAAGACAGTCAATGGGTTTGTAACGCTTGACAGTTTTCTTAAAGCTTGAGCTATATCTGTTGAACTATAATTTGATGAATTTATCCAGAGTGCTGCGTTCATTAAATCTATGTATTAGATAGTTCCAGGACGAACTGTTGCAATTGCTTTAGCTAATAAAACTGAATCGCGGATATTTAGCTTACCAGTTTCTTGAGCTAAACCAGCTACTTGAATTAAAATATTGATTGCTTGGTTAGGCGTCATTTCTTCAGCCTCTGCAAATACAGATTTAACTTCTGTGTTTGCTTCTTGATTAATAGTTTGCGTTTCTTCCATTGTTATAATTTTAGGGAATTAGACAACTATTATATGTATTTTGCTATTTTTGTTTCATTATTTGAAACAACTCTTCTTCTAAGATTCTAGTTTGATTTTCAATATCTTGATGCAAGACATTGATATTAGTATACTTACAACTAAAGTGATGAACTTGAAGCTGATCAGGTGCATAAACGCTGATCCTAAGCTCATAAGAAGGTCTCTTTAAAGCCAATGATTTCCAAGGTATCACATTCTTAACCTGAGCTCGAGCTGAACCAGCATATGCATAATTAACTTTGACATATGCGTTAATTACATGATCATTAACTTTGGTTTCCTTAAACAATTGAATATTAGATGAAGCATTTTGCTTGATCTTATAAATACCATCGACCACAAAAAAGCTAGAGTCCAACAGCTTTGACAGCGTGCTAGAATCCAGCTTTTGTGTAATGTAAGGCTTGTTAGGAATAATAATCTTATTTCTAGTAAGTCTCATTATTTTCTTTTATCTACAAGGCCTAAATTCTTATATGCCTTTGAAATACTTTCTTGTGAAGGTGCTGACTGAAGGTGATCTGAGTTTACCTTTTTAACCATTGTAGAATATAGATTCTTACCAAAACGATAAGCTTCATCTACATCTTTAACTGGTTGCTTTGGCTTAATAACTTCAGACGCCTTAGTTAAATCATCAGGTACAGTATACCCAGGATCTACTAAGTCTTCTTCTTCAAGATCTTCGACCATTGTATTCATTACTAGGTCTAATGCATGATCTTCATCAAAAAGCTCTTCGTCTTCATAATCTTGATTTAAAAGCTCATCAGTTTGGTAGTTTTCTCTTTGTTGTGCTTTTTGCTCAAAGTATTCACCTACTAATTCTTCTTCATCTTCAAAATCATCTTCGAATCTTTCCCAGTCGAATAATTCATCTTCTTCTGGGTTACTCTGCTTTCCCGGCTCTTCGATCTCTTCTTCTTTCATTTCACCTTCTGGCTTAATGTAGTCAACAAGAGACTTAATGAAACCTAAAGCTACAAGAGGTAAGATTGCACCTGAAACAAATGCTAATATTCTTTTCTGGAATAGTGGCTCTTCTTCAATTAGATTAAATAACTCTGACCATGATTCATAATTTTCAAGGTTTTGAAATGCATAGTACATATTACCTTGCATTTGCATTGCTGTAATAGCGATGAATAGTGCCCACACTAGAGTCTTGTTCATTTTGTCTAGAGTAATTAGTGAAGCTAAAGATGCTGCGGCACCAACTTCAAATGCAATTGCTAGAGCAATTGCCATACTTCTTGGGTTTGACAACTCAAAGAAGTCAATAACGTGAATGGTTGAGATTAGAGATACAAGAACGTAAAGCATTACGAATGTACCGATAATAAAACCGCCTACTAGTTTATTCTTTTTCATAATTAATCTATAAATTCTATATTTACAATCGTAAAAGGACCTTCTTTTACAACCTCAACAACTTTGTATTTTTGATTTCTATCAAAGATGTGTTCTCTTTCAAATCTTGCAAAGTTAATTTCTTCGTTTTGATCTTCTTTTGGATCGATATTGTCTTGCATCCAACCGCCGTAATTAAAACCACCTTTAGGATTCTTAACACTTAAAACAACACCTTCATTTTCTTTTGTACCAGCAAATTGTCTAGCTACGCCATCAGTTTCACTAAAAGACTGATATCTACCGAATTTTTTAACTTCGCCAACTTTAAAATCATTTGGATTTGCGTCGTACATTCCACGATATAAATTACCTTTGTACTCTGCGTCTTTAGTCATCTTAAAAATTTTAGTCATTTCAGGTACTTCTTCATCATTAGAAGTTACATGTGACTTATCGTGAATTAAGTATGCTAAAAATTCTGAGGTGTCCTTGTCCTTTTCTAATTGCTTAAAAGCCTCTTTATTGACTTTATCGATTTTGATTTCTGAATACTTCTTTTGCTCGTCGTATCTTTCAACCTTTTTTTCGATAGTAGCATTTCTTTTTTCTTGTTCAGGATCAGGTTTTTTAAGACCTATCCTTTCTAAGAATTTAGCAGCAGAATCAGGCAGCATCTTTTCACCTGCTTTAAGAACGGCTGCAAATGGCTTTTCATTACCTTGTAACCTCTCTATTCCAGAGTCCATCATAAATGCTTCAGTCCAGCCTTGATCTTCACTAAATGTGTAGTAATCTTTTTTGTATTTTATAGTTAGATCCATCTTTGAATCGTCCCAAGGATCCTTCATAGCGTAAGCAACTATACCTTTAGGATTTGAAGATTCTTCTTTGTCTTCTTTCTTACCAACTTCACCGGCTTTCATTTCTTTACCACCGACGGTAACTACAGTAGTTGCTCTGACTTTGTGTTTGCTAGCGTAAGCTTTAAAATCTTCAACATCGTTAAATTTTAACTCGTTGATGAATTGCTCAAATAATTTTACACGCTTCATTATAATTATTTCTCTTTTTGTTCAAGAGCATTGATTGAAATGCGCTCTTTGTCTGAAATCTCTTCGATTCTTAGAGTCTTCCATGCTGGAACTGTTTTAATCAGTTCAATCATCTCTTCTTCGTTTACGATTTGAGATGCTAGTGTATCGATTTCAGCTTCAGTTGCTCTTAAATCTTTCTTGATTTTGTCAACTGTTGAATTTGTACCACATGATTTTAGGTAGTTTAAAGCAAGTAAAACGATGATAATTTTAACACCGTGATCTGCTAGAAATTTGTTTAACTTATCCATATTGTCTTTAATTTATTTGCTTATTATATATTCTTATCTTGTTTGAATGTTTCTAAACGCTCTTGGAACTCTTTAAAGTAAAGTCTAATCTGACCATTATCTACTGAAAATATTTGTGGAATGTCATCTTTCTCGTTAGCGATCCATATTTCTACTCCGTCTGGTTTGATTCCAGTTCTTTCCCAATATGCAACCCAATATGCAGATGCTTGAACAAAATAATCTTGGATCCAATCTTCTCTCTTGGGTTTACGACTATTCTTGTAATCAATGATCACAATCTTTTCGCCATCAAACGGATCATATACCTTAGAGACATTATCTACAGTTCCTGCATAACCACCGCCTTTAACTGACCAAAGAAATTGTTCAGCGGCTAAAACTTCAATTACTCTACCAAAGAATTTTGAATGGTTGTACCAAAACTTCATGAACATCTTCCAGCCTTCTGCTAGCCAAAGTGCTCCGTTTTCATCACCATTATACTGATTGACTTCATCATCCTTTGCAGCGACAGTCTTCAGAGCTTCTAACCTTTCTTCTGGCGTACCTTCTGTGGCTTTATATAGTTCTACAAGCCTGTGCATTACAGTTCCCCTATTCATACTTAAATAAGAGATACGATCAGCTTCTTTTTCGCCAACCTTCTTACGCCATTCTAATAAACCAGTTTGATCTTTTGTACCAGATAAAACCGTAGTAATTGAAGGAAATAGACCTAAAACCTTTCTACCTTCTTTTACTTCGTAATATCTTTGGCCGTCAACGACCTTTCTTCTAATTGTTTGATTAGCCATTAACAGCTGCTTTAATCATATCAACTACACCATAATGTCCTAGCACTGAGACAATAACATATACAATCGATGCAATAATACCTAAACCTAATAGGTTCCATATAATTCTAAATGGATTAAGCGCATCAATTTCTGGATACATTACGATTAGATATGAATTAGAATTAGGTACTTTTGATATTTCAGGGTATGCATAGTCATTAACACCAATATTCATCAATGCATCGTTAAGAGGACCTAATTGCTGTAAAACCCAACCTTGTTGTACCGTTTCTTGATTAGTAATTACTTCTTCTGGCATATTAACTACTGTATAAATACGACCTAGCCAGTCAACTCGCATGCCTTTTTCTAGTAGGAAATCTTGATTTTGCCTTGCTATTTTACGGTATTTACGCCAAATTTTGAAGTCTATACCGAATTCTCTCCAATAGTTAAGGATCTTTTTCATCGTTTATTTGATTTAAGTCTAGGCGTTGCAATCCATAGTGCAATATAAGCTAAACTGCCCCAACCTGAGAAGGCTAAGACAATAAAAGCAGCGCGAATGATTGCTACATCCACATTAAAGTGATAAGCTAAACCAGCACAAACACCAGCTAACTTACCTCTTTTAGTATTTCTATATAATTTTTTCATAATGTGTTCTTTATATCTTGCAATCTTAACGATTCTAGAAGTATATCATATACTTTAGTGGTTGATTCATAATAGAATGGATCATCTAAATATTCATGGACCGTATGAATATACTTAAAATCAATATATTGTGCAAAGCGCAAATTCATCTTGTTTCTACCTTCACCATATTGAACAGCCCATGACAAATATTCGCCATTTAATCTTTCAATCGTTAATTGCATTCTTTCCATTATACCATAATAGTTATTCCCCAGCTTCCCCACGCTAAGATTAGTTCATAATAACCATTTAACCCTTTATCAAAAGTTACTTTAATCGTTGGTAGAATTAAAAACTGACCTACTTGTGTATACCATTCTATTTTCATAACTATAATGTCTTATTAATTATACAAAAGATATGCTTATTGTTTCATTAATAACACCTTATCGTACGTATTGTCGCTATATCTAATTAAATAGAATTTGTCACCCGGTAGTCCTTTCATATCTTTTTGAATATAACGACCGTGCCAGTCCCATACACCAATAACTTCTCGTTCAATAGTTTCTTCTTCAATTCCAAGCGTTGAATTGCGAACAATGAAAGTCCATTGAATACGCTGAGTACTCATTACCATTCCATTTCTATATCTGTCAATTTGAAAACCGTATCCATGTTTTCCTAATGTAGTACCTACAAATGTAATTGAATCATTTCCAGCAAGCACATTAGTAGATACTTGCGGTGTTTGAGGTACAAATACACCATTACTATAATTACTGTATATGTCAGTCATTGTAAGATTAACTGAATCTCCTTCTGGATTTGTAAAGTGACAGTTAAAGATTCCCCATACTGGTTTCATTGAATTAACCGAGTTCTTCTCTACGTTTACCCAAAGCGGTTGTTCCATATATGGTGTTATATTCTGCCAAGTACTAGTATAATATGAAGGTGTATGTAGATAATCAGTTGAAATAACCATATCACTTTGCCATGCATTAGTTGCATTATTTAAAAGAGGCCAACAACATGTTCTGTATATAAATCTATAATTACCTGAATCTAAATCTACATAATCACTAATATATGTATTTAATGCATGCCCCTGATACATGAAAACAGAAGTACCTGTAACTGTAATATAACCATCGGGCACATACCAACCAGATCCATCATCTTTCCACATTTCAAGTGTAATACTAGATGGCATTGTACCGGATGGATCTGACAATAAATACAATCCAAGGGCTGTTGAATCTGGTCCATTATTAGCTACAGTAATCATACCTCCCATTATGTGAGAAGCACTTACATTAATTGTAAATAGAATTGCTAAAAGTGTTAGTAGTTTTTTCATTTTGTTTTTATTTAGTTAATCATTATACGCTAAAATACAATAAAGTTTATTTATTGTCAATAATTGTTATAGTTCCATAATAGTGTACATCGCGATTTCCTTTCCACAGATCAAGTACATAAAAATAAACACCATCTGCGACATTTCCACCATCCCAATCATTTTGATAGTCTGCACTGCGGTATACTGGAGTACCCCATCTATTCATGACTGTTAATTCTTTAGTGTCATACAAATCAATATAATTAATATAGAATACGTCATTCACTCCATCGCCATTCGGTGTCATTACATTAGGTACAATAATCTCAGGTGGAGAGGGTTGACTACATGTAACATAATTACTTTCAGAAGTATCAATACCATTCGTGGTCATGACTTTAAAGAAGTTAACACCAACTGGTAAAGTATCGAAATACCCACAATACGTGGTATCTGTTATTGGCAATTGATTTAGTTTAATCCAACCTAACACTGGATCTTCTACAAAGATATCGTATATCGCTGAATCCCATCCATTATATGAATTCCAATTAAAACATAATGTGTCACATCCTCCAACTGATTTTAAGACAATAGAGTGCACGTCTCTAGTGGTGTCCATGTTGAATGAATTGTATTCCATATACACTTTATAGTTATACGAAGTATTCATGACATCAGTTGCTGTAAAATTATTATAGAACAACTTATCAGGGTCATACACAAATCCGACTGGAGACCAACCTAAATCTTCTCTTAAAATTACATATCGATCGAATTGTTGTTTAATAAACGTAGTCGTATCTACTGACCATTGCACTTGTGGGTAATTACCATTTACAATAGTTACATTATCCAATTCCATGACCAAGTCCATACAGTCTTCTACGTTCAACACCAAAGTATCAAACTCATCCATGCCAATACCACATTTATTGTACAGTGTATTACCGTCATTTCCAACTTTAGAGTACAAGTAGTATTTACCATTTACTGCGATTGGTTTATGAAGTATAATGGTTAAAGAATCCGTTTCGCCATTCACATTACAGTTACCTATAATCTTTTTAATTGCCCAAGGTTGACCATTAGGTGAAGTTAATCTAAAGTCAGTTCCATCTGGTGAAATAGTGAAACAATCTAATTGAATATCAAAGTACATTGTAATCGCAGTATCTCCACAGTTATAATCTACTGTTGGTAAACCAGTCGCCGTGTCGATATAATGTCCAGGTGCTGAGTAATCTAAACCAACTCCATTCATGACAGCTGGTGAACACGCTGCTTCAATCTGGATCATCATATCTCTCGAAGCAGAACCTATCTTATACCAAACTCCGTACAGCGAATCGTATCTATATTCCTCTACAAGTACCGAAGCAACATCAATTTCTTGCATTGTCGGCAAGAATTGAATTAGACCAGTCGATGCATTAATATTAAAGTATGTAGAAGTAATTGGCTGAGCTGCAGTCCAACCTGCATCGAAGTTTATATCCGTACCTGGATATGCATTCTCTCTACACTTAATCATTGAGAAGTGAATTGAATCTCCGTTTGCCTCGATAACTGTTTGTTTCCAATTAAAAGGATTGTTCACACAAAATGCACGAACTGGCTCCGATACAAAGATTGGTGAAGAGTTCTGACCTTTGGTATTATTTAATGTAGCATCAAAGTAAAAGCCAGAAGAACCAAACCCGTTAGCAGTATTAATATTATCAATTCCACCAGGTCTACAACATTGATTCCAAGAGAAGTTAAAGTTACTACAATTACCAGGTAAGGTTACCACCCCTTTATATGCGTATATCTCTAAGGTCTTTGTTGTTGATGATGGTACTACACAATCAAATAAGGTTGGTGCTATTCCACCCGAACCTGGTAGTAATGTTACAATCAAACTTTGTTGAGAATAACACGATGAGTTTATGTATACTGTTTGAGTATTACCCATAGGTATACCTGCTTGATCTCTATAGATTCTAAGTAAGACTTCATATTGTCTTGCTACTCCAGTCGAGTCTCCTATGTATCTATATTGAATATCACCACCTGATAAATGACTAGCAGTTGTGCTAAAAGATATTAATAGTAATAAGAGTGCTAATAACTTTTTCATTAATCATTATAAGTTACAATGTGATAAGGTTTCTTATACCCTGTACATTCATTAGTATTTAAAGGTACGATAATCAAATCACCCTTTCTGTTATTGTATTCCATAACTGTAACATCGTTCGTTACAATATATGTTGGTTCAATTATTTTACAGCCTGTTAGCAATATAATTAAGATTGCAATTAATACCGCTGGAGAAATCATTACTAAAAAGCCCTTTGCAAATTGAAGAGGATTAGGATAGTCGTTACGCATCTTTGAATTTGTTTTTAACTCTTTCAGAAATTGGAATAGGATCTCCGTTCTCATCGATTCTGACAAAAGTTATATTAGTAGATAGAATTATATTTTGGCCTCCGGAGTATACACTATGTGATCTAGCTTCAATATACATTGTTATTGATGTAGTACCAATCTTTTCAACTCGGCCATACAGTTTAAGAAGTTGACCTTCTTTTGCAGGTCTCTTAAAGATACACTCATCTATTTTAACCGTGACCATTCTTGGTGTATCGCATACCTCCATTGCAAAAGCTGCTGCTGCAGCATCGAGCCATGCAAGTAACTTTCCACCGAATAGATTGGAATGAAAACCAAGGTCACTCTTTTTAATTGGATGTGTTGTGATTAACTGCATTTATTCTTTTTCTTTTCTCATTCTATAAATCAAGAATAGGTTCCAAGGTACTACGACCACTAATGCTAAGATTATATCAGGAGTTGACATTTCTATCACGGTTACGTTTTCTGAACCAAGCTTTCGCCCATACCGTAACACCTGTGATTAGTGCAATACCGCCAATAAAAAATAGTCCATCAAATTTACGATAGTCTGATACCTCATAAGTTAGCATAGTCCAACCTAAGATATAGCCAAACCATAAAATAACCCATACAATATCAGGGATGCGCTTAGTTTGCTTTTCAACCTTATCTACTCTTTGGTCGTGAACGACGCGAGAAAGTGCGTCTTGAAGATCTTTACCGTAAGCCGGTGTTTTTGTAGTTGAACCGTCTTCATTAAGAAGCTCAACCTCGTACTTTAACCAATCTGGAAATGTCTTTGAATCCTTACGATAAGTTACGTTAATTACCTTTTGTTTCATTGTATACAATTATTTTTGTATTATATGTGGTAATTTAAAATTGTTTCATTGTTAAAAAAGGAAGTGGGCTTACTACACTTCTAAGTTCTATAACCACTCCTCACGGCTTGTGGTAGGGGGACTGAGGCCTATAGCTGAGTTAAACTACAGAGGTCGACTTCCTGGCCTTTATCAATCTTTTACCCGGTAATGTCTTGCATACGTTTTGACAAGAC
>Ga0209137_1001919_pt1 | contig 19027 bp, 16 predicted proteins | sample SaaInl5LU_22_DNA_FD_184642 | JGI IMG/M metagenome (GOLD analysis project Ga0209137, IMG submission 184642) | Marine microbial communities from expanding oxygen minimum zones in the Saanich Inlet - ESP_105LU_22_DNA (SPAdes) (version 2) | ecosystem: Environmental > Aquatic > Marine > Intertidal... | reverse complement strand
TTACTAAATCTTTATTTCCAAATAAAGTAGATGAAGCATTTGAAAAGACAGATGAAACTGGGTATACAACAATGCCTCCAATTTCCTTTGATTATAGAGTAAGAAATCTTTGTAACTTTAAATGTAGAATGTGCGGAGATCAACTTTCATCATCTTGGGAAGCAGAGCGTAGAGCAATGGGGGACTACGACAAAGAAGGTAACTCTGATCACTGGGCAAAAAAAGAAAATAAACCTGCTATTGAAAACTTTCAAAAGGATGTAGCAGAAGCTGAACTTTGGGAAGCCGTGAGAAACGGTACGATAGAGGAAATATATTGGGTAGGAGGAGAACCTCTAATGTGGGAAATACATTGGGAGATAATGGAATACCTAGTTGAAAATGATTTGGCTAAAAACGTATGGGTAAGGTATAATACAAACTTTAGCAAAACAACTTATAAACACTGGGACTTAAAAAATCTTCTACCCCACTTTAAAATGGTTCAGATATGTGCTTCCATCGACGGCACAGGTAAAAACGTTGAATATGTGAGACATGGTATTAAATGGGATCAATGGATTCAAAACTTTAAAGATTATTTGTTTTTAAATGAAAAATATGGACAGTACGGAATAGCTTTTGACCTTACCATAACGACACCAGGTCTATTTAGCTTAAAAAGTATGTTCGACTTGGCAGTAGAGCTAGACGTCAATACGCTTATAAAAACTACTTTCGCTTTTGATGGTAGTGTTATGATGTGTCCTCAAGTCTTGCCGAGAGAGTTGTTTGATGAGGTTATTGATGATGTTCTTGATTACATTAGACCAAAAATAACTGAAAATTCAAAACATGCTAATTGGATAGAATGTTTAGAAGATCTCAAAAAAAGAGAAACATTCCAAGAAAAATACCCAGACTGGGAAGAAGCTCTCAAAAGAGGTAAACAAAACCTGGTAAGAGTAGATAAATGGAGAAAGAATGAAAATTCGTTAGAGGAGATATACTCTGAAAATCCTAAAGTTTTAGCATGGTGGAAAGCAGTTCAGATCTAGTAGTAAAAGCTAAAGAAAGTAAATCTTTATGTAGTTTACCGTGGGTGCATTTAGCTACACACCCTATTGGTACTGTTACTCCATGCTGTTTGACTGATATGACAGATGGAATGTCCACTTCTAGTACAGATTATGATGATAGAGTTCATTACTTTTTAGGAAAAGATAAGCTGGAAACAATAGCTAATTCAACAAAGTTTAAAAAACTTAGAAAAGAAATGATTAACGGCACTTTCCCTAAAATGTGCCAAAAATGCTACCGGTATGAAGATGCAGGTGTAGAATCAAAAAGACAAGAAGCTAACGAACAATACGGTAAGTATCTTGATGAGTTTATAAGCGGAACTAACCCAGATGGAGAAATAACTAAATTAGAGTACAGGTACATAGAATTAAGACTAGGAGCAGTATGCAATTTAAAGTGTGTTACCTGTAACCCGTTCTCTTCAAACAGATGGAATCAAGATGTACATGTTTTTAAAGGTACAGATTTTGAAAAGGACTATTTTAATAATGAAATTAAGACTGAATGGTATAGAGATTTAAATTTCTACGATGAACTTTTAACAAAATCAAAGAATTTAGAAGAAATTTGGATTAACGGCGGAGAACCTACCTTGATCAAAGAACATGGCTACTTTCTTCAAAAACTAATCGATAATGGCCAATCTAAAAACATTAAATTACACTACAGTTTAAACTCTACAAAATTCCCAGACAGTTTTATACAAATGTGGGAAAAATTTAAAAAAGTGAGAATTCAAATTTCTATTGATGATATAGAAGATAGAAATTTCTACGTTAGATTTCCTTCTGATTGGGAAGTAATAATGTCTGCATTTAGTAAAATAGTTAAATATAAAGACATATTTGATTTAGAAATATGTCAAACAGTAAGTGCACTAAACGTTTATAACTTAACTAGATTTAAAGAATATTTCGATAAACACCATTTACCGATTTCCCACAACTATGTACATTACCCAACTCACCTACAGGTAAATATTTTACCAGAAGAGTTAAAAAAGAAAGTGTTAAATAGAAACTCTAAATTAGCTGATTTTGAAATAAATAAATTAACTACTGAATTAAACAAACCACTTGAAAAAACTGCTTACAGCAGGTTTATTTCATATATTAACTTATTAGATAGAGCTAGAGAAGTTAAAATAACCGACTACTTACCAGAATGGGAACCTTACTTTTACCGCACATATGAATAAACTACCAATATATTTACACACTACTGACACCTCCTATAGTAACGAAGACATCCTTTTACTTAAGGATAGTACTATTTTAGAACTGTATAATAGTAAAGATACCTACACACACATAGTAAATTTTTTTGATCAAAAATTTTATTGGACTATATTCGATATAAAGAACTTACACAGTAGGTTAGAAAGCACTAACTATAATATACATGATAGTAAAATAGTTATCAATACTTTGTATGAACCACGTCAACAAGAAGATTCTTTATTGGTACATTACCTATTACAGAAATTCGACATAGCACCAGAAAATATAATTTTTCTAACTTGTGCACAGCAAAACACTAAGGTACTACCTTCTACTATTAATAGTGTAGTTTTACCAACTTTAGGTATTTCTTTTGCATCTGTTTTAGAAAAACCACCGATAGAAAGTGATCTGCCAAGTAGCGGTGTAACTAAAACAAAACTCTTTAGCTGTCTAACTAAACGTATTACACCCCAAAGGTACGTACTTACCTCTTTACTATACAGGGAATTTAATCCCTATATAGATTACGAAATGTCACTAGGGGTAGAATCAGAAAAAATTGACGTAAACCGAATAAATCATCTTATTACAGAAAGTGTGAAAGCAGGTGGAGATATATTTTTTAGTGAAAAGTTACCGTTAATTTTTGATTCACCGATAGTTGATATAAAAGCTAATAAACATTACATGATGAAGAATAGCAGCCTGCAAAATTGCATGTTTGATATTATAAATGAGTCTGTTGGATACGACTACCCTGATAACTATACTGTAGATAACACCGATAACTTTAATTATTCGTCAGAAAAGTCTTTTCGTCACTTATATAATTTTCAAGTACCTATTTTTAATTGTAGACCTGAATATATAGAGTACTTTAAAGAAACATTTAAAACAGATCTATTTGAAGATTTACTTCCCCTTAATGAAATTTATACCGAGCCAGACGCTATTAAAAGATCTATCAAAATAGTGAAACTACTAAAAGAATGGAAACTAAACCCAACGTTTACGTTTAGTGATATTGAACAACGGGTTAATAGTAACTTTAGAAGAATACATCAAATTTTCTTACAAGCAGGAAATGATTACCACATTGGATTAAGCAAAATAAAAACAGCTCTATCTAGTAGGTAGTCTATTTATAATGTACAATGAGTAGAAACAGCAACTTCGATAAAGCATATAAAACAAACGTAGGTACAAAACTATGCGTACTCCCCTGGATACATTTAGCTACCCACCCAATTGGAGTAGCTACCCCTTGCTGTGTAGCGGATATGAAAAACGGAGCTTCTTTTTCACAATCACCAGAAGGCAGGAACTACAAACTATCTCAAGATAAGTTAACTGATATAGCTAACTCACCTAGATTTAATAAAATTCGTAGGCAAATGGTTAACGGTGAAGAACCGGCTGTATGTAGCAATTGCTTTTTCTATGAAAAAAATAAGATAGGTTCTAAACGATATGATGCAAATAACCAGTATGCTGATATTATAGACGAATGCTTCAAAAATACAAATGAAGACGGTTCGTTGAAAGAATTAAATTACAGGTACATAGAATTACGTTTAGGAAATGTTTGTAACTTAAAATGCGTTACCTGTAATGCTTTTTCCAGCAGTAAATGGAATGAAGATACAGTCATTTTTTCAGATACTCAATTTGAAAAGATATACCCCAAAGTAGAAAAAACTGTTGAATGGTATAGAGATACTAAGTTTTATGACGAATTATTTACACACTGTAAAGACCTAAGAGAAATTTGGATAAATGGAGGAGAACCTACTTTAATTAAAGAACACGGTTACTTTTTAGAGAAATTCATCAACGACGGAACATGTAAAGATATAGAACTTCACTATAGCCTTAACTGCACTGCTTTTCCTGATAAATTTATAGAACAGTGGAAACAGTTTAAAAAAGTTAAAATTCATTTATCGATTGATGACCTTGGTGATAGAATACATTACGTTAGATTTCCTTCTAGATGGGATGTAACTTATAGAAATTTACAAAAAATACTTCAATATAAACATATATTTAATATTCAAATACTACAGACAGTAAGCCTCCTAAATATTCACAATATGGTAAATTTTAAACAATTTACTTTAAATCACGATATTGAATGGGTAATGAATTTCGTAAAATACCCAGACCATCTTAGCGTTAGACACTTACCTGAAGAACTTAAAGAACTTATATCAAATAACCTAAATGGGTTAACAGATGAAGAAAAAAATAAAGTTAGAGTTGAAGTACAACAACAGGGAGATAATAATGGATTTTCTAAATTTTTAGAGTTTATACATAGACTAGATACTAAAAGAAACTTAAACATAGGAGAATACTTACCCGAATGGGCAGAGTACTTCGATAACTATAAAACTAATAATACAATTGCTATTATATGAAAAATTTATGTCCACTACCTTGGGTTGGCTTTTCTAATGACCCTAACGGAACGGTAAGAGCCTGCTGTATATATAAGGACCAAATAAAAAAACCTGACGGAACACCTTACTTTGTACAGAAAGACTCAGTAAAAGAGATATTCCACAGTGAGGCCATGGAAGATTTAAGGAATCAATTTAGACGTGGTGAGAGACCGGTAGGATGTTCTACGTGCTGGAAAGACGAAGATAATGGATATAAAAGTAAAAGACAGATTTACCAAGAAATTACTGAAAAATTTAATTCTGAATTTTCGTACGATAGAACACCTGAATACCCAGAAGACTATCAGATTATCCTTACTAATTCCTGCAATTTAAAATGTAGAAGTTGTGGAACTTCACATAGTACTTCATGGCAGAAAGAAATTAAAGACGTTCCACAAGAAGTAAGAGATTTGATAAACATTGATCCTTATCCTTTACCACATGGTCAAGCAGGTGGAAATAGTAGTAAGTTTTTTAATGAAATGGACGAGTGGTTACCTAATGTTAAAAGAATAGAAGTAGTTGGAGGAGAACCTTTCTACGCACCTGCTTGGGAAAAAGTTTGGTTAGAAATGATTGAAAAAGGATACAGTAAAGATGTAACCCTACATATGTCCACTAACGGCACTTTTTATAGAGAAGATTTATTGATTAAGTTGATTGAGAACTTTAAGGATGTAGGTATAGGGTTAAGTATAGACGGAATGGGAGAAACATTTGAGTATTTACGTAAAAATGCAAAATGGGGAGAAGTTAATGAAAATATTAAAAAATTCTATAAAATTAAAATGTTATATCCCGATAAAGTATCCTTCTCTTATACACATACAACCTCTTGGTTAAATGCGTATAATTTACCGGAATATTTTAATTGGACCAAAAATAATACACCCCACTTTGGCAAATGGGTGAACATAGTACACTCTCCACAACATATGACACTATACACACTTCCGGCAGATGTAAAAGATAAAATTCGTGATAAATGGGCTGACTACGACTTTGGTGACTACAGTAACGATATACAAGCTCTGGTAAAGTTTATGTACAGCCAACAACCAAGCGAGGAAGAATTAAAAGAACATTACAGGAAGTTCACAGTATTAGATAAGTATAGAGGAGATGACTCTATAAAAGTTATTACAAACATACACCCTGAACTCAAAAGATACTTTTAGTTAATGGAAACTAACCTTAAAAATTATATTTGCACAATCCCTTTCACAGACGTTAACGTTATGGAAAATAAATCCGAATACGTTTGCTGTAAGGACTGGATGGATGTGGATATCGCTAATAAAAGTAAAAATGGAACTGGGTGGACATCTCAAATAGCTAAGGATGTTAGAAACTCGATGCTAGACGGCTCTTTTAAGTATTGTTCAACATCTGCCTGCCCTCACCTTAGCACAGTGACAAAAAGTAACATGCCTGTAGGTCCTATTATAAAGCGGGAACACTTTAACCCTAATATGTACAGTGAATTAGGTCCAAAAAATATCAAATTTAGTTTTGATAGTGCTTGTAATTTAGCTTGCCCATCTTGCAGGATAGATTTTATAAGAAACTCAGATTTTATTGAAAATAGAACACGTTCAATACTTAGCGATATTAAGAACGGATACGGTAGTAGTATTGAGACTATTGCAATGTCCGGTTACGGAGACCCCTTTTACAGCGCAGCATTCTTTGACTTTTTAGTAAACTTCGATAACACACTTTTTCCAAAACTAAGTAAAATACACTTACACACTAATGCGATACTATGGAATAAGAGTAATTGGGAAAAAATTAAAAAAGCACACAGTTATATAAAAACAGCTGAAATATCAATAGATGCAGCTACTGAACAGACATATAAAATAGTAAGAAAAGGAGGTAAGTGGGATCTTCTTTTAAGAAACCTAGAATTTATAAACAAAATACCAGATTTAACTCAAATTACTTTTTCATTTGTAATACAGAAACAAAATTACCATGAAATATATGATTTTTATAAACTTATAAAAGGTATTGTTAGAGATAAAGAGATATTTTTCTTATATTACTCTATACAAGATTGGGGAATATTAACACCAGAAGATTACCAGTCCATGAAAGTGTGGGATAAATCACATTCCGACTATACTGAATTTTTTAACGTAGTTGAAAAACTAAGAAAAGTAGGAGATAGAAATGTAAGTATAAGTTATTAATATGAAAAAACAAGATACTAAATGTTTAGCGCCATGGATGTCTATACATAACTGGCCTAACGGTAACGTTTACCCATGCTGCTTATGGGATTCAGGCGACCCTATCGGAAACGTAAACGATCAACCGTTAAATAAGATATGGAATGCGAATAAACTCAAAGATGCACGACTAAAAATGCTTAACGGTGAAAAAGTCTCATCTTGCAGCAGGTGTTATCTATTAGAAAGCACAGGAGACTCCTCTTACAGGCAGAGGATAAATAAAGAACATGAACAGTATGACCATTATCTTGATAAAACTAACCGAGATGGTAGTTTAGATTTTATGAATTTTCATTTATGGGATCTACGTATTTCTAATTTTTGTAACTTTAAATGTAGAAGCTGCGGAGCAGGATTAAGTTCCTCTTGGCATAAAGACGCAGTAGAGTTAGAACTTACACCAAAAGACTCAAAAGCGCTTATTAATATAAATGATAAGACTGATTTTCTAAAACAGATAGAGAATCATTACGATTGTGTAGATGAGATTTACTTTGCCGGAGGAGAACCTCTTATCATGCCAGAACATTACACTATACTTAATGAATTAATAAAGAGAGGAAAAACAGATACAGTTATTAGATACTCAACCAATTTCTCTAAACTTACATTCAAAGGAACTCACATATTTGATTATTGGAAAAAGTTTGATAATTTAGAACTTTTTATAAGTATTGACGGAGTCGGTAAAATAGGAGAGTATGTTAGAAGCGGGTATAATGATGTAGAATTTGAAAACAATGTTAAAGCATTTAAAGAATCTGGATTAAAATTTAAACATTACGGATATGCAGTTACTTATGGAGTTTTAAATTACCTACATTTATTTGATATGGTTTTAGATTTTATAGATAGGGATTTTATAGATAAGACTGAACCTAAAGAAGGGAATAGAACAGTTTTCTTTAGCCCAATATCTCACCCTGCCCATTATGACTGTAAATTCTTACCTATTAGGTATAAGAATCAATTTAAAAATCGTTTGAGTACATTTGAAAAAGAATTAAACTTAAGGAATACTTCAAAAGAGTTTAATCTAGATATAATTCACAAGTTGACTACTGTATACAAGACAAGTATATCGGAAAATTTTAACTATAAAGAAATGCTAACCTGTAAAGAATACACAGATAAATTAGACATAATGCGAAAAGAAACACTTAAAGATGTATTTACATACTTTGACTCATCCGACGACTTTATAAGGACTACAGAATAAGATAAAATAAGTAAACTAATTTAATAAACAGTTATGAAATTAACACAAGAAGAGTTACAAGCAATCAAAGAAGTTCAACAGCGTCATGCTGCAATCAAAGAAGAATTGAGTTCAATTGGACAAATTAAACTTAATTTAAAAATGAGACAATATAAGCTAGAAACCTTCTACTCTCAGACAATTGAAAACGAAACAAAAATCGCCCAAGAAATGCAAGAGAAGTACGGGAAAGGTAATATTGATATAGAGACAGGTGAGTTTACTCCTATAGCTGAGTAGGTTTCATAACTTTTAGTCTATTTATATACGTAGTTAAATACCCTTTCCGTAACAGTAGGTTTACCTTATCTACATATATTTATTATAGACATAAAATAAATTTTACCTAACATGGCAGAAACAATAATCTCACCAGGTGTATTTCAAAGAGAGAATGACATTTCATTCATCCAACCAGCACCAGTAGAGGCAGGAGCAGCAATCCTTGGACCAACAGTAAAAGGACCAGTTGAGATTCCTACAATCGTTACTTCGTATAATGACTATACAAGGAAATTTGGAGTAACATTTGAATCAGGATCAGATAAACATGAGTTCTTAACTTCAATGGCTGTAAAAAGCTATTTTGATCAAGGAGGAAACACTTGTTTAGTAACAAGAGTAGTAAACGGCACATACGCTGCTGGTTCTTCAACAGACATTACAGATGTATCTGGATCTGGCACTTCACCTTTTGAATTAGAAACATTAGGTAAAGGAGTTATCTATAATAACCATTCTGGTTCTACTTACGGAGAAGAAAATTCAGATGGTTCTTTAGTATCAGGTTCTTCTGATAACTTAAGATTTGATATTTCAAATGTAGATAGTGCAAGAGGTACATTTACACTTTCAGTTAGAAGAGGAGATGATAATACTAAGAATAGAGTAGTATTAGAATCGTTTAATAACTTATCATTAGATCCTAATTCTCCTAACTATATAGAAAAGGTAATTGGTAACCAAGTTAAAGCAATATCTGGAGACGGAACACAAGTTGTCTCAACAGGAGATTATATTAACAAATCCAACTACATTAGAGTATCAGCTGTTAATTCACCTACACTTAACTTCTTAGAAAACGACGGAGTTACTGTAAGAAGTAATTACGCAGATTTACTTCCTATAGCACAAAAAGGAGGATTCTTTAGTGCAACTGGAGATGTAGCAGGAGGAGCTTTACTTTATGGTAACATAGCTGCAAACAATACACAAGGTGTAGGACCAGCAGTATACGATAAAGCTATTACTTTATTAGGAAATGCAGATGATTATCAGTTTAATGTAATTTCAGCACCAGGATTAATTAACTCTCTTCACGGTACTCAAATAGATAACATCGTCTCTCTTGCAGAATCTAGAGGAGATTGTATCGCAGTATTAGATTTAGTAACTTACGGGGCTACAGTAGCAGAGACAACCACACAAGCAGCAGATCAGAATAGCTCTTATGCAGCTTCTTACTGGCCTTGGTTACAGACTCAATCAGCTACAGGTAAAAATGTATGGGTACCAGCATCAGTTGTTATACCAGGAATCTACGCTTTCACTGACGGGGCAGCAGCACCTTGGTTCGCACCAGCAGGTCTTGTAAGAGGAGGAATCGTTGGAGTAATTCAAGCAGAAAGAAAATTATCTAGAACAGATAGAGATATTTTATATAACGGTAAAGTTAACCCAATCGCTACTTTCCCTGGAACAGGTTTAGCAGTATTTGGACAGAAAACTTTACAAACTAAAGCTTCTGCTTTAGATAGAGTAAACGTTAGAAGATTATTAATCGACCTTAAGAAGTTTATTGGTGATCAAGCTCAAAACTTAGTATTTGAACAAAATACTATTACAACAAGAAATAAATTCTTATCTACAGTTAACCCGTACTTAGAATCAGTAACACAAAGACAAGGTCTTTACGCTTACAGAGTAGTAATGGATGATACTAACAATACAGCAGACGTTATTGACAGAAACCAATTAGTTGGTCAGATCTTTATACAGCCAGCTAAAACAGCAGAATTTATAGTATTAGACTTCGTAGTAGAACCAACAGGAGCTTCTTTCGCAGGATAATTTTTTAAACGATATTTATAATAAAGCAAATATAACATGGCAGTATTAGATCCAAACGAAATAATGTTCAGAGCATTCGAACCAAAAGTACAAAACAGATTTGTTATGTACATGGACGGTATTCCTTCCTTCTTGGTTAAGAACGTAAAGGCTCCAACATTTGTAGACAACGTAGTTAAGTTAGACCATATCAATACATACAGAAAGATTAGAGGAAAAAGAGAGTGGTCAGATATGACTATGACACTTTACGATCCAATCACTCCATCAGGAGCACAAGCTGTAATGGAATGGGCACGTCTATCCTATGAATCAGTAACCGGTAGAGCTGGTTATTCAGATTTCTACAAAAAAGACTTAACTTTAAACATTTTAGGTCCAGTAGGAGATATCGTAGGAGAGTGGATCATTAAAGGAGCATTCTTACAAACAGGAGATTTTGGTCAGTTTGACTGGTCATCAGATGCTGTAGTAGACTTAAACATTACAGTAGCAATGGATTACTGTATCTTAAACTACTAAGATAAAACAACATACTTTAAAAAGACCCGAAAGAAATTTCGGGTTTTTGTTGTTTATAAAATAAAATGTTCTTATATTTATATTTAGAACTAGTTACTATTAAATAAAATTTATGGAATCTAAATTTAAATTACCTACCGAAACGGTAGAATTGCCATCCAAAGGACTACTTTATCCTGAGGATTCTCCATTAGCCAAAGGTACAATCGAAATGAAGTACATGACTGCTAAGGAAGAAGATATACTTACAAACCGTAACTACATTGCTGATGGTACAGTAATTGATAGGCTATTAAAATCTTTAATAGTTACTAAAGATGTAGACTATAATCAAATACTAGTAGGAGATAAGAATGCAATAATGATTGCAGCAAGAATACTAGCATACGGTAAAGATTACGAATTTAGCTATAACGGTAATAAGACCACAGTTGACTTATCTAAATTAGATAATAAACCTATAGATGAAACATTATATACAGGTAGAAAAAACGAATTTAGTTTTACCCTACCTAACTCAGGAGCAACCTTAACATATAAGTTACTAACTCATCAAGATGAACTATTAATTGAGAAAGAACTAGAAGGTCTAAAAAAGATAGATAAAAAAGCATCTCCAGAAGTTACAACACGGTTGAAAAATATGATTACGTCTGTAAATGGGTATAGGGATTTTAAAGATATTAGAGACTTTATAGATAACTACCTACTTGCTAAGGACGCTAGAGCTTTGAGAGAGGAATATTCACGAATACAGCCAGATGTTGATATGAGAGTAAATATCAGTGACGTAGAGGAGGACGTCACCCTGCCTATAGGGATTAGCTTTTTTTGGCCTGACGCCTAATTATAGGACTTCTATCTTTGAACAAATACACCAAATAGTCTTTCACGGCAACGGTGGATATAGTTGGAGTGAAATTTACAATATGCCTATATGGTTAAGAAATTTTACATTTAATAAAATTAAGGAGTACTACGAAAAGCAAAATGAACAGGAGCAACCAGCACCGTCTACACAGAATAATGTCTACGGCCCTGATGTTAATCCAACCTATAGTACAAAGGCTTCTAAATAGTAGGAGCCTTTACTATTTATAGTATATAACTATAACAATGGCTAAAACACCACAAGATATACAAGATATTAATGCGTCTGCTCAAGAATACATTACTGCTTTAAACTCAGTAGGAGCTGCATTAAAAGAAAACGCCAAAGCACTAGCCTCTACAACAGGAGAAGCACAAGAGAAATCTATAGTTAATACTGCTAAAGCAAAAGATTTAGCAAAAGAACTAAAGGTGTTTACAAAAGAACAGCTTGCCGACAAAAGAACGTTAATTAAGTTTGAAAACAAGATTAACGACACAAAAGGTATACAAGCAGGTATAGAAGCTGAAATTCAACAATTACTTCAAAAAAGAATTCTAACCTCAGAAGACCTAACCGAAGAAGAACTTAAATCGTTAGAACTACTCACAGACGCACGAGACACCTTTACTGAAATAGTATCTGAAGCTGAAAAATTAAAGAAAGAGTTAGAAGAGATAGACAATGAAGTTCAATTTTTTGACGATATAGCTGAATTTGGTAAGCAAATACCAGGACTTTCCGGCATGTTTGGAGAATTAGGCAAAGCCGCCGAAGTAGCACGTAAAGCAGCATCAGAAGGTGGAAGTGCCTTCCTTGCAGGAGCTTCACAGTATGTCGGTGCAGTTGGAAAGTTAATGATAGGGTTTGGGATATCGACCTTTGTTAAGGGTATTAAATCTGGGCAGGACAGAATTACATCATTCAGTAGAGAGTTAAATGTTACTAGAGAACAAGCTGACCAGATAAACACTAGGTTTGTTAAACTTGCAAGTACTATCCCAGGAATAACTGCTAAAGAATTAGCAGCCTCAACACTATCCGTATCTGAACATTTAGGAATCAGCGCTGAACTTAGTGATAGAACAGCAGTAAATTTTGCTGCAATGACGGGTAAACTTGGACTCTCTGTAGAACAAGCAGCAAAACTTACAGCATTTACATCAGCTACAAATCAAGATTTAGGAGATTTTAATACTAAATTAATAGGTACTGTAACATTACAAAACGCTGCAACAGATTCTGCTGTAAGATACCAGGACGTAATGAAAGATGTTGCTAATACTAGTGCAGCTACACAGCTTACTAATACCAAATTTGCAGGTGGATTACAGAGAGCAGCTTACGAAGCAAGAAAAGTAGGTTTAAACATGATGATGCTCGAAAAATCTGCTTCCTCCCTACTTAACTTTGAATCGTCTATAGAATCTGAACTAGAAGCAGAACTTTTAACTGGAAAAGAATTAAACCTAGAACGAGCGCGAATGGCTGCCCTAACGGGTGATAACGCAACCCTAGCGGCTGAGCTTGCTAAAAACTTTGGAACAGCGGAAGAGTTTACATCCCAAAATGTATTAGCCCAAGAAGCCCAGGCTAAAGCTATGGGAATGACAAGAGAAGAACTTGCAGAAACTTTAATTAGTCAGCAAGCAATGAAAAATCTTGGAATGGATATGTCTAAAAGTTTAGATGTAAACGTAAAAAAACGAATTAAAGAAATAGAAGCTCTAAAAGAACAGGGTAAATTAGCAGAGGCCAACGCTAAGGAAGAGAAACTAATGGCTGAAATTGGTGAAACAAGATTAGGGCAACAGATCAAAAACCGTAGTTTAGCAGATAGACAGGCAGAAGCAACAGAAAAAATGGCTGATGCAGTAAGTACGTTAGCAAAACCTTTTGATAAAATAGGAGAAGTATTTGATAGTATTTCTACATCTGCTGGTAACATACTAGGCTTTATTGGGAAAATAGGTTCTAAAGGTAAAGCACTTGGTAGTTTCTTTTTTGATATGTTAAAAGGAAGTATCGACGACGTTGCAAAGTACGCAAGAAACTTTGTACCTAACATACTAAAAGCACTAACTAAAGGAGGAGGAAGTTTTGGTTTGAAGTCTCTTCTAAAAAAAATACCTGTAGTAGGTCTACTTGTAGGTATAGGAATGGCAATAAAAAGATTCACCGAAGGTGACTGGGTAGGCGGAGGTTTAGAAATAGCTTCAGGAATCGCCTCTCTTTTCCCAGGTATCGGAACAGGAGCATCGATGGCAATTGACGCAGCATCTGCTGGTAGAGATATATACAAAGGTAGGAAAAAACAAGAGGAATCAGAAAAGAAAACAGGAACGTCAAGTGAAATAGTAGCAGAAGACTTTACTATTAGGACACATCCTAAGGATACCTTAAAAATAGCTGGCGGTACTAAATTTGGAGAAGAAACAAACACCCTTCTAAAAGAATTAATTACTGCTGTTAAATCAGGAGGAACAGTGTATATGGATGGAAATAAAGTTGGACATACATTAGCTTTATCAACATATAAATCAAACTAATCTATTTATAATAAAATACAATATGGCACTATTAGATAAACTAACAGAATCACCTTACGGATTAAAAGGACAAACACCTTCTAAATTACCAGGGGCAGATAAAGCTTCAACTTTACATAACACCACTTCTATTACAAATATACCAGAAGGAGAATATCCTGCGTCTAACTTAGACTTAAACGGTAAGATAGGAGCAAGATACGTAGACAACTTACCTAAGTAAGACTAAATGGCTATTCTAAGAAACTACATAGAGGGTAACCTAACCCAGTTGAATAAACTTAAGTATGCAGATAGTGCTACTATAGGGACAGAACCTATTGTACAGAAAACTATTCCTACAGATATTCGACAAGAAGGACCTTCCTCAAACCAGATTTCTAAAAGAATAGACGATTTAAAAAGAATAGGGACAATACTTACCCAAAAACCCGGGTTAAAGTACCTTGCTAACGAAACAGCTTTAAACGCAGCTAAAGTTACACCAAAGAGAAAAGAAGATCAGTCATTAGCCGGAAGTATAATAAGCGGCATAGGAGCAAATCTTTTTAACTCTGTTAAAATTATTGGCTCTACCCTAGCTCAAGTTCCTTTGAATGGAACTGGCACACATTTTGTAAAAGGCTTTGCAGGTAAAGGGAAAGGAACATACTTATATGGACAAATTGATGTAGCACCGCATGTTCTAGCAAGAAATGGCGCTCCAATACTTGCAGACGCAACATGGGCAACAGAAGTTCCTTTAATGTCTCCTGGAGAACGTGCAAATAAGAATCTACAGGACGAAAGAAGTAAAGGTACAAAATTTTTACCGGGCGACGGTAATGGTATTGCAAAAATAAACAACCCTACAAAGACTGTTAGAAAAGAAAACAGACTACTACTCGGAGACCCAGGTCTAGCTAAAAGAAGCATATCAGATTCATATGCAACTTACAACAATATACAGACTCAAGATAAAGTAAACCTAATTAGCCCATACACCGGAGAAGCTAAATCACCTAAGGAAGTTAAAGATATTATAAAGTTTAAATTTAATATCATTACACCGGAAAATAACACACACTTACATTTTAGAGCATATCTAGATTCTTTTTCAGACAACTTTACTGGGAACTGGAATTCATTTAACTATGTAGGAAGGGGAGAAAATTTTCATACTTATCAAGGGTTTGATAGACAAATAAGTTTAGGGTTTAAAATTGCTGCTCAAACAAGATGGGAAATGAGACCTCTTTACCAGAAAATAGTTTCATTAGCTTCTGCCACAGCTCCAACATACGGTGGAGAAGGGTACATGAGGGGTACATTTGTAAAACTTACCGTAGGAGATTATGTCAACAATATGCCAGGATTTATAACCTCTGTTAATTATAATTGGCAACAAGACTATCAATGGGAAATAGCAATGGATAGCCCAGAAGCTCAAAATGAATCTGATGATAGAGCAGACATTACCCAGCAAGAACTACCAATGGTATTAGATTGTCAAGTTAACTTTACTCCAATCCACACGTTTACACCTAAAACAGGGCTGTATCATTATATCACAACTGATACTGCATTTTCACCACAACGGACATTATTTTTCTCTAAAGAAGAAGACGGTTCTGCAGGAACTGCAATACCTGAACGTAGTGGAGTAACATATGAAAAATCAAATACTATTGCTACTAAACCTATAACTCCATTACCGGTAACAGGTCCAACAGCACCAACAGATTTAAACTTTTTAATAAAGTAAGTTATGAGTAGATATAGAGGTATAGATAGTAAGATAACAGATGAAGGAACAAGGTATAGAAGTAATCCTATATACCCTACTATACCCCCAACTGAAAACGATATCTACATTGTTACTACAATAGGAGATCGATACGATACATTAGCGTTACAGTTTTATAAGGATTCTTCTCTATGGTGGATTATTGCATCAGCAAATAACTCCCAAAGAGCTTCTCTAGCTGTAACACCAGGTATTCAATTAAGAATACCAGCAGATAAATCAAATGCAATTGCGTTATATAACGAGGTAAACTCAACAAGATAAAATGTCGATAGGATTCAAAGCAAGTTCAATAGTAGGAGGTCCTCTAGATAATACTGTCATTGATCAACTATCAATGAGAAAGGAAATAGTATCTAAAGCTTCAGGAAGAACAGACGAAGATGTAATGTTTCTCAATAGTACAACAGGTTGGGTAAAAATGACATCATCTGTTGACGTAGAAGTAGGACAAGACTTGAACGGGAATCTAGACTATTCAAACATACCATCCAGAAATAGTGTACTGCTTGGAGGCACCATGGCTTTCAATAGACAACTAGGGGGTATATTTAATGAAGTAGATACTGCGTATAAAAAATCTGAATTACTTGGATATAGACCAATGGCAGGTATAACCGGATTTCAAGTTGATGCAAAAAATAACTTTGGTACTTTAAGAATCGCTACTGTTGACTTCAAAGTAAATTCTGTAGAAGAATTAGACGAATTAGAACAACTATTTCTTAGACCTGGATTTTCAGTCCTATTAGAATGGGGTCATTCTCTTTTTTACAATAATGCCGGTGTATTTGAAAAAACTGTTACAACATTTCCGCAGTCTTTTTTTAATAAAATGGGAAGTGACGAAATTCACGATCAAATAAAAAGAATAAAAGAGTATAGTTCTGGAAATTACGATGGAATGTACGGTATCATAAAAAACTTTATTTGGTCCTTCAATTTAGATGGTGGATACGACTGCAGGGTGGATATAGTTTCAAAAGGTGAATTAATAGAATCACTAAGTATGATCATTGCACCTTCAACTACCTCTAAACTAAAAAAAGAAAATAGTTACTTCAGTGAACTACAAACAAAAACTACACTTCATACTTTTCTTAATATAGTTAAAAACGCTGATACAGCTAAATTTAACAAAACCGATGAAGATGTAGATAATGTAAGTAAAGACAGTATCACTAAAAACCTTAAAACGTATTTACCTGAAGTATACGAAAGCTTTATTAAAAATCTATCAGACTCAGGGAGAAAGTTTCACGTAATGAAAGCCCAACTAGATGGGAATATAACAGAAGAGTACGGACAGTGGACTAGGTACATAACTCTAAGTTCATTACTTGAACTTTTAAATATAATCTTTACAGTCAAGACTCATGATGGAGCACTAGTAAAATTCTTTACAGGAGATAAAAATAATAATGTAACTACTCCCTTTTTAACGTTTAACTCACACTTTGCGTTAGATCCTCAAATAGCTGTTCTACCAAAAACTACCAAACCAGAGAGACAAGGACCAAAGCAACCTTATTACAAAATCTCTGAACAGGCAGAAATTCCATACGGAGAAAATGACTTACTAAACATTTATATCAATATTGACTATATACTGAAAACCGCAGATACTATAATTCAAAGTACAGAAGAGAAAGCAAAAAGCTTATACGACTTTGTAAAAAGTCTTCTGTATGGAATCGGAGATACGATGGGTAATATAAATGACTTTGAATTACATTTTGAAGAAGAACAATCTACTTATTATATTGTAGACAGGAAAGTAACGCCGGGTAGTGAAAATCTTCAAGAATCTTTCATAGACCTTATAGGATTAAAATCCACACTTGAAAATGTTTCTTTTGCATCTAAACTTTCAAGCAGTATCACAACAATGATGGCTATCTCAGCCCAAGCAACTAGTTCAAATACAGGTAATGATATGCTTGCAATGCAGACATGGCAGAAAGGGCTACAAGATAGACACAATCCACGTAAAGTAGTAACTAGTGAAAAAACAGCTTCAAATAAACTAAATAGTGATATAAACTTTGAAGATCAAAAAAGACTTCAAGATTTTATAAGTAAACTTAATACAAATAACCCATATTTTCTTAAATACAATAAAGAAGATATAGAAGGTCTTTCTCCAACACATAGACTTCAAATGGTAAGGTACTTAGAGTTTGAAACTATGGAACAAAAGTTAAATCCTGCCGGTTTGATTCCGTTTGAACTCTCATTTACTATGAAAGGACTAGGAGGTATGAAAATAGGACAGGCATTTAGAGTAGATGATGCTATTATACCAAGAAGGTATAGAGGTAACATTGCTTTCCTTATAACTGGAGTTTCACATAGCGTTAAAAGCAATAGATGGGTTACAGATATAAAAACCCAGATGATTGTAATTAATCAACCAAAAACCACTGTAACTAAAAAACAGGAAGTATATACTCCCCCTCAAATTGAAACACCTTTTACTAGTTCCCCTAATCCTAGTCAAAGAAGACCTATACAAGGGTTGACTACTTCACCGGTTGGAGTAAATCTCATAAAAAGTTACGAAGGATTAGAACTAAACGCGTATAGAGATCCAGGTTCTGGAAATCAACCTATTTCAATAGGGTATGGAACTACAAGAATCAATGGCCAACCAATCTACCTAGGTACAACAATCACCCCAGCACAGGCAGAATCGTACCTTAAATCAGATATTAAAAGATTTGAAGACTATGTCAAAACTTATGTAAAAGTAGATGTTACACAGCAAGAATTTGACGCTTTAGTATCATTCACTTACAACTTAGGACCAGGTAACTTACAGAGTAGTACATTGAGGAAGAAAATCAACGCTAAAGATTATCTTGCAGCAGCAGATCAATTTCTAGCTTGGAATAAAGCAGGTGGAAAAGTACTACCGGGATTAACAAAAAGAAGAGCGAGAGAAAAACAATTATTTTTAACTAACAACCCAGGTAATCCAGCTTAATGTACCTACCAAAGTC
>Ga0209137_1001916_pt1 | contig 19036 bp, 32 predicted proteins | sample SaaInl5LU_22_DNA_FD_184642 | JGI IMG/M metagenome (GOLD analysis project Ga0209137, IMG submission 184642) | Marine microbial communities from expanding oxygen minimum zones in the Saanich Inlet - ESP_105LU_22_DNA (SPAdes) (version 2) | ecosystem: Environmental > Aquatic > Marine > Intertidal... | reverse complement strand
TTTTTATTCCTAAGTCATAAACTTTTCTTTGAACGGGGCTTGAAGGAGCGTATCTATGTTTATTACACGCCATCAAAGCAAGTCCAGAGCTAATAGAGGCATCATGTTTTGTTCTGTTGTTTATATTAAATTTAGCCCAGTCTTCTAGTGTTCTTTGAAAATACATATCACCATATCCAGTTTCTTTTAAACCAACGTATGATTCTATATAAGTTTCAATTGCAGCAGCGTGCGCTTGTTTTATATCTTCGCTTGAATTTGGTATTCCGCCAAGCTCTCTTTCTGTCACCGATAGCTTATTGTAGCTTCTATCTGGTCTATTTATTGAAAAACCTCTATAACCCCTTCTTTTAAAGTGGTATAATAATCTAGGTTTGTTATTCTCTGCTAGTATTGGCATCCCGTAAAATACGCAAGCCATTAATACATCTTCAAAAAATATTTCAGCGGTTTGTGGTCTAGCTATATATTCTAAAAAGAAATGATTCGGTGGTACGTCCTCCATGCTAAACTTAGTGAGTCCATGCAAAGATCCATTAGATCCTCTTTTGTCAACCGTACCTGATATATCATAACTATCACAACCAAATGCTCCACAGTGTTCGTTACCTGGATATTTCAATCCACCCTTTATTATCACACGATTTTGTAGATTTAAAGGCGGAACCCAGGAAACTCTGAATCTTCCATTTTTGTTTGGAACAAATATAACTTTTGTATCTTTCTCTCCATTCTGCCATTGAAAGCTTCCTTGAGTAACGTTTATTGAGTTTTTAAGATCTTCATTAAAATCTATTTGCTCGTATATTTTTGTTAAGTTAAATAAAGATTCTTTAGACTCATCTCTAAACGCGTGTTTTGTTGTACGCGGAAACTGTCTATAAAATTCATTTAAACCGTCTTGATCACTTTTAAGACCTTCAACTTCGTTGTCCCAATACTCTATTACACCTTGAGTTATAGCGTCTCCAAAAGGACCTACTACTTCTTTTTTTGGTGTGTTGAATACAGGAAAGCCATAAGAATCAATGTAGCCTTCGTAGTTCCATTCCATAGGTATGAACAAAGAATATAATCCTGAGCGAGTCTGTCCATTGGCGTTTCTTTGTGTAACGTCTGAATCATTGTAAAGTTTTTTAAAGTTGTCTCCTCCTTTATCTAAAGCGTTTGATGTTGATCCCATCATGCACTTACCTATAATTCTTGAACCTAGTCTTAAACAAGTTCTTGTAACCCTCCAGTTATTTAATATGTTGGTTGGTCTCTCCCACTTTCCACTTTCATCGTGTACTAGTAGTTTTAGTTTTTCCCCGTCATAGGAGTTGTCCCCTGTGTTCTTCCAGTCGATGGTCGTGTCAAGCCCTGTGATTTCTTGTAGCTTCTCGTTTGAGTCGAGTTTTCGCCTCGTGAACTTTGAAGCGGGAACCCTGTATGCGAGCTCTGTTTTCGGCCTGTCCATACCGTCTTGTATTGGCTTGAAAAAGAAGGGGTAATTGACTGATATCGGGACAACTTTGTCAGTAAACATCTTCTTTGCATCGGGTCCAGATTTCGAGAGTATACCAAAGCGTGCATCTGTAGATATTGTTGCTTGGTTAACTGTTTCCCCACTTGCCATAAATGAAAAACCTGACCGTCTATTTTTAAGGTAGCACATCCCGTAGCAGCGCGGGTCGGCTTTACAAGCTTCCCAGAATATGTAGAATAATCTGTTTGATTCCCTAAAGTCTGGCTGCCCGACGTCAATTTTACTCCACTGCAAGTACATATAGTTAGTACCAGTAATGTAAGTAGCCAAGCCCTTATTATAGAACCAAAGGCCTTGTTCTCTTCTATTAAATTCTTCATCAATGTAATCATACCATTTTTCTTTAAAGTCCAAAGGGTATTCTTCCCAGTCAAATACTGATTTGATTTTACTAAGTTCCTTTGGGTATTCAGTGTGCTTCCACCTGTCTTCTTCAAATGTATGTACATTTTCAGCTTTTGGTAAAGCTATTTTTAGATTTTGTATTTCATAGATTTCACCTATTTCACCGGTCTTACTTATAACAACCATATCGTGTTCTTGGTTGTAACCATACTCCCATTTCTTATACCTATTAGTTCTTTTAAGAACTTTAGGTTTTATGTGGTCTTCTAATACTTTATATAAAGTTTGCTCGTACATTATTTAGATCTCCCTTCTGCAAATCCTCTAAAAGACTTTTCTTCTTTTACTTCTACAGGTTTTTCGTTTAGCAAGTTCTCTTCCGCTTCTATTCTATTCAATATTTCAAAAGCATCGAATATAGCTAGTTTTTTTGTAGCTGCAGCATTCTTTAATCTATCTGCTGATATATCGTCATCTGAATCAACAATAGCTTCTTTAGCCACCTTGATTAATTCCTCAACTGCTTTTTGCCCAGCTTGGATTATGTTCAACTTCGTCTCCTTGGTATTCATATTTAATTACGATATCATTAGATTTCATACAGTATAATCTTTTTCCGTCAATTAAAAACTCCCATTCTCCGTTTGGCGTATAACCAACTAAGTCTCCTGAGTTAATTCCTAGCGCATTTAAGGAGCTATTGTCATATTTTAATATACCAACAAGGCTTCTTTCTTTATCTAACGTTAAAGACTCTATATTTTTTATCGGTGAAACAAAACATCTGTCTCCAAAAGACCTCCATTTATCACCTTTATTATATAAGTAAATTTGATCTATAGCGCAAAAATGCCACTCATCTTTGAACCAAGATCTACTTTTCTTTTTTCTTCCCTTCATGTCGTAGAATACTCTAAACACGTTTTGGTGTATAACAATTATATCACCAACATCAATATCAGTATTAAAAGCCTGAGGTGTCTCTACCACTCTAGCTAGTCTATTAACAAACTTGAAATCTTCAATCTTTGTATTTACAACTAACTCCTTACCGGCTATTGTTATTTTATTACTGTATTTTTCACCTAATGGTTCTACTATAAAGTCATATAAAGCTTTCAATACTCTAAGTCATATTCAACAGATATTGCCATGTGAGAATTAAACTTCTTCCATGGCATTACCTCGTTATTTTTCTTAATGTGAATATTGTAAGAGTTATCAGACTCGTCAAGAAGTATATGTGAAATCTCGTGACCTCCATAAACTTGTTGACCTACAGAATAATGCATAGCGTCATTCTTGTAGTCAGAACCAATACTTATTTTTCTTACAATTGAAGACATATTACGCTTTATCTAATTTAGCCTCACTTGCGTCTTTAATTTTACTGTACTCACCTGTCTTCAAGTCTATACTAACTGGTCCGTATTCTTTTTCTAGTTCAGCCTTGAATTCTTCAACATCTCTATTAGCGTCTCCAATTTGATGTAGTAAGCTATGCTTTTGAGATTCTAAAACTCCAACCTGGTTGACTAAATTCATTAGCTTCTCTTGGTTTTCGTTGATTTGTTTTAATTGATCTTTTTTGATTTTTTTACTCATTTTATTTAATTTAATTGTTTTACTTATTAATTATTACTTATACTCTTTGCTTTTTCCCAAGTACGACCTACAAAGTAAGCACCGTACACGGTTACTAGCAATGTTTGAAATATTGGTATATATTCTTTAGCTAATCCAAACTCACCGATGTTACCATCGAAAAAAGCTAAAGACGTAAAAATTACAGTTAGATACACTAAGATCATTGGTCTAATGTTTTTACTTAAAAAACTATCAGACTTCATATCTGCTTCCCAACGCTTACTAACCTCTAATTGAGCTTTAGTATCTGCATCTTCTAATATCTGTTGTATTTGCTTCTTTACTTCTAACCTTTCTTCTTCGGTTGTAGTAAGCTTGTCGATGACGTTACCAATCTCCTTGATAACGCCACCTGATAGCCATTGAATTATTTTTTTCACTTAATTTTTTTTCTTAGCATCTCTCAACCTTTTATCTATATTCTTAGAATGCATTGCTCTACGATTACCGCCATGGCTTTGATAATCTGGCACTTTTAACCCTTGCTGAGGACCTAATCTATCCAGGTGAGCATAATTATCTCTTACATTGCTTTGCATGACTATGTTTCCTGAGGGTCTTTCGTCTAACTGGCCTCCATTAGCACTTGTTCCACCCATGTCAGAGTAGTATTTACCTGGTGTTTTCTCTATATTTGCTTGTATGTCGCTCAAAGTTGTTGCTAATCCGTGTGCAATGTTTAAATTTCCTTGAGTCAAGTTAGAATACTGATTGGTACCATAGCTTCTCCTTGAGCCCCCTGCGAATGTTCTAGGCTTGTCTGTAAGTGGAAGAACATCGGATTGTCTTGTTAAACGTTGAGTTGTGATAATATCCTCTCCGCTAGCGGTTGTATTTCTACCATCTAGATCTCCTTCGTACACACTCCCATCATCTCCTCTATTAAATCCACCACCACTTCCGGATTGATAGTTTCTTATAGAGCTTGCTATTTCATCCTTAGCCCTGTTTGTTCTGTTGTAATTTTGAGTACTTGGATAAGCTCCCATTTGACCAGGAGTTACCACCTGTTCACCTGTGTTAGCATCCGTTGACGTTGTTCCTTCTGTGTAGCCTGTAAGTTCGTCTTTAGGTTTTAAAGTTACATAGCCATCTTTATCTTTACTTTGACTTTGCGTCATTCTATTAGAAATTTGCGCCGTACTTTTAGAACCTTCTTCATTAAGCTTTGAAAGGTTGGTAAATGCCTCTAAACTTGATTGATCAACAGTCTTACCGCCTATGGTCCCTGAAGTTAAATACTCATTTTGATCAGCTGCGTTGAGTTGATTTCCCGTAATTTTGCTAATAATGCCTTCGTATGAAGCAAGCTTCATTCCTGGTTTTACAGGAAAATCCTTGTGTGCAGGACTCCCTTTCATTGTTAAAGCGCTTGGTATACCCGCGCCTGTTTTCGGTCTAGTTGATCCTAGTCCTTGTGGTTGTTTGTAAGCCATAATTTTTATTTTTTGTTGTAAGTGATTTTTCCTTTCCAGTCGCCTGTATAGGTTGCTATTATTGTTTCTTTGTTTTTTAGTCTATAAGTTATAAAAACTCTATAATTGTTTTTTCTATTATAAACAATACTTTTTATTTCTTTTTTACCAATGTGAGTTATATATTCTTGAAGATGTGTAATTATTTTATATTTAGATACGTCAAAATTAAATTCTGGATTTTCTTTACTGTGATTAATCCAATCTAGTTTGCTAGCATATGTCCAAATAATACAATCATTCATTAAAATATTTATATTTTTTGAGTATACAGTGTTTTTTATATTTTGTGGAATCCAATTACCACAAAAATCTTCTTGTGAGTTAGCATTTATAAAAAAAAACAACAAGGCAGCTGTAATAAATAATTTTTTCATAATATTAAATTTAAATGTTATATTAATATTATTACATAAATTTAAGCATTTTTATAAGCTTCAGCTTCCCAAGGCAAATTCTTTGCCCCTTCTTCCATATCAGCTCTTGAATATTTTTTACCTTTCCAGTATACGTAGTCATCATCGTAATCTAGATCACCTCTTTTCATTTGATCTAAATGAATTTTTTCATGAGCAACTACATCGTGAACTTGACTTGGATCTAAATCTTTATTAATGATTATAGTGCCATTATTATTAGCTTTTCCCATAACACCATCTTCCATATCTACTCGATATATTGGAGTGCTATCCATGTGGAAAGGAGGGTTATTTAGTTTAAAAGCCATATTTATTTTTTATAAGGAAATGCTTTATTAAGTGCTTGCTTCCTTTTATTACAACCGCAAGGTTTTCCTATTTTTTCAGAAGCTAATTCAACTAATTGTTTAACTCCTGTTGCTGTAGTTATTTTTTCAATAGTATCACCTAATCCTTTTGATTTCATTTGTTTTATTTAAAATGATATTCCTCTAGCTTTTTTTTCTCTATTAGAAAGACTAGGTTGAGGTATTTCAGCTAATCCAAAATCATCTTGAGATGTAGGTAAGCCGGATATAACGTCTTGTTCAAGATCACCACTAATATTAGAGATCTTACGTTGTGTTGTTTCGTTTTGTTCTTTCTCGAGCTTTTCAATTTCTGCTTTTTTATCAACCTTAGCCGCGTCTTTTTTAGCCATTTTTTGCGCTATTAATCCTCCAGCAACTTTTCCAATCCCAGCGATAGCTTCTACAATAGCTTCATTGCTTCCATACGTGGCAGTTGTTGGTACGTTTTCGTAAGCACCACCTTGAATACCACGTGAAGACTGAAAAGTTAATCTAAAAGGAGAACTTGTATTATTTTTAATTATGCTCATGTTTTTATTTTTTTGATTTATTTTTTTGACAAAAGTTTCTAGCAGCTTCTACGCTACCAAAACCCCATTTTGTTAAAGCTTTAGCTTTTTTGGTTGGCTCTCCATTAGCTTCTTTCATAGCTCCTTTCATGCCCGCAAATCTACATGCAAACGAAACTCTTCTAGGATTTGTACCGCTAGTTAGTCTCTTGCCCATTCCTGGGTTTTCTTTGCGCATCTTTTGGTTTGACGCTTCGTAAGCTGCTTCTGTTATGAAAAACGGGGATTGCTTATATGCCATCACTCTTCTTTTTTAAGGTTAACCCACTTAGATATTGTATAACCTATTGTTATTATTAATAAAAATATCTTCAAAGGCGTTTCCAATTGAGTTAGTGTTGTCACTCCTAATGCTCCAACATTCATAGCATATAGCTTTATATCTGACAAGTCCATTATCTATAAGCTTTTGCCTTCTGTGTGATAGGTGTTTCTGGAGTGTGGTTACAAGGATATTTAGAAACTTCCATTCCTGAAATACCAGAACTTGATCCTTTACCCATTGGAAAACCTTCTTTGCTAAGTGGCCCGTCCCAGATAGCGTTTTCACCTACCTGACCTGATAGATCTACTTTTAAGTTTTTAATTTTTTTCATATTAGTATTTTTTACTGCATTTTTTAAATAAAGGAGCTGCTCCCACTGAGTTTTGTCTTTGATCAACCCCACCATAAATACCTTGAGCAAATTGTTGAACACCTTCGTTAAAAACCGGTTGGGCATTACCAAGCATATTAGCCTGTTGAGGTGGTACGTTTGTCATTTGCTGAACTGGTTGACCTGTTAAAGGGTCAACACCAACTTGTTTAGTTGGGGCGTTACCACTTGTTGCGCTTAAATCTTGATTGTAATTTGGCATATTATCTTTCTTTATCTTTGTTTACGTTTTTAATAGAAGTTATAAGAACTTTGTCTGTATAAGTCTTACCTTTCATAATACTGTTTCTGTGGTTGCTAGTTGGCAAGTCATCTTGACCTAGTATGATTCTATACATATGCTTGATTAAATGCTTACACTTAAACGATGTTTTGTATATATGATACTTTTGAGTTGTTCTATTTCTTTTTCTCCAAACAACTATCCAGCCTTCTTTTAATAAACGATTCCAGCGGCGGTTATCCCAACTATAGGAATAACTACCAGCTTCGAAATCTTTTTTTGTAAACATATCCATGCAATCTAAGTATATCAATAACTCTAGATCAGCATCGTTAAGGTCGTTGTTTCTGCAAGCCCATTTACGTATTATACGATAATGTTTAAACAGATTCATATTTTTTATGTCATCTGCGTCTAGCCTTTTCATAAAACAACAACTACATCTTGCGCTTTAATAACGTGATATGTTTTCTTGTGTATTTCTATCTTATGCCCAGCGTGTCTATCAAAGAAGATTTTATCACCTTCTTTTAATCCTTCAACTTGTTCACCAGCTGATAATACATTGGCTTCAGTGTAACGGATATCCTCACGTTGGTTTTCTGCAAGAAGTAAACCACCTTTTGTTTCGGTGGTTCCTTCTTTTATTTTTTCTATTATTAAGTTTCTACCTATCGCTTTCATCAATTCTTAAATTATTGATTACACAATCAGTTGATAATATAGTTGTCGCTACTGAAGCTGCGTTTCGAAGAGCGCTTTTGGTAACTAGCAAAGGGTCAATAATACCTGACTTAATCATATTTACCATTTTTCCTGTAACCACGTTTAGACCTCTTCCTTTAGCTTTAGGTAAATCCACGTCTGTTATACCAGCGTTTTCTAGTATTGTCTTAAAAGGTGCTCTAATTGCTTCTAAGAGCAATTTTTCACCATCTGACTTTGATACTATACTTGTTGCAGCATTTAACAGCGCAATACCTCCTCCAGACACTATACCTTCTTTGATAGCAGCTTTTGTAGCGCAAATAGCATCTTCTACTCTATCTGTTTTTTCTTTTAATTCAATGTCAGAATTAGCACCTACTTTTACAATTGCTATTCTAGCAGAAAGCATGCCTAATCTTTTTTCGAGCTTAATTATCTCATAAGCCTGCGTAGCTTCAGCTAGATCTCTTTTTAGCTTATCAATTGTAGCTAAAATCATTGGCCCTGATTCTTCAAACTGAAGTATAGTCTCGCTTTGAGTTGTAACTGCTTTTAAACACGTTCCTAGATGCTCTGGTTGGATTAAATCCATATCGTCACCTAAATCCTCATTTATAATTGTAGCTTTCGTTAGAAGCGCTAAATCCTGTAACATCTCCTGTTTGTTGACGCCTTGAGTAGGACCGTTTATTACATTAACCCTTATATTACCTTTGTTTTTGTTCATGGCTAAAGCAGATAAAACACCTTGTTCTAAATCGCCGATAATCAGCAAAGGCTTATTGTTTTTTATTACATACTCTAGCACAGATTGAATCTGTCTTATAGTGTCAACTGGTGATTCTATTAACAACACTAATGCATTGTCTAGTTCAGCTGATTTATTTTGAACATTAGTTATAAAATGAGAGTTCGTAAGACCTTTGTCATACTGAACACCGTCTACAACCTCAACTTCTGTTTTTCCATCTTGTGATGTTTCCATCATTACAATACCTGTGTTATCTACAGCTCTAAAAGCGTCGGCTATAACTTTACCTAGCTTTGGATCGTTATTTGTAGATATTGTAGCAATGTTGTCAATCATGTCCCCTTCAACTGGTAACGAAACACTCTCTAGGTATTTTACAACCTTATCAACACCGCTATTAATACCTTCTTTTAATTCTCTTGAATTTGCTTTATCTGAAACTTTATAAGCTTCAGTTAATATAGCGTGAGCCAAGACTGTGGCTGTGGTTGTACCATCACCTGCTTCTCTCACTGTTTTTCTTGCTGCTTCTTTTAAAAGTGTAGCACCCATGTTTTCCACGGGATCTCGCAAGATTATTGAATCTGCTACTGTAACACCGTCTTTTGTAATGATTGGTTTTCCAGTATGATCTTCTAGCATCACACATTTGCCGCTAGCTCCTAAAGTGGAGCTAACAGCTTTTGTGAGCTTTTCTATTCCTTTAAATACGTTAACTCTGGCGTCTTCACCGAAGTTAAGGTTTTTGACAATTGCGTCCATATTTGATTTAATTTAATTTAATTGAGTGTGGTTTATTTAAAGGTTTTTACTACTTTTGGTCCGTCGATAAATTCAACTTTCTTTAAATAGTGCGCTACTGTTTGGTCGATAGCTGTTTCAGCTCCTTCTAAAGTTTCACGCCTGGTAACATCATGCCAGTTTTCTGGATCTTTGACGTCTTGGTACTCTGTTTGGTAAAATCCATTGATAAGCTGGACAATTCTCCAGTTTTCTTTGTTAGCTATGTGTTTCCATAGTTTAACTTGGCTTTTGCCTGGTTGTGGGTGACTACTCCACGATTCAGTCTGGTAAAAAAGTGTCATTGGTTTTGGTTTTAAAATTGACATTGGTTTTATGCTCTTGTAGCATATGGCTATTATTACTCGTTTTGCTCGGTATTTACTCCCCTATTGTCATTGTTACAGATGTTGGGTTTATTAAGTCTTGTATTTGATTAGCGATACTAGTCTCTATGCTTGCCACGGTTTTTTCTCCCATAGCTTCTTTTGTCCACTCAACTACTATTTCGTTAGTTAAGTCTTCAAATGGTATAAATGTACTACCTTCGCTTAATGGTACAATTTGAGTGCCTATCGCACTAGATGAGTAATCGCCATCAACCCCTGTTACTATCCAGTGTACATTATACACTACATCTGTCTGCCCTTCTTCTTGAGGGTGTACATCCACTGTTTTACAATTCCAATCGTAAGTTACTTCCATTTTTATGTTTATTTTATATTTATTATGTTATTACTTCTACATAGACACTCCAACCTGGCCCCATAGTTAAACCATAAAACCCAACCCAATAATCTATATCTAAATTATTAGCTGTTACTGAGACAGTAGGGCTTCTTAACCAAAAAACCTTACCTGGGTTACCGCTAGGGCTGCCGCCAGATGCTTCAGCATAGTAATAAGTATTGTCTCCACCTGTATATGGCGGTGGAGTTAGCCCTGTATTTGGCGAAGGTGTGCCACTTGTAGATCTTTTATTAAACCTCATAGGAGTTGTACCTGTTGCAATGTCAAAAAAAGCAGCACTACTGTAACTAGAAGTGTCAACTCTAGTTGTTTGAAAAGGAGTTCCTGAATAAGTATCTAGATCAAAAGTTGTTCCAAACAGTGTTAAATTACCTCCAATTTGAAAATCACTAGCGTAACTGCTTCCGCTTGTATATTTCCACACAACTTTAACATCATGGCCAATTAAGTCACTTGAAACTGCATTAGACCTACTAGACCAAGAATTGGAGCTTGATGTACTTACATTAACAATGTTCAAAAGCCTACCAACCCAAGGTCCATCGTAGTTTCTAAAATTATATAGTTCATCTCTATCACCCTCATAATTAGGGTCAAATAAATTTCCATTAACATTAGCAGCGGAAAAACAAGCTATTAAATCATTTGGGTTTTGTTTAGAAAAATCTGGATAATCAGCTACATCTTGTAGTGAAAACGTATCATTATCTGGAATAGCCATTATTTTTCTAGCTTTTCTAACCTTGCTTCTAACTCAGCAATTTTAGTTATTAATAAATCTATATATGCTACGGACTTTAATCCATCGTCTGCTGTTCTCACGAACTCAGGGTGTTTAATTTCTAGCTCTTGAGCTATAACACCTGCTCTTTTAATTCCAGGCTCAGATTTTAATTCAAAGTTTTTCCAGTCGACGTCTATGTGTTTAGTGTCTATTTCTTTTATGTTATCTTTTAGCGTTTCGTCAGAAGATAGTATGAAGTTTGTAGCTGTAGCTGTTGAGGCTAAAGTTAATTGGCCAGCACCACTAATACTAGCTACGTTGTTTGAAGTGCTATCTACAGTACCAGCTTTCCATATCCAACCTCTAGTAGCAGTTCCACTCATTGTCATATATGTAGCCCAGTCTCCGCTTACACCTCCATAAGTACCTAGATCTACCGTTTGTGCAAACAACAGTCCATATTGTGGATACAACGTAGGACCTCCGTATAAAGATATACCTCTACCAAGCTGTCCACTTGTGTTGTCAACCCCAAGTCCAGCTGTCGCGCTAACATAAGTAGAGGAATGTATTTCTCCACTTACATCAAGTGCAAACCCAGTCCCAATAGAAGTTACCCCAATACCAACTTGACCTAATTGATTAATACGCATTCTGGGTTGAGGCGAACTTCCGGAAGTTGGATGTGCTGTTTTGAAGTCTAAAATACCGCCTCCGCCATTACCCGAGCCAGGTGCTTGAGATATAGAGCCTTGTATCGAAGCCGAGGTATATCCCAGGATATTGCTATTATCGTCTTTCATAGCAAATTGAATAATTCCTGTCGCGTCACCAGCGCTACCTGTAGTATCACTGTTACTTAAAGTTATAACTGCTGCACCAGAAGAAGTAGCACCTGCAGTACCTACCGCAAGCGTAGCGGTAGTACCAAAAGATGAAGTTAAACTAGAACAATTAATCATTGTACCGTAGTTTCCTATTGTAAGTATCTCAGCAGAGTTTTCATCAAATATACTAGTAGTAAAAGCTTCACCATCCCAATCACCTAACCTTAAGTTATTAGAACTTTCAGCGGCCCAAGGTTTTCCATTTATTCTATATCCATCACCTCCATTAGCATCTATCTCTCCGTCAACTTGAAGTTTAGAGTTTGGACTCGTTGTCCCGATCCCGACCTCGCCGTTAGCTGTTACTCTTAATCTTTCGTGTCCACTAGCCCCACCAGAGTCTGGAGATGTTAGTACCGCAAACCCTGTTTTGTTACCAAATGAACTCTCCGATACAGCCGCAAGTCTTACCTCTTTACCGTAATCTGAAACATAACCGCCATTTAAACTTATATAGGAATAATCACCAATATCTACAGAACCTCCCTTAAACATAGCCTGATGTGATTCACCAGTTGTGTAGTCTTGTACGTGAAGTTTAGCTTGAGGGTTAGTCGTTCCAATACCGACGTACCGGTTGCTGTCAGTTATTAATGTTAGGCTACCGCCATTAAAGATTTTAATGTTTTCACCATCCCCTACTATATAAGCTTCATCTGCTATCCCGTCTATATCACCAATTTCAAACGCGCCGGAGGGTGCATTTATAACAAGTGTTCTATCTCCACCTAATCCATCTGAAACTTCAAGAGAATCTCCTATGCCTGTATAGCCAGCAACAGCTAATTTATAATTGCCAGGACTAGTTGTTCCGATTCCAACTTTATTGCTCGAAGCGTCGACATATAAAACATCTGTATCTACTTGTACGGTATTTAAAAACTTTATAGCCATTTAATTAAATTTTATTGTTATTACCCTATTTTCTGTATCAAAACTCTAATACTGTTTGAAGTTGGCGCTACTGCAAAAACAATAGTCACAAGTCCACTAGCACCTCTTACTACGTCAGCGTAAACTGTTTCACCAGAAGAAACTTCGACTAGTTCAATCATAAACGAAGATGAATCTGTCCCAAGTTGGTGTGTTGCACTGGTTATTTGTAATGAAGTTAGAGTGCCGTTTCCTATAAGCCCAGAAAAAGTGTTTGATGTATTTGTGTCAGTGTTTGTAACAGTTGCAATACCAGCTGCGTAAGCTACTGATATCCCCGTTCCTGCTGCTACAGCACCTGCACCAATAGTTCCAGCAGAAGCTGTGGTTATACCAATGGTTCCAGTGGTGGTTATTGGTCCTCCAGTTATTGGACCAGTTGTTAGAATATTTGTTACAGTTCCGCCTGAATTAGTATCTGTCCATGAAGCTGTTAACGTGCCACCATCTTGTTGAGTAGCGGTTAAAGTTTTTGTTGACGTTCCCGTCACGTTTAAAGCAGTTATACTATTATCGTAGCCAGTGTTCCATTCACCTGAGTTTCCTCCAGGAGCAGTCATTACGCCTCCAGCGGTAATTGCACCTCCAACAGTAAGAGCATCAGTAGCTGCATTGTACGTTAAACCAGCATCTCCAGCAACATTTGCAGTACCTGTCCAATAAGTTAATTGGCCAGCAACTCCAGACCCTGAAAGTGTAGATGTATTATCTACTTTTTGCCATCCATCTGCCCCTGCGCCTGTACTTACATATATAGCCCAGTCACCAACTTTCCAATCTGTAATACCGTCTAAGTCTGTGCTACCCGCGACTGATACAATCCAGAATTGACCATTGTCAGGTGTTGCTCCCGATAAATCAGGTGTATCAGTATCTGCATTCCAGTTACCTTCAAAAGATAACCCAGAGGGTATGTTTGCAATTTGTCCTGTTACAAAATCATAGATTTGGTCCCCAGTTGCTAGCGCTGTGCCTCCATTTACTACTGCAGCTGTTTTTGCAGCAACTTCGCTGCTTACTATTTGAATAGTGGTGTCATCTACATCTACTGCAACATCATTAGCGTTAACGGTAATACCATCACCCGATCCAATATTAAATGTAATTGTTTCATTGGCAGCTTGATCTAAGGTAAAAGCACCACCAGTTGTAAGACCGCTTCCTGCCTCTAATGTAATAGTAGCATCGCTTGGAGTCACAGGCGCTGAACCAGCCGTGATAGACGTGATATGACCCGTTGAGTTCGTTGTTATAGAAGAAGGATATGCGTAAGTACCTGCTGTTCCAAAAGTATCGTGAGTTACTGATATAGTTGAATTTCCAGACTGGTTTGCTGTAAACGTACCAGTGCCACCTAAAGCTCCCGTTCCCTGAACAGTTAAAGTTCCATCGCCTACTGTTGGCAAAGATGCCGAGGTTATATAACCCGCTCCGTTTGTTATTTGATTGTTATTTATTGCAAAGGTTACATCAGCTAGACCCTGTCTGGTTAATGTAACTGTTCCACTAGCGACACTACCGCCTGTTACGTAATTGTTAGTGTCTGTGTTGTCTCCTACAAATTCCCAAGAACCATTTTCACCTACTTTAAGACCAGGTGTTGCACCGGTGTTATAATATAATTGACCATCAACCGGTGTTCCAGCCGCGGCATCGCTCGGTTGATTTTCAATTGTTGCATGAAGTAGTTGATTTTGATTGTAATCAACATTGTTTAAAAAATTAATTGCCATTAGTTTGTTTTTGTTAGTTAATGAAAGCCTTTCCTGAAAAGGCTGCTGAAAAGTTTATTGTTAAGTTATTTATATTGTTGAATACAACTTCACCGTACACCTCAAAATTGTTTATGTTAACAGATGTTACCGAAGGGAATTTGTTCAGGTCGTGCTGGATCACCCAAGTATTAGATGCTACGTTTTGAGTAAACACGAATGTCTTATCACCAACACCTGAAGATATAGTGAATGTAGCGAAGTTGTAATACTTTTCATTTTCAACCGCACCGTTACCACCGATATAAGTTAGCTCTAATGTATAAGTAGTTGTAGCTGGTATTAAGGTGTACGATGTAATCTCATAATGACCAAAGTCTGATATGTCTTCTTGTTCGTTTATTAATATCTCTGAACCCACTAAATAGTTTAAGAACGCTACAACTTCTTGAGTGGACATGTCCTTGTAAGATATAACTATAGAAGATATATCTGAAAAATTAGTTCCACCTGCAATACCAGTAAACTGACCATCGTTAGCGGTGGCTGTGTTAAACTGAAATACCATCTGCGCAGATATAGACACCTTACCATTTATATTAAGATATTCTGCTATAGCTTTTGCGGAAAAATTCCTAGTTATTCTATTACTAGATTCAGTTCCGATCCACGAATCATCGTCTTGTACCTCTCTATCTCTAGGATATGAACTTATTCTAGCCATGTTTTAAGCTTCTGTGTTTATTATTCTGTAGGTTACATATATGTCTATAGTGGTTGTTGCGGTGCCTGTTTCTATAGGGTTAGAATTAGTAATAGAGTTTTTAAATAAAACATCCCCAATAACAGGTCCTATATCACTGTAACCTGCGTCAATAACTGGTTTGTAAAATTGCCCAACCACTTCGCTATTAGCTACGCTGACGGGTATTATATACTTGTAACTTACTCCTGAAGGCGTGGCTGGTTCTATCGTTAAAGGTTGTGCAAAAGTTAGTTTGTTAGCAGCCGATTGATTGTTTACTCTAACCATAACAGAAATAACATCTGCAACTTGGTCATCTTCTAAGTCAATTACTTTTACAGGGTTATTACCCGACACTTTTAATTGCGCGGTTGTAATAGTTAATTTCTTACTCTTTAGATTACCAGTTGCTAAAGCTACTATTCCGCTAATAGGAAAGTTTACAGTTATTGGGTCAGCATCTGTGTTTGCTAAAGGCATCGATGTACCCGCTAGTAAGTCGCTTGCTTTAGGTGTACCTATTCGGTAGCTATTTATTATCGCCATGTTTTTATATTTTATGAATTTTTTGTGCCATTACCGTAACCGCCTCTATTTTGCTTAACGCTTACGAATCTTTTTTTAGTATGATCGTAGTCTTTGCCATTTAGCCAATTAGCGCCATGTTCTTTAACTGCTGCTCTTCTCTCCTTCTGGCACTCTGCTCTCTTCTCTTCTCTATCTGGAGTGTTAGCTTCTGCTAAATCTCTAGTCTTTTTATCTTTCGCCGCTTTAGGACTTAGTTTCTGCGCCATAGTTAGTTTAATCTTATATCTATATATACTTACACATAGAAGCGTCTATTTACTCTAAGTAGCAAAGTGTGACATAAGGCCCTTACTAGTGTATATTAATAGGCTAGTGTCACTATTTTGAAAAAATGTTACATATATGGGACTGTGGTGTTGTATTTCTCCTAAGAAAACTTGAATCTCTAGGAAAATCGCAATCCATTTGCCGGGTCCCCCAGTTTTTTATCCACATTTACGCATATATATCGGGTTTTTATCCATATTTCCCCCACTATTTTACGTTTTTTCTAGAATAAACTAAACTTTTATTATACAAAGTTAATACGATACATATTGGATAATAATAATGTAAGTAACAAACAAATAATAATCTTTAAATAATAATAATAAATACTATGGAATTAATTAACTACATCGATTTTACTTCAATATGTGAAGATCACAATTTAACAACTGGCGACATGTCATTTGACGAACAACAACAATTAGAAAATATAATACAAAACTTTATAAATAATAACAAATAAATATTACAAACTAAATACGATATGTATTGGATAATATAAATGTAACTAATAAATAATAATAACTAAATAAATAATAACTATGCAAAATTTACAATCAAAACGCTTCGTCGTCAGAAAATCCTTAATCGGAAAAAATCAAATCATTGAAGTCACTTTTAAAAGCGGCAAAACATTCACTTACAATCACGATATTGTATATGAACTAATGAAAGATAAACTTTCAACAATGAATTGCTTCGAAAAGTATAAATCATATACTTCTTCAACTTCAGTTCCAGTTGTACTTCGTGACAAAGTAGTAATATAATACTACTTGTCATGACAAACTGTCACACTGAGTGTCATACTCTAACTATAAATAAAACAAATAAATAATTATACACCTATAAACAAAACTAATATGAGAAAATTCATTCACACTATTGTACTAAAAATCAGTAACTTTAAACTATCTGACTATGTAGAAATTGGTTTCGCTCCGAATGAAACTAAGTGGTAATTCAAAAATACAAACAAAATACGTTTCTTGTTGGATAATATATATGTAACTAATAAAAAATATAACTATGCTATACGCTATCAAATACTACGAATCAACTTCTTATCGCGAACTATTAATTGATGTTCTGTTGTCTCAACACCAATCACTTGGCTTGAAAGTTCCTGAACAATCTTACTGGACTCGCTTCGATACCAACTACTTAGAAGAGTTGTTAGTGATCTTATCGCGAACTCTATAAGTTAATACAAACTTATAAATAAATAAAAATGGTGACTATCCGAACCATGAGGTGGGGGCACTCAAACTGGATAGGAAATAAAGACATAACGGTTTCACTCTGCGTTTTGACTAAGTGAGCTCTACTTTGTGAGGTGGTTCGATTCCACCAATGTCTACAAACTAAATACGATTATCTTTGGATAATATAAATGTAACACAGAGACAATAACAACTAGCAAATTCAAAATAAGCACTATTGTTTCTGTTGTTACTAATTAATAACTAATAAAAATAAATAACTATGTCAACTCAATCTTATACACTACTAAAAATATCGTGGAATTTATACGATACTCATTACACTAAACTCACTGAAGAACAAAGATCTAAAGTGTGGGATATTTACTATGATTTCTACTAAACTAAATAACTATGCGAATAATTAAACACTTTAATCCACACTTTCCAGAGCGTGAAACTTACAAATGTACTATACGATACACTACTAAGTTCGGTACGCTCGATGAAGTAACTCAATGGCGTGATGACCAAATGGAAAACGAAGATTATTACAAGTCGCTTGAAGAATCAAATACTAAAGCGGCAGGTGAATTCTATAAAAAATTAAACTATAAAGGCGATTAATATGAAAATAATACAAATAATAAACAATAAAGAAATCGATATGACTTCTCTTATACTAAAACAGATGTCGGGTGAGCTGACTCGTGATGAAGTCGAACAAGTGATAAATGATAATGTCGTTAAAAACTCTGATTAATATGAAAACAATATATATAGACATGGACGGTGTACTCGTTGATTTACAACCTACACTTAATAAAAAAGGTTGGTATCAAAGTATATTTAAAGATCTTCCACCAATGAAAGATGCAGTGGAATCTTTTAATAAACTATGCGAATCAGATAAGTATGATGTGTACATCTTATCTACCGCTCCGTGGAATATGCCTATTTCTTGGACACATAAGCGCCAATGGGTAAGTAAATACTTAGGTAATAACGCTTACAAACGTTTAATACTTTCTAATCACAAGAATTTATTACGCGGCGACTATTTAATAGACGACAGAACAGTCAATGGAGCGAGCGAGTTCGACGGTGAGCTAATACAGTTCGGTGTAGGTAAATATCCTAACTGGCAAGAAATATTAAAAATATTAAAACCATGAATAAAACTAAAAGAACTAAGCGTAAATTTAGTCACCATAAGATTAAATTAACAGAGATCGAAGCGATCGAGCGCGAATGGGCGATGAGATATAACTCTGAAATACCTTTATGGCAACAAGAAATGTATCAATAATACAAACAAAATACGATTATCTTTGGATAATAATACTGTAACAAACAAATAATATACTATGAAACAAATTAAATTTATTAACTCAACAACTATCAAACTAGACGGTCAAACTTACAAAGGTTATCCTGTCGGCGAGTTACCAAAACGCTTCGCATTTATCTATGACGAAGATAAAGATCAAGAAGGTATCACTGAGTGGTTCAACTACAAAGGTATAACTTTTGTCGAGTACAATCCTTCAATCTGGTCTTACCTTTAATATGAATATGAAGGAAGCGTGTCAAGCTATGATAGACGCGAGAAGAAATCGTGCGCGAGGGCATAGACTCAAGCACTCACATGAGGTGTGTAGCGGACTGACTGATAAAGAGTGGAATGCTATGGTTACAAGGCAGAAAAGCTCTTTCGCCAAAGGCAAGTCGTTCGCTTACACTGCTCGGTGGAATGATTACAAAGTAAACTATAAAA
>Ga0209137_1001907_pt1 | contig 19079 bp, 17 predicted proteins | sample SaaInl5LU_22_DNA_FD_184642 | JGI IMG/M metagenome (GOLD analysis project Ga0209137, IMG submission 184642) | Marine microbial communities from expanding oxygen minimum zones in the Saanich Inlet - ESP_105LU_22_DNA (SPAdes) (version 2) | ecosystem: Environmental > Aquatic > Marine > Intertidal... | reverse complement strand
CCAGAAGCGGAAAAATCATAGCCATTGTGACCAAAGGAGACGTCACTGTAAGAGGCTTGGCAGACCATGTTATTGAAGTGCCAGAAACGCTTGATTGGTTAAGCCCGCTGGTGACTACCCTGCCTTTACAATTGCTTTCCTATCATATTGCAGTACTTAGAAACTGTAATGTAGACCAGCCCAGAAACTTAGCGAAAAGCGTTACGGTGGAGTAAAAAATAAAAACTGACTACCGGTGGTAGTCGAGAAAAAATAAGATATGAAAGTAGGAATCGCCTTTTCAACCTTTGATTTGTTGCATGCCGGGCATGTAAAGATGCTCGAAGAAGCCAAACGTCAGTGTGATTATTTAATCGTAGGCCTACAGTTAGACCCTTCAATTGATCGCCCTGAGAAAAACGCACCTTCACAATCTATAATAGAGCATTATATTCAGCTCAAAGGCTCCAAGCATGTAGATGAAATTGTACCTTATGTATCGGAACAAGATTTAGAAGACATCTTACACTCTTTTAAATTGGATGTTCGCATCATTGGTGATGAGTACAAAGAAAAGAACTTTACGGGTAGAACCTATTGTGAAGAAAAAGGAATAGAGCTCTATTACAACTCTAGAGATCACAGGTTCTCTTCTAGTGGACTTAGAAAACAAGTGAAAATAGCAGAAGATAAATAAGATATGAATATTACAGTTATAGGATCCGGATATGTTGGGCTCGTTTCAGGGACATGTTTTGCAGAGATGGGAAACAGGGTAACTTGCGTAGACATAGACCCAATCAAGATTGAAAAACTAAATCAAGGGATCATTCCTATTTTTGAACCTGGTTTAGAGACGATGGTGTTAAAAAATGTGAAAAATGAAAATTTATTTTTCACAACAGCGCTAGATAAAGCTTTACAAAATTCTGAAATCGCTTTTATAGCAGTTGGAACTCCTATGGGAGATGACGGTTCTGCTGATCTACAATATGTATTGGCTGTAGCGAAATCTATAGGGCAATCGATGCAAAAAAGATTGATTGTTGTGGATAAGTCTACCGTACCTATTGGAACTGCAGATAAAGTAAAGGCTACGATTCAAAAAGAACTAGATATACGAAATTCTGATTTAGAGTTTGATGTGATTTCGAATCCTGAGTTTTTAAAAGAAGGAGCTGCAATAGATGATTTTATGAAACCCGATCGAGTAGTGATAGGAGCAGATTCTGAGATTGCCTTTAAAAAAATGAAAGAATTATATTCACCTTTTTTCAGATCTCATGACCGTTTTATTACGATGGACATCCGTTCTGCTGAAATGACCAAGTATGCTGCTAATGCAATGTTAGCTACTAAAATTTCTTTTATGAATGAAATTGCTAATATCTGTGAAAAGGTAGGAGCAGATGCGAATCAGGTACGAATCGGAATTGGTTCGGATCAACGAATAGGGTATAGCTTTATATATCCAGGAGTAGGCTATGGAGGTTCTTGTTTTCCAAAAGATGTAAAAGCACTCACAAAAATAGCCAAAGAAAATGGCTATACTGCGCAATTGATAACCGCAGTAGAAGAGGTGAACGATGCACAGAAATTAGTGATTGCTCAGAAAATTATAAACCGTTTTGGAGAAGATTTAACTGGTTTTTCCTTTGGTATTTGGGGCTTGGCCTTTAAGCCAGGGACAGATGATATGCGTGAAGCACCAGCCATTTATGTAATCAAAGAATTAGTGAGCAGAGGTGCTATAATAAAAGCATATGATCCGAAAGCTGTTAATGAAGCAAAAGAGCATTACCTAAAAGGAGTTTCAAATATAACATATGTTGATTCTAAGTATGATGTTTTAAAAGACTCGGATGCCCTAGTTTTACTTACCGAATGGAAAGAGTTTCGTTCTCCAGATTTTGAAGAAATAAAAGTACAATTAAAAACACCTTTAATTTTTGATGGTCGAAATCAATATATTGCTTATGATTTGGAGAATAAAGGATTAGAGTATTATAGAATTGGAAAATAAATGAATTTAAAAAAGACATCTAAAATATACATCGCTGGTCATAGAGGAATGGTAGGGTCTGCTGTATGGAGAGCATTAGAATCTAAAGGCTATACTAATTTAATAGGGAAGACCAGTAAAGAACTTGATTTAAGAAATCATCAAGCTGTTATTAATTTTTATAAAATAGAACAACCTGAAATAGTTATTGATGCTGCAGCAAAAGTTGGAGGTATTCTTGCGAATAATGATTTTCCATATCAATTTTTAATGGAGAACATGCAAATTCAAAACAATTTGATTGATGGTGCGCATAAGGCAGGTACTGAAAAATTTATTTTTTTAGGGAGTTCTTGTATTTATCCAAAGTTTGCTTCACAACCTTTAAAAGAAGAATATTTATTAACAGACTCTTTGGAGTCGACCAATGAATGGTATGCGATTGCAAAGATAACAGGTGTAAAAGCTTGTCAGGCTATTCGTAAACAATACAATAAAGACTATGTAAGTTTAATGCCTACCAACTTGTACGGTTCCTTTGATAATTTTGATTTGCAATCTTCGCATGTATTGCCAGCGATGCTTCGTAAATTTCATGAGGCTAAAATAAATAACCATTCAGATGTAACGCTTTGGGGAAGCGGAACTCCAATGCGAGAGTTTTTGTTTGTAGATGACATGGCAGAAGCGGTTGTGTATGCGTTAGAAAATAATTTACCAGAATATTTATACAATATAGGTACTGGAAAAGATATTTCGATAAAAGAACTGGCAGAGACCATTCAAAGTGTAACAGGGCACCAAGGAAATATTCTTTGGGATGCCTCAAAACCAGATGGTACGCCAAGAAAACTAATGGATATTTCCAAAATGAAAAAACTTGGATGGCAATATACAACAGAATTAGAAGACGGCATTAAAAAAACCTATTTATGGTTTTTAGATAATATAGATAAGATTAAAGAAATAAAGTTATGATTATGAAAGTTGCACTAATAACAGGAATTACAGGACAAGATGGTTCTTATTTAGCAGAGCTATTGTTAGAAAAAGGGTATGAAGTGCACGGTATCAAAAGAAGATCTTCTTCATTAAACACAGACCGTATTGATCATTTATACCAAGATCCTCACCACCCGAATCAACGCCTAAAATTACATTATGGTGATTTAACAGATGCAATGAATCTGACCAGAATTATAAAAGAATGTCAGCCCGATGAAATCTACAACTTAGGAGCTATGTCTCATGTAAAGGTGTCTTTTGATACGCCAGAATATGTTGGAAATGTAGATGGTTTAGGTACTTTACGTATTTTAGAGGCGGTTCGTTTATTGGGATTAGAAAAGAAAACAAGAATTTACCAAGCTTCAACCTCTGAATTGTATGGTGGAATGCCAGAGAATAAAAATGACAAAGGGTTTTATGATGAGAATTCACCCTTTTATCCACGATCACCTTATGGAGTCTCAAAAATATATGGTTTTTGGATCACCAAAAACTACAGAGAAGCCTATAATATGTTTGCATGTAATGGTATTTTATTCAACCATGAAAGCCCAAGAAGAGGAGAAACTTTTGTGACTCGTAAAATTACACGAGCGACTGCTAGAATTGCTTTAGGATTACAGGATAAAATTTATTTAGGGAATTTAGATGCTAAAAGAGATTGGGGGCACGCTAAAGATTATGTGCGTATGATGTGGATGATTTTGCAGGCAGAACAACCTGAAGATTGGGTAATTGCTACAGGAAAGACCACTACGGTTAGAGATTTCGTAAGAATGGCATTTAAGGAAGTTGGTATAGATTTAGAATTTATAGGAAAGGGAGTTAATGAAAAAGCTATAGTTACAAAATGTAATAATTTGGAATTTCAATTAGAAATTGGAAAAGAAATTTTATCTGTAGATTCAACTTATTTTAGGCCAACAGAAGTAGATTTATTAATTGGAGACCCAACAAAAGCAAAAGAGAAACTAGGTTGGGTTCCAGAGCATAATTTAGCATCTTTAATAAAGGACATGATGCAGTCTGACGTAATTTTGATGAAAAAAGATCAATATCTAAAAAAGGGAGGATATAGCTTCACTAATTCTTTATGAGTTGTCTAAAAAAGTTTTTTAAAAATAGTTATAAATTATAGAAATTGAATTTAACCTACATATTATTTAACGACATAAATAAAGATGGAAGAGCGAGGGAATTAATCAAGTTTTTATCAAAGGAAACTAACTTAACTTTGATAACTATTTGTTCTAATCCATTAGAAATAAAAAATGAGATAAATTTAATTTCTTCCCAATCAAAAAACACATTTTATAATTTATTCTTCTTTTGGTTCAACATATTTAAACAAATAAGACAAGCTGATATATTTTATATTGATAATAGAAAAGCAGTATTTGTATGTTTTTTCATTTACCCTTTTATCAAGAAAAAGATTTTAGTTCAAGATATGAGAGAGTTTTACACTTTAAAAGATAAAAGAAGTTATTACTCAAATGTTGGAACTTTAATTGAGGGTTTTTTTGCTAAAAATGTTAATTTTTTGATTACAGCAAATAATCCAAGAGCAAGATTAACAAAGAAAATGTATAACTTAAAACGTCAACCATTAGTTTATGAAAACAGGAGGTCATTTCCTGATGTAACTAGAAATAATAAAAAGATTATCAAATCTAAATATTTTGATTTATTAAGTAATTCTCACATCTCTATTAATAATTCTAAAATAAATTTAATATCTACTTCCGGTTTTACTTCTGAAAGGGGATGTATTGAAGTTGTAAAAGGTGCTTTGTTAAATGTTAAAAATGTTAATTTATATTTAATAGGAAAGACCTCAAAAAAAGATTTAAACTATTTAAAATCTTTTTTAATGGAGAATCAAATTAGCAATAATATTTTCTTATTAGATTCTATTACGTTATCGGAATTAAAAGAATTATTAAAAATAATGGATGTCGGAATAGTGAATTACTCTATGAAAAACAGAAATAATATATATTGTGCTTCAGGAAAAGTGTATGAATTTTTATCATTAAATATACCAGTTCTAACAACCGAAAATTATTCTTTAAAGGATTTTATTAATAATAATAATTTTGGTATTTCAAATAATGATTTTAAAAAATCAATAAATACTATGACAGAAAAAATTAGTTTTTACAAACAAAAAACTTCCAGCTTTTCGAATATTGATAAGATTTATAATTACAATAAAAACTTTGTCAAATCCTTAATTTTTAAAATTGAAAATAGCAAAAATGAAAAAAAATATTAGTCTTTTTTTTCAGCATGTGCCACCTTTCGCAGGAGCGGGTTCAAGGAGAGCTAAATCTATAATAGAGGGGTTAGGCAAATCATCAGATGAAGTTAATCTTAAATTATATACAACTGTAGAAAAAAATAAATTAAAAGAGATAGATAAAACTGTTGTTATATCTGGATTAAGCGAAGGCAATAAATCAAATTATCTATTTCGATTAATCAAAGAGATTCTTATTGGTTTTAAAGTTGGATTCAGAATAATATTTAAATATAATAAACCAGATTTATTAATAATATCTAGCCCTAGTTATTTTGGGTTTTTAGTTATTGGCTTTTTAGCTAAATTCCGAAAAGTTAAATATGCTTTAGAAATAAGAGATATTTATCCTGAGGTTTTTTATTATTCAGGCTTGTTAAAAAAGTTTAAAATCGTTTATAAAATTTTAGATTTTATGACCATCAATGTTTACAAATCAGCTGCAGTTATTGTTTGTTCTAATAAACTAATTGAAAAAAACATAAATGTTAAAGTCCCTAATGTAAAAACAGAAACAGTATTCAATGGTTTTCCCGATAATTTAATAGATTTAAGTAAAAATAAATTTGATGAATTTACTATATGTTTTCACGGTGTTTTAGGTGTTTTTCAAGATGTTAATACTTTAAAAAATGTAATAACCAAGTTAAAGTATTTAAATGTTAATGTTATCGCCATAGGATATGGTCCAAAAGAAAATTTGTTAAAAGACATAAAGCAAGATAACTTTAAATTTCTCGGAAGAAAAACTCTGAATGAAACAACTGAAATAATTAGTAAATGTCATTTAGGTCTATCTTTAAGAACAAAAGAATATATTTCATTAAACTGTTTTCCTGTCAAGAATTGGGAGTATTTGGGTGCAGCTATACCGTCAATAAATACCCCTCAAAATGAAGCTGCGTTATTTTGTTCAGAATATGAAATAGGACAATCATTAGAAAGTGGAGATGTCGATATGATTATTAATTATATAAATAAGTATGTGAATGACAAAGATTTTTATGAACTACAATCAAATAACTGCAGAATAATTAGAGATAAATATTCAAGATCTAATACTGGTGATTTAGCCGCAAAAATATTTTTAAATCTTATAAGATAAATGAAAAAAATACTAATTATATTCGGGACTAGACCGGAAGCTATAAAAATGTCACCTTTGATTAAAACACTCAAAGAAGATGATGAATTTAAAGTAATTACCTGTACTTCGGGACAACATAAGGAATTAGTTTATCAAGTTTTAGATTTATTTGAGATAATTCCAGATTATGATTTTGAATTAATGAGTAAAACAAAATCACTATCATTATCCGAGATATCCTCAAAAATAATGGACAAGCTTAATGGAGTAATTGAGATAGAAAGGCCTGATGCAATAATTGTACAAGGAGATACTACTACAGCAATGATTTCAAGCCTTTGTGGGTTTTATCATAAGATTCCAATTATACATTTGGAGGCTGGATTAAGAACTAACAATATATACTCTCCATTCCCTGAAGAAGTAAATAGAAAAATAATTTCAACATACAGTCAAATTAATTTATGTCCTACGGAACGAAATAAGCTTAATTTAATTTCTGAAGGTATCAAGGATAATACAATTTATGTTACAGGAAATACTGTAATTGATAGTTTATTATTGATTTCTGAGAAATTAGAAAAAAATTCTATTTTAATCTCAAGAACTAAAAAGACACTATCTGAAAAATTAGATTTATCTTTTTTAAGTAATGATTATATATTGGTTACATGTCATAGAAGAGAGAATCATGGTGAAGGATTATACAGTATATGCAAGGCTATTAAAGAAATAAGCTTAAAGTATCCTGAATTAAGTATTATTTTTCCCGTTCACCCAAATCCCAACATAAGAAATTTTGTTCATAAGGATTTATCTAACCTGGATAATGTTATACTATGTGACCCTTTTGATTATGTGGAGTTTATTTTTTTACTTAAATATTGCAAACTAATCATTTCAGATAGTGGAGGTATTCAGGAAGAAGCACCAACTCTTGGTAAACCAGTTTTAGTTACCAGGAATGAAACTGAAAGACAAGAAGCTGTGGAGTCTGGGACGGTTCTTCTTGTAGGTTCTGATACATCTAAAATAGTTAAAAGCACAACTAATTTATTAGATGACCCTTTAGCTTACAAAAAAATGGCCAATATTAACAATCCATACGGAAATGGTAATGCTTCAAAATTAATTAGTGGGATTTTAAAAAAATATAAATATTAATGAGAGATTCTATTAATAAATTATGGCCTTTTTTAAAGCCTGTAAGAAAAAAACAAATTTTATTTTTATTTATATTAATGATCATTTCCTCTATATTTGAGGTGGTTAGCATAGGTTCAGTTGTTCCCTTTTTAGGAATATTATTGTCACCAGAACAGGTTTTAAATAATGACATAGCTGGACCTATTTTATCGTATTTCAATTTAGTTAGTTCTGATGAATTGATTAATGTTTTTTCATCATTATTCATTATTGCAGCACTTATCTCTGGTTTTTCAAGATTCATGTTATTATTTCTTCAGAAAAGAATTGGTCATGGAATTGGATCAGATTTAAGTCATGATGTTTTTAGAAAGACTTTATATCAACCTTACAAAACTTTCTTAGATATGAATAGTAGTGAACTAATAGCTGGTATTTCTACAAAAATTAGCGTAGTCACTGGAAGTGTTTTAATTCCAACATTACAATTAATCAGTTCAATATTTGTTATTACATCAATTCTGTTGATTCTTCTCATTTTAGATCCATACCTTTCAATATTTACTTTTTTAACTTTTGGATTAATTTATTCATCAATATTATTTTTAACTCGTAAACAAATTAAAAATAACAGTAAAAAAATAAGTACTAGCTCCGAAAATTTAATAAAAGTTATTCAAGAAAGTCTGGGAGGAATTAGAGATATTTTGATTGATGGTACTCAAGATCAGTATTGTAGAATATATAAAAAGTATGATTCTCCTCTTAGGAAGTCAAAAGCAAATACGGAAATAATTTCAGGAATGCCAAAGTTTTTTATTGAAACTTTAGGTATAGTTTTAATTGCAATTGTCGCACTTAATTTTTCTAAAACAGAAAATGGTTTGATAGATGCAATTCCAGTTCTTGGTGCTCTAGCAATTGGAGCACAGAGATTACTACCAGTCATTCAACAAGTATATGCAAGCATAACAATGATTAAAGGGGAAAATGACTCATTTAATGATATAATAAACTTGCTAAATCAACCATTACCAAGTTATTTGTTTAATCAAAATCAAAATTTAAATTTTAAGGATAATATTGAATTCAAAGATCTATCTTTTAAATACGATGATTCATCAGAATGGATTTTTAATAATTTAAATTTTAAAATTCGTAAAGGTTCTAGAATTGGACTTGTCGGAACGACAGGAAGTGGAAAGAGTACTTTTTTAGATTTATGTATGGGGCTTTTATTTCCAAACAAAGGTAGTATTTTAGTAGATGATGTTCAGATTAACAGTGAAAACTTTAGATCTTGGCAATCAAATTTATCACATGTTCCACAATCTATCTTTTTATCTGACGCATCGTTAACTGAGAATATTGCTTTTGGTGTTCCTAGTGAAAAAGTTGATATTGAAAAAGTTAAACGTGCCGCAAAACAAGCTCAAGTATACGATTTAATAGAATCGTTACCAGCAAAATTTAACACTAGAGTAGGGGAAAGAGGTATCAAGTTTTCGGGTGGTCAAAGGCAGAGAATTGGAATTGCAAGGGCATTATACAAAGATTCAGATTTTATAATATTTGATGAAGCTACAAGCGCACTTGATAATGAAACCGAGATTAAGGTTATGGATTCTATAAATTCTTTAGATAGAAATATTACTTTTCTGTTAGTAGCTCATAGATTATCTAGCCTGAAAGGTTGTGATATTATTATTGAAATTCAACAGGGTGAAATAAAGTTAATTGAAAATAATCAAATTAAATAATAAAGTTGAAAAATTTAAAAGTATCAATAATAGGTTCAAAACCGAATGCTAACATACCTAAGTCGGATTTTTATTATTGTGCAAATTCTGCAGGGAGTTTTTATAAAGATGATATAATTACAAATGAAGGTTATAAAATAACATTAGTTGCAGCTTCAGAAATTGTTAAAAGTCAAAGAAACGATAAGCAAAAAGAAAAATGGCTTAACGAAAAATTTGATCATATATTGAATTCTGAATCTGATGAAATAATATTAATTGGAAATGAAAAGTTTCCAGAAGCTAAACTAAAGTTAGATAACTATTATAAAAAAAATATTCTACTAAAGAGCTTTGAAGATATAAACTCGTTAATTAAAAATATAGTTAGTTTGAGTTTCCCTATTATTACTAAAAGTCATTTTTTCCCACTAAGCTTTCAATCAGTAAAAATGGTTTATAAATATTTAAATGAAATATATTTATTAACTTTTAATAAAAACCATCTAACTAGTGGCTTGTTTAGACCTTCCACAGGAATTATTTCTCTTATTCACGCAATCTCTATTCACGGTAAAAATACTGAATATTATGTTTGTGGTATTGGACTAAATAAAAGAGAGATTTATCCAGACGGTTTTAATAATACATGGACACCTAGAGAGAATATGAATACTTTTCATGTTCTTGTTGACAAAAGGATTTGTGAAATTTTAAATAATGATTACAATATAAATTTCGATGATGATAGCTTTGACTTTTTAAAAACAATAAATAATGTTATTTAAAAAAATAATTATTAACTTATTTAGATTTATTCATAAGCTTTTTGGTTTTAATAAATTATCTTCTTATGAAAATAATGGTGGTTTTGATTATTTAACAAAGTTCAAGTTTATCAAAAAGGCTATTCATTTTTTGCCATATTCAAGAGGATTAACAATAAGAGGTGTTTCATTTTCGGATTACTCTAAAGATCCATTCGGGTCTTGTTTTAAAAATCAAGATTTTGAAAACTTTAATAAAGATATTTATATAAAAAATCTTGAAAAATTTTACACAAGTGAAAAAAATAAAAAAATAAAAGATTACAATAGTGTTTTTTTAAATTCAAAATATCAAGATTATCCAATTTGGTCATTTTCCTATCCTTGGGAAAATATGTCAATTGATGAAAAGTTTAAGTATTATCCTAAACTTGTCTTACAAAATAGAGCTGAATATGTTGTAAATTCTGATAATTTAAATTTTTCGAATCTTTATAATTTAGATTATGCAATAACACACGCAAATCAATTTGATAATTTATTAAATATAATAAATAGTCAAGGTTTTAATCTTAATTTATCAAGACCTAAAGTTATAATTTTGATTAAAAACAATGAATGGAAATGGATAATGTCAGGTCAAGGTAATCACAGAGCATATTTAATGAGGTTTTTAAAAAAATACTCCTTACCAGTTGAAATCGAGTCAGTTATATATTATGAAAAACTGAAAAAATTAAAAAAGAAAGGGAATTTGTCTTATACTGAAAAACAAGCAAAAGCAATTTTTGATTTTGTTTTTGATGGTTGTAACGTTAGTAGGGGAATCATATAATGAAATATTTACCAAAAAAAATAAGTTCTTTATTATTTTTAACTATTCCGTTTAGTGCTTTCGGTTTTTATATAGGGCCTCTATTGTTTAGTATTTGTTTTATCCCAATAATTTTTATTAATTTACTTTCATTACAAAATAGATTCCTTAAGAAATCGTTATCAATTAAATTTATAATATTTTTTTCAATATGTTTTATATCTTCTTTTGGTAGATACCCCATTTTAAGTTTTTTACCAAGCTTGCTTGTATTTTCTTTTTTACTATTTCCTTTTTTAACAAAAATTAAAATTATTAATACCCAAAGGCTAATGATAAATTCATTTGCCTTATTATCTATTTATTGTTTATTCGAGTTTATTATTGGCTTAATATCAGTTCAATTAATGTTTGATATCGAAAATTTTCTAAATATAAAGGGATCAACTACTACCTATAGAGGAATTCGAAGACTAAGAGGTGCATTTTTAGAGCCATCAGTTATGGGTATTGCACTCAATTTTTATTTACTATATTTTTCTAACTTAATAAGAATTTCTTTTTCAAAAAAAATGATTTTAATTTTTGTTGCTATACTTTTAATAATTCTAACATTTTCATCCTCTGCCTATGCCGCACTTACTTTAAATATTATTTTTACTATATTTAGTAAATTAAGAATTAAAAATATAAAACTTAATTTCAGAAAAATAATATTTTTATCAGTTTTCGCAATAGTTTTAGTTTTTGGTAATAATTATTTTTTTGCACCAATCTATAAAGCTCTTGAAAAACTAACTTTAATTCCAGATGTAATACTAAGTGGAAATATAACAGGAAGCGTCGGGTATAGAATAAATTCACTAATAGTTGCACCTATGTATATCCAAGAAGCAGATCTTTATGGGAGGATGCTTGGTACTGGATTTTCAAACTATTCTGATTATATAATTACCAATTATGGGCACAACGAATTTTCAGGATTCTATGATGGTAGCATTGGTAATATTTTTTCAGCAATTCTTTTATCTACTGGATTGTTAGGTTTTTTTTCATTCCTTTTTTTTATGAAAGAAGCGATATATATTCAGAACAAGTTAACACACATGAATTTTATTTTTCTAGTTATCATGGCTCTCATATCATTTGGTGATTTAACCTCACCATGGGTATGGATAATAATATATACAACTAAAATAAGTTTAGAGAATATTTATAAATATGAAAATTAAAAAATCAAAAAATCCCATCTTATCTATTGTTACTATTTGTTTCAATGATTATGATGCTTTAATCAAAACATTTAATAGTGTGAAAAAACAAAATTTTACAAACTATGAATATTTAATTATCGATGGAGGTTCAAAAGATGATACCATTAAATTTTTAAAAAAAAATAATGAGATTATTGATTATTGGGTCTCAGAAAATGATAATGGAATATATGATGCTTTTAATAAGGGTATTATTAAATCAAAAGGTAAATATATACACTTGCTAAACGCAGGAGATACTTATATGAATTCACATAGTTTATTAAATATTGATTTTAATTGTGGATTTGATTTTATATGTTCTTCAGTTTTAAAAAAATCTAGTAAAGATTGGGTCTGGTTGCCATTTATTAATAGTATTTCTAATTACGTTAACGTTTCACATCCTGGTTTAATAGTCAAAAATGAAGTGTATTTCAATAATTTATATTCAACTAAATATAAAATTGTTAGTGATGAGTTGTTTATATATAATAATGTTAAAACTGAGAAAACTAAAATATACAATGATATATTGGTTGAAATGTCTGATGGAGGGATTAGTACTGAACTATCTATTTCACATGAACTTGAAAAACACAAAATTCTAATAAAAGAGAAATTTAGAAATAAAGAAAAATTTATTTTGCACATTAAATATATTTTGGTTTTTTTAAAAAAAACCTTACTAAAATAAATAATTATGAAAAATGTAATTTTAGATTGTACCCTAAGAGATGGGGGTTATTACAATAATTGGGATTTTCCTATGGATTTAGTTCAAGATTACCTGACTGCAATGGAAGATTCAAAAATAGATATAGTCGAAATAGGTTTTAGATCTCTATTGAATAATGGATTTAAAGGACCCTATGCTTACTCAACAGATGGTTTTTTAAATAATATTGATATTCCAGAAAAGCTGAAGATTTGCGTTATGGTTAACGGGACTGAACTGATTAAAGATGGGGAATATTCAAAAAGTAGATTAGATTTATTATTTCCAAATACTTCTTTAAATTCGAAAGTAGATATCGTAAGAATTGCATGTCATTATAAAGATTTTAAAGAAGCTTTAAAGTCAGTAAACCCTCTACTGAATAAAGGTTATTCTGTGGGTTTTAATATTATGCAAATTGCTCAATGTAATGATGATGAAATTATAAGTGTTGGTTTAGATGCTAGTAAATATAACATTGATGTTTTATATTTTGCAGATAGTTTCGGTGGAATGACTCCAAGTAGTGTAGAATCAATTATAAACCTACTTAGACTTAATTGGAAAGGACAGATGGGTATTCATACTCATGATAATATGGGGCTAGCACTTCAAAACACTATAAAAGCTAATTCAATGGGCGTTACCTGGCTAGATTCAACAGTAACAGGAATGGGTAGAGGTCCTGGAAATGCCAAAACAGAGGAGTTAATTATGGAACTTTTCAATAAAAATGAAGATTTGTCTAAAACTGCATCTTTACTAAAATTGTTAAAAAGTCATTTTATACCCTTACAGAAATCATACGAATGGGGAAAAAATCCTTATTATTTTCTATCGGGGAAATTCGGTATTCATCCAAGTTATATTCAAAAAATGTTGTCAGATTCTAGATATAATGAGACTGATATGCTAGCTGTCATTAATCATTTAAAAGGTGATGGTATCAGAAAATATAATGAAGCAAAACTAAATAGTATTCTTAATTTTTACGACAAACCATCAAAAGGCACATGGGATCCTCAGTCTATAATAAAAGATAGAGAGGTCTTGATTTTGGGAACGGGACCAGGTGTTATGAATCATCGTATTGGTATTCAGGATTATATTAAATTAAAAAACCCAATTGTTATAGCGTTAAATACCCAATGCTCCATCGATTCAGAATTAATTGATTATCGAGTAGCTTGCCATCCAGTTAGATTATTAGCCGACTGTAAAATTCATACTACTTTAAATCAACCACTAATTACTCCTTTCTCAATGTTACCTAATAATGTGAAAGAAGAATTTAAAAACAAATCTATTCTTGATTTTGGAATTAAAATCCATCATAATAATTTTGAGTTTAATTTAAATTCTTGCGTGGTTCCTAATCATTTAGTAATGTCTTATGCTTTTGGAATTGCGGGTAGTGGAAAGGCTTCTAAGATCCTTCTAGCAGGATATGATGGATACAAAGATGAAGACCCTAGAAACGATGAAATGAATTCAATTATAAAATTATTTGTTAACACAATAAATTCCCCAGAAATAATAGCAGTAACACCAACTAGATATGATTTATTATGTCAGAGTATTTATAGTTTAATCCAATGATAAAAAAAAACCATATAACTTGCTTCTTACCGTGTAGAAAGGGTAGTAAACGTATTTTAAATAAAAATATGAGGCCTTTTTCAGGAAGGAAAAATGGTCTTTTAGAAATTAAATTAGATCAATTGATTAAATGTGATAAAATTGATGAAATCATAGTATCTAGCGATGATAGTTGTGTCCTAAACTACGCTAATAGTTTGAATTCGAATAAAATCAAAACATTTTTAAGAAATGACAAGTTATCATCTGATTTAACCAGTACTGATGATTTAATATTACATGCTTTAGACCTTATAAATTACGGACACATATTATGGACTCATGTAACTTCACCATTTATTTCTTCTAATCATTATAATAAAGTAATTGAAAGATATTTTTCAGAAATTGAAGGGGATTTTGATTCTTTGATGTCAGTAACTGAATTAAAGTCATTTATTTGGAATAACAAACCTTTGAACTATGATAGATCTGTTGAAAAATGGCCAAGAACTCAAACACTAAACCCTTTATATGAAATTAACAGTGGAATATTCCTTTCTTCAGCAAATAATTACAAGTCTTTTAAAGATAGAATTGGCAAAACCCCTTTTTTATATATATTAGATAAAATCACAGGTCATGATATCGATTGGCCTGAAGATTTCGTTATAGGTGAAGTAATTGCAAATAAAAAACTTAATGAATTTTGAATCTTTCTAAATATAAAACCATCATCTTCGATTGTGATGGAGTAGTTCTAAACTCTAATGAGATTAAAACAAATGCATTTTATGATTCAACGATTGATTGGGGAATAGAATATGCAGAAAAGTTAGTTCACTATCATGTCAGTAATGGTGGTGTTTCACGTTACATGAAGTTTAATTATTTTCTTGATCATATTATAAATCATTTAGATAATAAGCCAACTCTAGAGTTTCTTCTTGAGAGTTATGCGGAAATAGTTTACAAAAAATTATTAATCTGTGAGATTACATCAAAATTAAAATCAGTTAGAGCTGTTGCAAATAATTCGAAATGGATGATAATTTCTGGAGGTAAAGAAGAGGAATTAAGATTATTATTCAATGAAAGAAATATAGGACATTATTTTAACGGCGGTATTTTTGGAAGTCCAACAGATAAGTTATCAATTTTTCAAAGAGAAATAAAAACAAAAAACATAGAATTTCCAGCTCTGTTTCTTGGGGACAGCGAATATGATTTTGTTGTTTCTAAAGAAATAGGTGTTGATTTTATTTTCGTTAGTGATTGGTCTGAATTTAAAGATATAAAAAGTTATTCTAGTAAACATAAAATAAAATCCATTGGTAAAGTTTCCGATATTTTAAAGTTAAATAATGAGTAATAGTAATCTAAAAGTTTCAATATTTTCGACTAAAGAGTCCATAGGTGGTGCAGGTATAGCTGCAAAAAGACTCTTCGAATCACTTACTGGTCAGGAAAAAAATGAAATAAAGATGATTGTGGGTTATAAAATATCAAAGGATAAAAATGTTATTGAGATAAATACTTTTTCAAAGTATTTAATGAAATTCTATTCACGTTTTGAAAGTTATGTCTTAAAATCACAAAAGACTGAAAATAAAATTCATCATTCTTTGGGTCTTACAGGGGTTATCAATAGCAGCTATATTAATAGTTTAAATTCTGATATCATTAATCTTCATTGGATTAATTCTGGATTTATTTCTATAAATACAATTTCAAAAATAAATAAAACTGTAGTTTTAACTATTCACGATTCATGGATTTTTTTAGGAGCAGAACACCATCCTAATGGAGAATTGGACTTAAGGTATATATCAGGTTACAATAAAAAAAACAGAGATAATAATTACAGTTTAATTGATCTTGATAGGTTTATTTGGAGTATAAAAAATAAAAAATTATCATCTAATATTAATTTTATAGCACCAAGTCTTTGGATATATAATAAACTTAAAAATAGTTTAATTTTCAAGAATAGTAATATTACTCACATACCAAATGCTTTGAATACGAATATATTTAAACCTTTAGATAAAATGGAATCTAGATCTAAATTAAATTTGGATAATGCAGATAAAATCATTTTGTTTGGTGTTTTTGGTGATGCTTTTACTATTAATAACAAAGGCATAGATTTATTAATTAAATCTTTAGAAAATTTAAAAAATAATAATTATTTATGTTTGTGTGTAGGCCATCAATCTAAGAGTATTGAAATTGGAAAGCTTAAAATTATTTTTTTAGGGCACATTTCAGAAAATGAAAAAATGGCAATAGCTTATAATTCATCTGATGTTGTGGTAATTCCCTCAAGAATGGAAAACTTAACCCAAATGGGTACTGAAGCACTTTCTTGCGGAAAACCAGTTGTCGCATATGATATTGGGGGTAATTCCGATATAATTGAAGATAATTCTACCGGTTTTTTAGTAGAACCATTTAATACTTTAGAATTTTCTAGAAAAATTAATAAGGTTTTGAATTTAGATTTTCTCAAATCTGCTGAAATGTCATTTAGATGTAGACAAAAAGCTTTACTAAATTGGTCTTATCCGGTAGTTTCAGAAAAATATAATAATTTTTTTGAAAAAATTTCAAAAAAATAAAATCAATTATGAAACTAAAATATATACTTTTATTTATTTTTCTAACATTAATTTTATTTAACCTTAACCTTAATGGTTTTATATTTGGTCATGAAGGTCACGCCGGCCCCCACCTATTGTCTGCAAGTTTAAATGGAAATGATAGTGGTTTCTACTATGACTATAAATTTACAGATCTTTATGATAATATTTATTACAGCCTTTATAATCATCATCCTAAACTGTTTTTTTATTTTTCATCTAAATTACTATCCTACTTCCTTAATATTAATAGTATTCTCATTACTTCTTATTTGTATGCAGTGATTTTTAATTTTATTGGTTTATGCTTAGTTTTTTATTTAATATCCCGTAAAACTAAAAATCAAAATTTTGCTACTTTTTCAATATTAGCACTTTTGGGAACCTCGAATGCATCTTCCTTTTTAAACTTAACAACTTTTGATGCCTTTTCAATTTTGTCAGCTTCAATTTTGTTTTATTACATGATAAACATCGATAAGGAATATAATATCACGAAAACTTTCATATGGTCACTACTTTTGATATTTGTTTTGAATATTTCGTGGTATAACCATCTTTTTTTCTATGTTTTTATACTTATAAATCTAACTTCTAAATTAATTAATAAGAAGTTTATATTATTCATTAAATCACTAAACTTTATTCCAATTTTAGTCGCTTTTTTTTCATCAATATTAATAATTGGTATGATTTATAATGATTTGGATTTAATACCAGATGAACAAAAAATCGGAAATAAACTAACTAAGGGGTTTGGTGATCAAAGTTATTTGAGTTTTAATTTTGTAGATTCCATCAAAGAGCTAGTTAAGTATTTTTTTAAATCATGTCCATTTATTTTTATTATTTATTTAATTACAAAAAAAAAGAACAAGCAATTACAGATTAATTATTCATCTATATTGATTCAAATTATTTGTACTCTGTTTCTAACTATTTTAATCTTTTTTTACTTAGACTTTAGATGGAATATGATTCATAATTTTTTATCTCTTTACATTATAACTTTTGTTATTTTAATAATATCATATTTAATAAAAACTGAAATCAAAATAAATTCAATTATTTTTTCTTTGCAACTATTCTTAACTATTTCAGTAATTAGTTATTATTCATTTTTAGATTTAAAAGAGTCAGAGAAGACTGAATATATAGTTGATTCATTTGAAAGTTTAAATATAGAAAATGGGAAAAAGTATTACTTTTATCTTGGAGGGAAAACAATTGATGATTTAAATGATGATGATATACCTTTAAATTTTAATAAAGGAAGATTATTTTTATTTGGATCACTACCTATTTCAAAAGGTTTTACAGCAAAATTAGTTACTAATGAAACAATTATAATAAAAAATGACGGAACTTTTGAACTCTATTAACAACTTTTCATTTGTTTACTGTTTAGCAGGCAAAGGAAATAGGTTTATACAACAAGGAGTATATGACCCAAAATTCTTACTTCATCTCAAGAACGATCTTACTATTTTAGAAACTAGTTTAAAAAGTTTTAACTTTCCTATAAATAGTCACATTGTATTCGTTATTAATAAAGATCATGCTGCTTTTAGTGAAAAAATTAATGATATAGTTAAAAATTACACTAATAATTATGATATAATAATTACGAATGACACAAGGGGTCAAGCAGAAACAGCTTATTTATCTTTGTCCAAAATCAATCCTAAGAACTGGATTTTTTTCTTCAATGGTGATACTGTTCTCTTAAAAAGAAATTTGACCCAAATACTAAAACATATTTCTCAATCAAATGATATTTTAGGATATATTGACATCTTTGAAGAAAATTCCTCAAACTATAGTTATGTGATAACAAATAATGACGATATAGTTACTGATATAAAGGAGAAAGAGCCTATTTCTGTTAAAGCAACTTCAGGTCTGTATGGTTTTAAAAATAAGAATATTTATGAAAAATATTATAAAATCTTAAATTTTCAAGATGGTGAAGTTTTTATAAGTGATGTTTATATGAACATGTTAAAAAATAATGGAAAAATCTTAGTAAGTCAATTATTTAAAA
>Ga0209137_1001904_pt1 | contig 19102 bp, 20 predicted proteins | sample SaaInl5LU_22_DNA_FD_184642 | JGI IMG/M metagenome (GOLD analysis project Ga0209137, IMG submission 184642) | Marine microbial communities from expanding oxygen minimum zones in the Saanich Inlet - ESP_105LU_22_DNA (SPAdes) (version 2) | ecosystem: Environmental > Aquatic > Marine > Intertidal... | reverse complement strand
GCAAGTGTTGTAATTGTTTTAAGTGCATTTTTATTAGGAAAATATCAATCAAACTCTTTACCAACAAACGAAAAAAATACAGCACAAGTGTTGGCACTTTTAGAAAATAGTTCAGCAAGTAAAAGAATTTTAGCAGTTACAAATGCTGAAGAATTCACAAATAAAGATACAAAAATTATAGAAGCATTAATTAATAGATTGTTTTTTGACAAGAACACAAACGTGCGTTTGGCTGCAGCAGAAGCATTGTCTAAATTCTCAGAAGAAACTATTGTTAGAGATGCTTTTATTAAAAGTCTTGAAACAGATACTAATACTTCTGTACAAATAGAAGTAATTCAAATTTTATCTAAAATTCAAGAAAAAAGAGCCATAAAGCCAATGCAGAAATTGCTCGAAAAAGAGGAAACACCTCAATATGTAAAACAACAATTACAACTTAATTTATCAACATTATTATAGAAAGAAATCATGAAAAAAATAGTATTAATATTAGTATTCATTAGCAGTTTTATTACTGCCCAACAAAAAGAATTTAAATATTCTTTAAACGGAATCACAAAAGTAGTTTTAACATCTGACACAAAGATGATTGTAGAAGTAGGTAATACAAGCGAACTAATTATTACTGATACAAAAAATAAAAAATCGAAAAGTAATGAAAAACATGAGCATCATGAAGATCATTTCCCAAATAAAAAATCAAAAGAAAAAGAAGATAAAAGAAAAGGATTAACTGCTATTTATCCTGGAGGAAAAGATGATACAGATGGTTATGGTTTTTCTATTTCTAAAGAAGAAGGAATTTTATATGTTACAGATTTAAAGTCTTTTATGCAAAGAAGAGGGTTAACTTTTAAGCTACCTAAAAACATGAATATTTCTGTTGATGCTGGAAACATGGGATCTATTTATTTAGAAGGTTTTACAGGTGAAGTTGAAGCTACTTCTAATATTGGAAAAATTGAAATAAAAGATGTTACTGGTCCAATTACTGTAGATGGCAATGTTGGTAAAGTTGATATTGATTTTGTTACAGTAAGTCAAAAATCGCCAATTACTATAAGTTCTTCTGTTTCAGAAATAGATGTTGCAATACCAGCAAATTCAAAAGCAGATTTAGAGTTGAGAACTCAAGGAACTGTGTATACCAATTTTGATATAGAAATGCCAAAGAAAAAAGGAATGCCAATTGTAAATGGTAGAAAAAGCATTGTTACTAAATTGAATAATGGAGGTGTAAAAATCTATATTAAATCTTCTATGGGTAACATTTATCTTCGTAAAAAATAAAAAAAACAATCATTTAACTTAATATATTAATAATGAAAAACTTACTATTTTTCATAGGATTGTTATTGACTTTTAACAACCTATCAGCTCAAAAAAAAATAACAGAAAACACAAAAGCTAATGGTATAGATGATGTTTACATACATGTTAAATTCGCAAACAATATTGTAGTTAAAAATTGGGATAAAAACCAAATAGCAGTAGAAGCAACTGTAAATATAGATGATAATAAACGTAATGATTATTTTTCTTTAAAAGCAGATAAAGTAGGTAGCACCTATAAAGTAACATCAGATTATGGAGATTATTTTAAAAAATACAGAAGCTATTATTCTTACAACAAACATTCTCATGATGATGATGAAAAACATGAAGATAAAAAAGAAAACAACGATTCTGATTGCCATAATCATAAACACAATAATATTGTAGACTATGTAATTTATGTTCCAAAAAACATGGAGCTAAAGGTAAAAAGTATTTCTGGAAGTGTAGAAGCTGAAAACTATGCTGGTGTTTTAAAACTAGATTTAATTAGTGGCAATATCACAGTTAAAAAACACTCTAAAGACATGTATTTAAAAACAATAAGTGGTGATATAGACATATATGTTGCAGATGCAAAATTAGAAGCAAAAACTTTAACAGGTGGTGTTTATTCTGATTTAGATATCAATTTTTCTAAAAACAAAAGAAAAGGTTATGGTTCTAAAATTATTACTACCATTAATAAGGGAACTTCTAACCTTAGATTAAATACAATAAGTGGAGATATTTTTCTAAGAAAAATATAATTATTTGTATTATTTAATAGTAAACCATTTTCAAAAATTTGAAAATGGTTTTTTATTTAAAGTTACTCTTTATAAAGTTTTAATTCCCTTTCAAAAAATACTTCTTCTTTTTCTTCTGGAAATTTAAAATTATCACAATAATAAATTCTTCTTGCATAAAGCCTAACTTTTAAAGGTTTTAAAGGATTTACTTTTGTGCAAACAATATCACCTGGCTTAAATAAATTATTCATGTTGTAGTTTTAAAGAAGAAATTCTTAATTATTTAAAGGTAGGTTATAAAAGTTAATAATATATGTCTTTATTGAAATTCATTTATTTTTAAGAAACCAAATCATTTTAGAAATGGCTTTTTAGTATCTTTAAGTAATGAAAAAATACTTCTTTTTAATTTTTGTTTTTATTTATCAAATAGAATTTTCTCAATCAAAAACAGCAAATAGCATGAAAAATAAGTTCGAACCAAAAGATGGTAAAGTATTGGTTTTTGTTGGGCAAGATTTAGAAGCTTTGGGAGGTGTTAAGCAATATAAAAATGGTTATCTAGATTACTTTGAAACTCCTGCAGGTATAACTTTATATTCAAATTTATCTCCTGGAGATCAATCTTACACGTTATTGTTAGAAGGTTTAGATGGATTAAAAACCAAAGCAAATTGGGGAGCAGGAGATACTTGTGCACAATATTTTATAGATGATGAACAATATAACAATACAATGCTTTCAATTGGCTTGTCTATGGTTAATAATGATAAATACGTGGCTAAAGGCAAACACGATAAATTAATTATTGAATTAGGAGAATGGATAAAAACAACCAAAAGACCTGTTTTTTTAAGAATTGGCTATGAATTTGATGGTTGGGATTGGAATAACTACAAGAAGAAACACTTTTTAAAAGCTTGGAAACGCATTTACAATATATTTAGAAAAATTAAAGTAGATAACGTTGCCTTTGTTTGGCAATCTAAAGGCACTGGTTCTAGCCAAAAAGTCTTAGAAGAATGGTATCCAGGAGATGAATTTGTAGATTGGTGTGGATACTCTTATTTTAATAATCCAGATGAAGAAATGATACAATTTGCCAGAAAACACAAAAAACCTGTTTTTATAGCAGAAGCTTGCCCTGTTTTAAAAGATGATTTTGGCAATTTCCATGCAGATTTAAAAAAGAGTCCAAAATTAATTTGGGAAAACTGGTTTGTTACTTTTTTTGAAACCATAGAAAAAAATAAAGATGTTATAAAAGCCTTTAGCTATATTAATGTTGATTGGAAGTCTCAAATGATGTGGGCAACCAATGACTACTTTAAAAATGTAGACTCTAGAATTCAAAAAAGTGAATACATTACAAAAAAATGGTTAACAGAAATTGCTAAAGAAATGTATATAAAAACTAATTAGTATACTTAAAAAAAAACAAAATCAATTTTATCTTTTTGTATTGCTCTTGTATTGGTTTATTCTTAGCCTTAAGTAATATTTGTCTCTATATTTGAAAATCTATTATAATTCAATTAAACATGAGAAAATTTTACATATTAATTTTAATTTTCAATATTAATCTTGGGTTTTCTCAATCACTTCCAATTGATTTCGAAACTTCAATAACAACATCAGATTTTCAAGATTTTGATGGAGGAGTTGGTACTGTAGTATCAAACCCATATTTAGATGCTAATAACAATAGCAATACTGTTGGTCAAATTATAAGAAATGGAGGTAAAGTTTGGGCAGGCAGTAAAATTGTTCTAGAAAATAATTTAGACTTTTCTGTAAAGACAAAAATTACTATGAAAGTGTATAGTACTGCACCAATTGGTACCACTGTAAAATTTAAGTTAGAAGGCACAAGTGCTCCTGCAGAAGTAGATGCTTTTACAACAGTAAGTGGTGAATGGGAAACATTAGAGTGGGTCTTTTTAGAAACTTCTAATGAATTGAATCAATTAGTTTTTATGTTCGATTTTGGTAACTTAGGTGATGGCTCTGCAACCTCAATATTCTACTTTGATGATATTGAACAAGTTACTGGACCTCCTGCTCCAATACCAACAACACTCCCCATTAATTTTGAGAATAATGTAGTAACTTCTGACTTTCTTAATTATTCTGGAGCTACAGTAAGTGTTATAGCAAATCCTCAAAAAAATGGAATTAACACAAGTAATACTGTTGGTAAGTTTATTAAAGATGGAGGTGAATTTTGGGCTGGTAGTAAAGTATTACTATCAAACAATATAGAATTATCTACATTGTGGCAAATTTCTATGAAAGTTTATTCCACTGCACCTATTGGTACAAGAATAAAACTAGAATTAGAAGGCCCAGATGGAAAAATAAATTTAGATTATTTAACAACAGTTTCAAGTTCTTGGGAAACTGCTTCTTGGAATTTTCATGGTGTAACTGGTAATTATAATAAAATTAATTTTTTATTCGATTTTGGAAATGTAGGTAATGGTTCATCAAATTCTACTTTTTTATTCGATGATGTAGAACAAATTATTGGTAACAGTATTCCTGATCAAGTTGCAATAACTTTACCTGAAGATTTTGAAAATGGTGTTCTAGATTCAGATTTTAGAAATTTTTCAGGAGCGTTTACAACAGTAGTTGCTAACCCAAAAGTAAATGCCAATAACCCGAGTGCAACAGTAGGTAAATTTGTAAGAAGTGGTGGTGCTCCTTGGGCTCAAAGTAAAATTAATTTAATTGATTTTTTAGATTTTACCAATTTAAGTGCGCTTTCTATGAAAGTTTATACTGAAGCACCTGTAGGTAGTTTATTAAAATTTAAAGTTGAAAGTACTGAAGCTGCTTTTGCAAATGAAAGAAATGTTAACACAACTGTTTCTGGAGATTGGGCAACTTATACTTGGGATTTTTCTGGTGATCCACCTGTATATAATGTAATTACATTAATGCTAGGTTACACAACACCAAATGATGCTTCTGCTAATGCAACTTTTTACTTTGACGATATTACACGTGAAAAGAGTACATTAAGTTCTACTAATGAATTATTAATAAACAAAATTTATGCTTATCCAAACCCGACTAAAAAAGAAATAAATTTAAAAATCGAAGATGATTTTGAAGTTAAAAAAATAGAAGTATTTAATATACTTTCAACTAAATTATTTCAGTTTAATGGATATCAAAATAAAATTAACTTTTCTAATTTCTCAAAAGGTGTTTATATTTTAAAAATAACGCTAAAAAATGGCAGTATTATAAGTAAAAAAATTCTAAAACGATAGTTTAAGTTTTAAATAACTTCTTTTAAGATATTCAAAAATAGTTCTCTATCAATTTCTTTGGCTCCTAAACTTGCTAAATGATCATTATACACTTGACAATCTATTATACGATAATTGCTATTTTTTACTAAATGGATAAATGCTAATTTAGAGCTGTTAGATACTTTACTAAACATGCTTTCTCCACAAAAAATTCCGTTAATTTCTAAACCATATAAACCACCAACTAATTCTTCATCTAACCAAACTTCTACAGATTTTGCAATACCTTTTTTATATAAATTAATGTATGCTTGCTGCATATCATCTGTAATCCAAGTTCCAAAACCATCTTTCCTATCAATATATTTACAATGATAGATAACCTCTTCAAAAGCTTTATTTTCTGTAATTACAAATTCGCTTTTTTGCATCACTTTTCGCATCGATTTTGAAATCTTCAAATCATTTGGAAACAAAACCATTCTTTTATAAGGACAATACCAAACAATAGGTTCTCCTTCAGAAAACCATGGGAAAATTCCGTTTTTATAAGCGTGTATTAAGCGTTCACAAGATAAGTCACCACCTAAAGCGATTATACCTTCTTTAGTTGTAAACTCATAAGGTGGAAATTCAATTTTATTTGAGAGCCAAAACATACTAAACTAATAAAAGTCCTAAAATATAAATACTAGAAGCTACTACCATTGCAATTAGTGTATAAGGTAGAATTTCTTTTGCCTTTAATTTAGTAATGCCAAGTAATGGCAAAGCCCAAAAGGGTTGCAACATGTTTGTAATTTGGTCTCCATAAGCTAAAGCCATAATTGCTTTTGGTAATGGTACACCTAATTGTAACGCAGACTCTACAACTATTGGTCCTTGTACAACCCACTGACCTCCTCCACTTGGCACAAAAACATTAACTAAACCCGCACTAAAAAAGGTAAAAATGGGCAGTGTTGTTTCTGTTGATATAGATACAAAAAAATCTGATATAAGATTTACCATTCCAGATTGATTCATAATACCCATAATACCAAAATAAAGAGGAAACTGAATCAAAATACCTGAAATATCTGATATAGATTCTCCTACTGCACTTGTAAATTTTTTAAAACTACCATGTAGCATAATACCTAATCCAAATAAGAAAAAGTTAATCAAATTTGGAGTTATTTTTAACTCAACTATATCATTAAAATATCGAATAAAGAAGGCTAATAAGACTACAAAACCAAAAAGCATGGCTAAAATTTTTGAAGTATCTAACCTTTCTGCTTTAGTAGTAACAAAATCATCTTTTTGTAATTGATATGTAGGTAAATCAATTTTCGTAGGCTGAGCATGTTTTCCTAAAAAATAGAATAATATTGAGATTACAATTAAAACAACTGTAAAAATAATTAGGTTCCACCAACTAAAAACAGTTTCAGAATAATCTATATTATTAGGAATTTGATTAAGCAAACTACTTGAAGAAACCTGTTCCATAATCGATTTTATGTGACCATCTTCATTAATTTTTATAGGTGCAGAGCCAGATATTCCTCCATGCCAAACCATTAAACCTAAATAACCAGCAGCTCCAATAATTGGATAATTAATTTTAATATTACTTTTTTGTGCATGTTCTGCAACTTTTCTTGCTAAAAGTGCTCCAAAAATTAAACCTAAACCCCAATTAAAAAAAGCCACTAACATTGTAGAACATGCTACAATTGCAGCACTATTGGCGGTATTTGTACAATATTTGGTAATATGCAAGATTGCATTACTAATTGGTTTGCTTAACACCAAAACATGACCTAAGACTAAAATCAGCATCATTTGATAAGCAAATACTAAAAGAGAATTAGACCAAATTCCTGTTTCCCAAAACTCTAAAATTTCTTTGCTATAACTTAAAAAAGTATCCTCAATTGGTTTTGTAAAAACAAGTGCTAAAAAAAAAGTGAAAAACGTAAGTAAAATAGCAATTGTAAAAGGTGATGGAAGGTAATTTTTAAAAATATTTTCAATAATTTTTGTAACCTTCATCATATTTATTTTTGATAAGCTAAAATACTAATTTCTTAAAAAACCGTTAATCTGCAACATAACAAAGTTTTCTAAATTTATTGTCATTACTTTTGCAAACTGATTCTTTTGATAAAAGAAAAAAATGCCGAAAAAAACAAAAAGATCTAATAAACGAAGAGCAAAACTGGTTCATAAATATTACTCTAGAACTGGTTTTTATTTATTTGTTTGGGAAAGTATAAAAAAAGCAATCTTACCAATTTTAGGTATTATTTTGGTTATTTTCTTATTTAATAAATACGTTTATAATATAAACGAAGGCTTACGAAATTTTACAGAAACTTTTTCTAGAATAACTGTTATTTCTGTTTTTTTTATTTCAGAAACTATTTTAGGATTAATTCCTCCAGAAATATTTATTGCTTGGTCTAAAAAAACAGAAACACCCATCTTAAATTTATCCATCTTAGCTGTACTTTCATATTTTGGTGGTTTGCTATCTTATTTTATTGGAAGAATGGCTTTAAAAGTAAATAGCGTAAAAAACTATTTAGAAGTTAAGATGGCAGACAACTTAAAAAACACTCGCAAATGGGGTGGCATTTTAATACTCGTTGGTGCATTATTACCTCTTCCATTTTCCATAGCTTGTATGACAGCTGGTATGATTAAATATCCTTTTAAAAATGTAGTTTTTTTAGGATTATTTAGATTGGCAAGATTTGCAATATATGCTTGGGCAATTTTTAAAGTAGTCAACTAAAAACTACTACCTTTGTAATATGGGATTAACAAATAACGATATTTTTAAAAAACTACGAGTTGCACATAAACTAAGAGACACTGATATTATAGAAATTTGTGCTTTGGTAGATTTTAAAGTTACAAAAGCAGAATTAGGCGCTATTTTTAGAAAGGAAGATCATCCTAAGTATATGGAGTGTGGAGATCAATTTTTACGAAACTTTTTAAATGGATTAATTATTCATCTTCGAGGTCCAATGCCTAAAAAAGAAAATAAATAAACACAAAAAAAGGAGGGAATTTAGTTTAAATTTCCTCCTTTTTTTTATTTATAAATAGCGTTTATTTTAAAACGGTAAATCATCTGGTTCTTCATCAGAAACATTAGATGCTGGTTGAAACTGATCAACTGGAGGTAAATTTTGAGCTTGTGGAGCTTGGCTTAAGTTTTCGATTCTCCATCCTTGGATAGAGTTAAAATACTTAGCTTCACCTTGAGGATTTATCCACTCTCTTCCTCTTAAATTAATAGATACCTTAACATCTTGCCCAACTGCATAATTGTTTAACAAGTCTGTTTTATCTTGCACAAACTCAATCATTATCATTTGAGGGTATTGCTCATCTGTAGTTACTACTAATTCTCTTTTTCTGAATCCATTAGATCCAAAAGTTTGTACATCTCCAATTAATTTTATTTTACCTATAACTTCCATAATTCTTATTTTAATAAAAGTACTCTCCAAGCACTTTTTACATCATTTTTTTGTAAATATTCTTGAGCAAATGTATGTTTTTTTGTCTTTTCTAACCCTATAAATTCAGGGTGTTCTTTTCCAAAGTTATTAACAGCTTCTTCTGTTGGTAATTGCTCTACATTTCCTAATAAACCTAAATTGTTCCCAGTAAGAATATCACTATTTCTAATTTCAGAAGGTATAGCATCAACTCCAATTCCTAAAGTAGCAATTGGCTTTGGAATTTCGAAAAACCCATCTCTAGCTCTAGAATAATAGCTACCTCCTGCTCTTGCAACCAAGTCTATTTTATGTTGGTCTATACTACCATCTTCAGCTAAAACATCATCAGCAATATGTATTTTAACGACTTCACAAACTATTAAATTCCCTGCTCCACCTTCATTCCCTGTGTATATAATATCTGTCACCTTACATTCAAATTGCACAGGAGATTCTGCAACTCTAAAAGGTTTTACTTCATCAGATTTCAGCATTGTTAAACCCGATTTTTCAAACTCATTTACCCCTTTTGCATACATTGTACTACTTAAAGACATTTGTTGTACGATAGCATAATTTACTACATTAATCACAACTTCTTTAGTTTCTTCTGCATTATCTAAAGTATGTTTTGTAGTATTATTTCTAACACTTCTTGCAGGAGAAAAAATTAATGTTGGCGGATTTGAACCAAATACATTAAAAAAAGAAAAAGGTGCTAAATTAGGATTCCCTTCAGCATCAATAGTACTTGCAAAAGCAATTGGTCTTGGAGCAATAGCGCCTAGTAAATAACTGTGTAATTTACCAGTAGAAATTTCTTTTGGATCTATAGAAAGCATAATAAATATTTTGTTTTGTAAAGATACTATCTAAACTTGAAATGAGTTATATACTTGAAATCTTTATATTTGTTTTTAATGAACCTATTCTCTAATACACTTTTATTTAAAAGGGTTGCTATTGCAGTTTCTTTTGTAATTGTTACACTTATTCTTTGGAATACCTATACTTTTTTTCAAAAGTTTAAGACTGAGGAACGTGTAAAAATGGAGATTTTAGCTGAGGCGCAAAAAGAAATAGGTTCTATTTCAGATTTAAATGCTAGTGTTACTTTACCTCTAAAAGTTATAGAAAACAACAATAGTATTCCTATGATTTTAGTAGATGAAAAAGGTGATATTTTATACACTCAAAATTTAGATTCTATAAAATCTCTAAATCCTAAATACATAGAAAAGCAATTGGCTATTATGAAAAATCAAAATGAGCCAATTACCATTTCTTATGATGGAAAAAACAAACAGTTTATTTATTATAAAGATTCAGATTTATTAAATAAACTCACCTATTATCCAATAGCTTTAATACTTATTTTAATATTGTTTTTAACAGTAATCTACCTGTTTTATAGTTCTAATAAATCTGCTGAAACAAATAAATTATGGACAGGAATGGCTAAAGAAACTGCTCATCAAATAGGGACTCCTTTATCTTCATTATTGGGTTGGATTTCTATTTTAAAAATGGAAAAAGTTGATGAAACTTATATAGACGAAATAGAAAAGGATGTCTACAGATTAAATACAATTGCCAATCGTTTTTCGAAAATTGGTTCTGTTCCTGAATTAAAATCAGAAAATATTATCTCAGTTACCAAGCAAGCTTTTGATTATCTAGAATCTAGAAGTTCTAAACAAATTAGCTTTTCTTTTAAAACTGATGAAAAAGAAATAAAGACAAAACTTAATAAAGAATTATTTGGCTGGGTAATCGAAAATCTAATTAAAAATGCCATTGATGCCATGCAAGGCAAAGGAAAATTACACTTAGAGATTTCTCAAACTCAAAAAAAAATAAAAATTATAGTTTCTGATACTGGAAAAGGAATGCCTAAAAAACTATTTAAACAAATATTTAAACCAGGTTTTACAACAAAAAAACGTGGTTGGGGATTAGGGTTATCACTTTCTAAAAGAATTGTGGAAGATTATCACAAAGGGAAAATATTTGTAAAAAAATCTGAACTTGGAAAAGGAACTGCTTTTCAAATAGTATTGGATAGAATTTAAAATATTTTCTATTTAAAGTTTTGAGAGATATTTTTAGCTAATTCAACAAACTCATCAGAACTCATCTTTACTTTTTGTTGAAACTGCATATCAGCCATAACATTTATAGGAATTAAATGTACGTGAACATGAGGTACCTCTAAGCCAATTACACTCATGCCAATTCTCTTACAAGCAATTGTTTTTTCTAATGCTTTGGCTACTCTATATGAGAAATCCATTAACGCTGAATACTCGTCTTTAGATAAATCAAAAATCTTATTTTCTTCTTTTTTAGGTACAACTAAGGTATGTCCTTTTGCATTTGGGTTAATATCTAAAAAGGCGATAAAATCATTATTTTCTGCAACTTTATAACTAGGTATTTCTCCGTTTATAATTTTTGTAAATATGCTCATGACTTGTTGTTTTTAGTAAAAATAAAAAACACTTTGCATTTGCAAAGCGTTTCATGAATATCTTTTGTTTTTTTACCTAGAAATTTCTAAAATTTCAAATTTCATAATTCCATTTGGCACTTGAATTTCTGCAATATCACCCACTTTTTTACCAAGTAATCCTTTTCCTATAGGAGAGTTTACAGATAGTTTTCCATTTCTAACATCAGTTTCAGAATCTGCAACCAATCTATAAGAAAACTCCATTCCGTTTGTAGTATTTTTAATCTTTACATTAGAATGAATTAAAATCTTAGATGTATCTAATTGACTTTCATCTAAAATTCTTGCATTTGCTATTACATTTTTCAGTTTTGCAATTTTTGTTTCTAAATGAGATTGTTCTTCTTTTGCTGCATGATATTCTGCATTCTCACTCAAATCACCTTTATCTCTAGCATCAGATATTTCTTGAGTTACTCTTGGTCTTTCAACTTGCTCAAGATGAACCAATTCATCTTTCAATTTCTTTAATCCTTCTGGTGAATAATAAGATATGTTACTCATAATAATTCTATTTAAAATAAAAATCTCATCGCCAAAATAGGAATGAGATTAGACTACAAATGTACAAAATATTTGTAAATTGGCATCGTTATTAGCACTAAACTACTGCTACTTATGTTTAAAAAAATAATATTACTTTTTGGCTTAATTGTATTATCAAACTGTTCTTCTAATGAAAATTTAGCAAACTGTATACAATCCTTACCTTTAAGTGTAAATGCAGATTTAAATAACCCTAATTTAATAAATGCACAAGTTCCTGGAGGACATGCAGAAATTGCTGGTGGCAATAAAGGCCTAATATTATTTAATAAAAACGGAACAGATTTTGTTGCTTTTGATAGATTATGCCCAGCAAGCGACTGTAACTCTCCTATGACTTTTGAAAACAGATTATTAAAGTGTTCTTGTGATAATAGTACTTACAGTGTAGACTTTGGTGGTGCTCCTCAAACAAACGGATTTGAATGTCCAGCAATCGAATACAGAGTTCTAAGAAATGGTAGTTCAATAAGAATAACTAATTTTTAGGCAAACTCCTTAATCTTGCTTATTTTTGCTTAGAATCAATAAATCTATAAGCAATCGTGCAAAATTATTTTTCTTCAAATTTTAAATTAGGTGTTTTAGGAGGTGGACAGTTAGGCAGAATGTTGCTTACTGAAACTCAAAAATTCGATATTCATACTTCTATTTTAGATGCAAGTCCATCTGCACCCTGTGCAGAAATTTGTAATACTTTTGTAATTGGTGATTTATTAGATTTTGATGCGGTTTATAATTTTGGTAAAACTGTAGATTTACTAACAGTAGAAATAGAAAAGGTAAACATAGACGCTCTTGATAAGTTAGAAGAAGAAGGGTTAACCATATATCCAAAACCTAAAGATTTACGAATTATACAAAGTAAAGCAAGACAAAAGCACTTTTATTTTGATCATCAAATAAAAACAGCCCCTTTTTCTCATTTTGCATTTTTAGAAGAATTACAACATTGTGTAGAAAACAGCATAATTGATTTTCCTTTTGTATGGAAAGCCGCACGTTTTGGTTATGATGGAAATGGAGTTAAAATCGTTAGAAATTATGAAGATTTAGTTTCATTACCAAAAGTTGAATGTATTACAGAAGAACTTATTCCTTTTAAAAATGAATTAGCAGTAATTGTAGCTAGAAATGCTAAAGGTGAAACTAAAACTTATCCTGTAGTTGAAATGGAATTTCATCCAGAAGCAAACCAAGTAGAATATGTAATTTGCCCTGCAAGAATTGAAGATGCTGTTGCTAAAAAAGCACAAGAAACAGCACTTAAAGTTGTAAATGAATTAAATTTTATTGGACTTCTTGCTGTAGAAATGTTTCAAACAGAAACCAATGAAATTTTAGTAAATGAGGTAGCTCCAAGAACTCACAATTCTGGTCATTATTCTATAGAAGCGAGTTATACTAGTCAATTTGAGCAACATTTACGTGCTATTTTAAATCTTCCTTTAGGAAATACAGATAGTAAAGTTGCAGGAATTATGGTAAATTTAGTAGGTGCTGAAGGTTTTTCTGGTGATGTGATATATGAAAATATTGAAGAAGTTTTACAGATTGATGGAGTAACACCTCATATTTATGGAAAAAAAGAAACACGTCCTTTTCGTAAAATGGGTCATGTAACTATTGTAAATGAAGACGTAAACAAGGCCAGAGAAATAGCACAAAAAGTTAAAGAAACAATAAGAGTAATTGCAAAGTAATTGCAATTAAGCTGAACTTGTTTCAGCTACTGAAAATAAAAATAACAGATCCTGAAACAAGTTCAGGATAAATCTAAGATTTATGGTAGGAATTATAATGGGAAGCGATTCTGATCTTCCAATAATGCAAGAAGCAATAGATGTTTTAGAAAGTATGGATATTCAAATAGAAGTAGATATTGTTTCTGCTCATAGAACTCCAGAGAAATTATTTGACTATGCTAAAAACGCACATAAAAGAGGTATAAAAGTAATTATTGCTGGTGCAGGAGGTGCTGCTCATTTACCAGGTATGGTTGCAAGTATGAGTCCTTTACCAGTAATTGGTGTGCCAGTAAAAAGTAGAAATTCTATAGATGGTTGGGATTCTGTATTATCTATTCTTCAAATGCCTGGAGGTGTACCTGTAGCTACAGTAGCTTTAGATGGTGCAAAAAATGCAGGAATTTTAGCAGCTCAAATTATTGGTGCATCAGATAAATGTGTTTTAGATAAAATTATAGCCTACAAAGAAGGCTTAAAAATAAAAGTTGAAAAGGCTTCAGAACGTGTAAAAAAATAACTTTTTTACAATCAACTTTTTTAAATAACTATTCAAATTCACTTTTTTAAAATGAATCCATTATTACAACCTTTTGATATAGCTCCTTTTCAACAAATTAAAAGTGAGCACTACAAGCCTGCTATTAAAGAAGCGATTGCTTTAGCAAAAGCAGAAATTGACCAAATTGTAAATAATATTGATACACCAACTTTTGAAAACACAACAGTTGCTCTAGATTTTACAGGTGAAAAACTAAATAGAATAACATCTATATTTTTCAACTTAAACTCTGCAGAAACAAATGATGAAATTCAAAAAATAGCACAAGAAGTTTCTCCATGGTTAAGTGAATTTAGAAACGACATCACCTTAAATGAAGCGCTTTTTAAAAGAGTAAAATCTGTTTTTGATACTAAAGAAAATCTGGAATTAACTCCAGAACAGACTATGTTATTAGAAAAACAATACAAAGGTTTTGCAAGAAATGGTGCAAATTTAAATGATGATGATAAAGCGAAACTTAGAGCAATAGACACAAAACTTTCTAAACTCTCTTTACAGTTTGGAGAAAATGTGTTAGCAGAAACCAATGCTTTTGAATTACATCTTACAGATGAAAATGATTTATCTGGTTTACCTGAATCTGCTAAAGAAGCTGCACATCAATTAGCAAAAGAAAATAATAAAGAAGGCTGGATTTTCACTTTAGATTATCCAAGCTACATTCCTTTTATGACCTATGCTGATAATAGAGCTTTAAGAAAAAAGTTAGCCCTTGCATTTGGTAGTAAAGGGTTTCAGAACAATAAAAATAATAATGAAAAAATTGTTTTAGAAATTGTAAATCTTCGTCATCAAAGAGCCAATTTACTAGGATATAAAACACATGCGCATTTTGTTTTAGAAGAACGAATGGCAGAAACTCCAGAAAAAGTAATTGAGTTTTCTAATAATTTGCTTGAAAAAGCCAAACCAGCTGCACTAAGAGAATTTAAAAACTTAGAAAATTATGCTAAGAAACTAGATAATATAGATCAATTGCAAAAATGGGATGGAGCCTATTATTCAGAAAAATTAAAGAAAGAGTTATTTGATTTAGATCAAGAAATCTTAAAACCCTATTTTAAATTAGAGAATGTAATTGATGGTGTTTTTGAAGTAGCAACCAAACTTTTTGATTTGCATTTTAAAGAGGTTTTTAATGTAGAAAAATATCATGAAGATGTAAAAACTTATGATGTTACTGATAAAGAGGGAAATTATGTGTCACTTTTTTACGCAGACTTTCATCCTAGAAAAGGAAAACGTAATGGTGCTTGGATGACATCTTATAAATCACAACAAATTAAAAACGGAGTAAACGAAAGACCTCATGTTTCTATTGTCTGTAATTTTACAAAACCTACCAAAACAAAGCCTTCTTTATTAACTTTTAATGAAGTTACTACACTGTTTCACGAATTTGGGCATGCTTTACATGGTATGTTAGCAAACACGACATATAACAGTTTATCTGGCACTTCTGTTTCTTGGGATTTTGTAGAATTACCAAGTCAAGTTTTAGAAAATTGGTGTTATGAAAAAGAAGCTTTAGAGTTGTTTGCAAAACACTATGAAACTGGTGAAGTAATTCCTATGAAATATGTAGAAAAAATAAAAGAATCTGCAAGTTTTCATGAAGGCATGCAAACTTTACGTCAGTTAAGTTTTGGCTTATTAGATATGCAATGGCATAGTCAAAACCCTTCTGCAATTACCTCTGTAAAAGATTTTGAAAATAATGCGTTTTCTGAAACAAAATTGTATCCAGATGTAGCAGAAAACTGCATGAGTACCTCTTTTTCTCATATTTTTCAAGGAGGATATTCTTCTGGTTACTATTCATATAAATGGGCAGAAGTTTTAGATGCTGATGCATTTGAATTCTTTTTAGAAAAAGGTATTTTTAATAAAGAAGTAGCATCAAAATTTAAAGACAATGTGCTTTCTAAAGGAGGTACAGAAAAACCAATGCAATTGTATAAACGTTTTAGAGGAAAAGAGCCAAAACCAGACGCTTTACTAAAAAGAGCTGGGTTGTTAAGTTATTAAAACTAATTAACAAAAAATAAACTAAAATCGGTTTTTGAATAAGTATTTTTAGCTTATGAAAAACCGATTTTTATTTTTATTTATTTTATCAAGCTTCACTTTGTGGTGTCAACCTACTATAAAAGGTACAATTTATGATAAAAATGGTGTTTTAGAAAATGTTGCAGTTTATCTTAATAATACCATGTTTGGCACAACAACAGATGTTAAGGGCGAATTTGAACTACAAGTAAAAGAAGGGCAATATGAACTTATAGTATCTTATTTAGGCTATAAAAAAATTGTATACTCCTTAAATACATCAAACTATACAAAGCCATTAACTTTTGTTTTAGAAGAAGAAGAAAATATTTTAGATGAAATTGTCATTAAAAAGATAGTTTATGATGAGGAATGGAAATATAATTTACAAGCTTTTAAAGACGGTTTTTTAGGAAGAACATCACTTTCTAAAGACTGTGAAATTATAAATGAAGAAGTAATATTTTTTGATTTTAATCGAAAAGATAATAAGCTGGAAGCTTTTGCTAAAAAACCACTAAAAATAAAACACAAAGCATTAGGGTACATCATCACTTTTGAATTAGAAAGTTTTGTAAGAACTAATGATTATATCACTTATTTAGGATACACTAGATACGAAGAAATGAAAGGTGGTAATCGAAAACAAAAACGTTGGAAAAAAAATAGATTAATTGCTTATAAAGGTTCTCAGGTTCATTTTTATAAATCTTTAATAAATGACACTTTCACCAAAGAAGGTTACATTATTAATCAGTTTAAAAGAGTAGAAAATCCTGAGAGACCTACTGAACAAAAAATACAAAAAGCACGTGAATTATTAAGATTAAATAGAAATTTTAATCTTGATTTTTCTAAAAAAATTGTAACTCCATTAACTGCTTTAGATTCAGCATTAGTTACTGTTAGAAGAGCAAGATTACCAAAGTTTAAAGATTATTTATACAAATCTAAATTAAAGAAAGATGAAGTAATCTCTTTTAAAAACAATACAAATACACTAACTTTTGATAACAATTTAAGTGTCGTTTATACTAATGAAAAAGAAGAAGAAGGGTATATTTTAAGAAATGTATTTAGTAAAAAAAGAGAAGCAACCTACCAAACTTCTTCAATTATTCCATTAGAAAAAAATATTGTTTTAGATAAAAGCGGAATCTTGATAAAACCTTTAAGTGTTTTTTATGAAGGCTATTGGTCTTATGAAAAATTTGCACATGCATTGCCTTTAGATTACGAACCTACACATTAGGCTTATTCTTTTCCTCTATCCACTTACTCATGTATTTTGTGGCTTGTAAAGTTTGATGCTGTAATAAACTCCCTAAAAAATTCTTGGTTCTGTGCTGTTCTATATTTTCTTGCAATTGTTTAATTCGATTGATATATAGAAGCTCTAACTTGTCTTTATCATAAATTTGATTGATAATTTCAATTCCGTTTTTTTGAGATTGTTCCCAACTATTTTTGTTGGTATATAATTCAATCGCTTTTTTAGCAAATTGTTTATAGTTATTTTCTATAAAACCATTCCAAGATAAATTTTCATGCATCCCTTCTGCTCCAATTTTTGAAGTAATTGAGGGTGTACCACAAATCATGGCTTCTGTTAATTTTCCTTTAATTCCTGCCCCAAAATTTAAAGGAGCTAAAACTACTCTTGCCTTAGAAATTACAGATTTAGAATTCTCTGCAAACCCTTTTATTAAAAATCCTTCTTTAGCGTTATCTAAATCTCTTATTTGTTGATTTACATAAGCTCCATAAATATGCATTTCTACATTTGGTAGTTGTTTTTTTATGGTACTCCAAATTTGTTTTTTTAGAGTTACAACTGCATCTATATTAGGTTTATGATAAAAATTACCTATAAATACAAAGTCTTTTCTATCTTCAAAAGATTGCCATTTTTGGGTTTTACTTGCATCAATTTTATTGAATAAAAAAGGTAAATAATACAATAAAGATTCATCAATGTTCAAGAGGTCTTTAAGCAATTTCATCTCATAAGATGAAATAATTAAAGATAAATCACAACGTAAAATAGCAGCAATTTCTCTTTTAGTGTCTTCCGCTTTTAAAAGTGCTTCGTTAGAAAAATTCTCTCCTTTTTTATATTGTTGACGACGAACTTTACGTAAAAAATGTAAATCTTCTGTATCTAAAATTCGTAAAGCATTTGGGCAATGTTCTGCAACTCTCCATCCAAATTGTTCTTCAATCATAAAACGATCGAACATAACAATAGTGGGTTGCAATTCGTTTAAGAAATCATCAAAAGAAGATGAGTTTAATTGTATAGAAACCTCTTTAACTCCTAATTTAGTTAAAGAGGTTTCATTAGTAGATTTTTGTGAAGCACAAGCAAAAGTAACGTGCCAATGTTGAGCTAAAAAAAGTTGAATTAATTGTAACATTCTTCCACCTGCTGCAGAAGAATTGGGCTCTACCCAAACTGCTCCAATAATTAGAACCTTTTGCTTCAATTACTTTGCTGTCATTTGTTGCTTGTAATCTGCTTGTACTTTTTTACCCCAAGCTACAACAGCATCTATTTGTGCTTGTGTTAAATTAGCATCAGCATGTGTCCAAGTATATGAATTTAAAGGCATTTCTTTTTTCTCTACCTCTTCATACAATTCATCCATTTTATGTTCTTTTCTTTTTAAAGAATATTCACTCCATTTCGAAAAGTCTAAATGTTTTTTACCATCTCTAATATGCTCATCTAACCAATAATTAACAGGAGTTATGTTATTATACCAAGGGTAATTTGTTTTTGCTGAATGGCAATCAAAACAAGTTGTTTTTAAAATTTGAGTGACTTCAGCTGGCGGATTTGTCTCT
>Ga0209137_1001903_pt1 | contig 19111 bp, 20 predicted proteins | sample SaaInl5LU_22_DNA_FD_184642 | JGI IMG/M metagenome (GOLD analysis project Ga0209137, IMG submission 184642) | Marine microbial communities from expanding oxygen minimum zones in the Saanich Inlet - ESP_105LU_22_DNA (SPAdes) (version 2) | ecosystem: Environmental > Aquatic > Marine > Intertidal... | reverse complement strand
CGGAAATGACAAAGCATCATTATCCCAAACCAGCTGTTGTAATTCGGCAAAGCTGATAAGTGACGGGTCTGCGAAATGGTTATTACTGCTCATAAGCTAACTCCATAAGTGCTGCGTGAAACACTATTAATGACAATAGAAGACAGGTGAAGCCAAATCAAGACAAACACAACATATAGTGTATATATGGCACAAATAATGGTCAAAATAACAATATGTAGTATTTCACTATGGCCAGTGCCTGAGGTACAGATGAGGCCATATCTGCCCATAATGTGACGGCTAAAAGCGCCCATCATGACCACCTGCTTTGCTCGATATAGGTCTCCAAATCTTGCAGCTTAAAGCGCATGGAGCTTCGGACCCTGACGGCACGAAGGCTACCTTCAGATACCAACCTCTTAATTGTCCGAGCGGATACCGATAGAAAATCAGCTGCCTCTTTAGGGGTAAGAAGGCGAACAGTCTTGTGGCTAGTCATTACCAGCTCCTTCATCTTTATTTAGTGGGGTAACGGGATCAGCCTGCTTAGCCTCAACCAACTCTTTGGCGGCTTGTCTGCCTAAAAGGCGTGCCAGGGCTAATAGCGCGCTATTAACGTCTTCATTGGAGCACGTGATTTGAGCTGCAGGCGTTTCCATAAGCGTCAAGATAAGTGATCTTGACACGGGCGCGCTAAGTACAAAAACATCTGCAGTTTTTGTTTATAGATTATAGCTACTTATGAATTTCTGCTTAAGGCGCGCTGATAGGCTTTTAGTGCAGATGGATATTTCTGGGCTGGTCGGATGATTTGATAGCCAAGGTAGATTAGTTGTTCAAAGTCAGTCTTGGGCTCGTTACTGTAATGCGCCTCAGCAATGGCTTTTTTGCCAGTTGCCGCTTCATAAAGGTGTCTTAGCCCAATTAAGAACTCGTCTAGAGGTTCATTTACAGGGCGCCCCTGCTTGTTGGCAACTTTTGAAATGCTGCTGTCAACAGCGGCTTTAAGTAACTCCACATGCTTGGCATTGCCAAAATCGATTTGTGTATAATCGTCGAGTTCATCGCGGAATTTGTAGGCTATGTCGCTAAGGAGTATCGCATGAGCAGGTTCGGGCACTTCCATCAACCTCGAGCTAGTCAATGTATCTGAATTCTTCTTTCGCCGCTGAAGATTGGCTTTGAAGTTTGTTAAGGCTTTGATTGGTTCGATGTGACTCTGATTATTTTTGCCCTGCTTTTTCATCTCCACGTCATACCAGAGAGATGTCACTAGCCGTCTTATTTCAAGTCGGTGAATGATTTGAAGGCTGTCGCCGCAAGCCGTTACCAAAGTGCTTTCCAATGCTTCAGTATCATAAGCGTCAGAGGTTGAATGCATGAAAGCCCTCGGCTTTACCGTAGAAATCTCAAAAATATTCGCAAAAAAATTTCAAAGCGCTCCAATATAGTAAGAATTACTATGAAGTGCTCCGCGATTGGAGCATGCCAAAATGAATCGATTTCCCAAAAGTCTTTATTAAGTGAGAAACCCCTTCAAATAATACTCAAAAATAATGACTTATTCTAAAGCTATGATATCTATCAACTTCTTAGCTGGGGTGGTGTGCTTTATTTCGGTTAGATTGGCCAAAATATTTAATGCCTGTTTTCTGGAAAAATGGCATGTTGCGTTCTTTAAGAATTTTTGATTTATGGTTTCGTCATCTGCTATGCGAGCCGGGTCATCGGCGTGCCATATTCTTTCAAGTTCATGCAAAACGCCGTTCTCATCAATAACCTTCAATCGGCAGGACCTAATAGACGGCGCCATACGGCTAAATATGGGGTCAAACTCGATTGAAATTTTATCAATTAATTCATGAATATCTTTATCTAAAAATCGTTTTTCTTCAAATGTCTTCTGGGTGATATTTCCGTCTAAAAGTGCCACCGCAATACAAAATGGTAATGAGTGATCTGCTCCTTCCCTAGTTTTTGGTCGCCAGAAAGAGGTCTCTTTATGAGGTGCCCCAAATGAGTGCTTTTCAGTCCATATAGTAATTGATGAGATGCTTTTTTTATTTAATTTCGATCTCATTTCTGTTGCCAAAACAACCGGCAATTGGCACGCATTTCGGATTGGAAAAATCTTTATGTCAGTCTGTTCCACAGCAAAAACATGATTGTGAAAGTCAGTTGGAATTGGAACTTTAAATTTTTCACCAAGCGCTAAGTTCCACATTCCGTTTTGACCTTCAAAAGAGTTTTGCGGTCCGGTGATGCCTGATAGTGCTAAAATGCCTGCCTCAATTCCAAGGCGTCCACCATTTGGCCCTGCAATATTTTTCCACATTGAAAGCTGACCTTGACGTGTCTGGTATGTTGGTAAATTTGCTGTTATCGATATTGCCAATGCGTCTCGGGCCTGCTCTTGCCGTAAATTAAGAAGTTTAGATGCACCCATTGCTGCCGCTGGCGCGCCGATTATGGCTTGATCCCAGCCGTTCTGGTGAAATGGAACTACGTCGCAAAACCGACATTGAATTTCGTACGATATAATGATTGCTAAAACTAAGTCGCCAAAACTATTGCCGTTGGCCTCTGCTAGGGCGATTAATGCAGCAATATTATCAGAAGGGTGGGCAGTACTAATTTGCGTGTAAGCGTCACTCATATCGAGATAGCGGACCATCGTTCCATTGATCAGTGCTGCATGGCCGAGAGAGGTAAAAGCGCCTGTTTTCCAAATCCGCGCACCAGTATTTCCACCAGATGAAAAAGGAATATTAATCAGTGCACTTATTGTCGGTGCATCACAGGCGGCAATAGCCACGCCAATTGAGTCTATAATGCGCATTCGCGCGGCGTGAAATGTTCTATTACCTATGTCGGATAAATCTATTGAACAGGTGAAATCAACGATGCAGTTTTCAGTTTGATCAATCATTGAAGAAACCTATTGTTGCTCGAAGATAATTTCAGGCTTAACTGTGTTTTCGCTCTAGATCGTCCCATTGGCTTTTTCTAACAAGATCTTGGCGTTGTTCAAAGGTTGCCAAACGGTCTGCTCCGGCCACAAGTGATCCTGTATCACGCAGGCTGGAAAGGGTCTGTTCTACAGCTTTGATTGCTGATTGCAATGCCGCATTCGCATAAAGCACAATCGAATAGCCCATCGATGCCAAGACTTCGCGCCCAGGTTCAGGGGTCATTCCGCCAAAGACCATATTTGCAACCTGTGGAGCCGTAAGATGCTTTGGAATGATGGACAACTCATCAAGGCTAGTTGGTGCTTCTACAAAGGTTGCATCGGCTCCTGCTTCAATAAATGCAGCGGCCCGATCTAGCGCTTCATCCATGCTTATAATCGCGCGCGCATCAGTACGAGCTATTATCTTCATCTCAGAGTCCTCGCGAGCATCAACAGCGGCTTTTATTTTGTTGATCATATCTGCAGTCGGCACAACGGCCTTACCAGTGAAATGCCCACATTTCTTCGGAAAAACCTGATCTTCAAGTTGGATGGCAGATGCGCCTGACCGCTCAAGCAGACGGATAGAACGATGGCAATTAAGCACATTGCCAAATCCTGTATCAGCATCAACAATAAGTGGAATCTCAACGGCATCAGCAATTGAACTAACTGTCTCGGCAACTTCCTTTAAGGTGGTAAGCCCAATATCAGGAACGCCAAGCTGCATATTGGCAATGCCGGCGCCCGTTACATAAACCGCTTCAAACCCCAAATCCTCAATTATGCGTGCAAACAGAGCGTTAGGAGCTCCGGGGACAAGCGTTGCGTCTTGGCGGGCAAGGATATTTCCAATTATTTTATTTTTTTTCACAATTATTGTCTCTCAATATGTCCTCCATAATGATCACTATGCCGGAGTACCAACAGCTGTCATAATTGCTTCAATTGAAATGCTGTTTTCCAGATTCGCGACTTCTACGATCATTTTGTCAACACGATCAGCGCCCACAACTGGATCTCCTAGCATATGAACTTTACCGCACATTTCGTCCTCAGACATTGGGTTTTGAATTGAGCCTTTGGGGTAATCAACTTGTGATTTGTAGCTCCTCCCATCATCAATTGTCAGTTCCATTAGGCAAGAAACACCGCGTGGCAGGCTGCTATCGGGAACAAACTCAACCATCCCAGCAAGCCGCAGAAGCTCAGGATCATTCAATCGTTCATTTTTATACTGTGGAAACAATGCTGCACCGTCTGTAAGCGCGACCGCTACCGAATAAGAAAGGCTCACCTGAGCTTCATGATACGTTTTAGGTTTTGAATTTTGATGGTAGTGCGCCCATTTAGGGTGTCGGCGCATGGTTATTGCAATGACCTTGCTGGTTGCTACGTTCATTTGCTGCCGGATGTTTAAAGCACAGTCAATCGCATTGTGGATTGGCCGTGCACAGGAGTAGGCTTTGTACTCAAATTCGTTTGGAAAATCATACCCCAGTTTGTTGGTTAAGGCTGACACATCGTGTTCAAGGGTAAAACTTTTTAGAAAACCACGTTCACCCTCAAAGATCGTGCTCGCCCCGGTAAAGCCTAATTTGGCCATGCGCGCGGCAGTAATACCATTACGTGCGGTTGGCCCAGGATTAAATCGTTTCTGCATCGAAGGACCGTACATTTCCATCAAGCCGGCAGCTTGCGCGCCAGCCATTCCAAGGGCTGAAGTCATTTGTTCAGGATTAAGCTTCATCAAAAAACCAGCAGCAACGGCGGCCCCAAAGACACCACAGGTTGGTGTGGTGTGAAAGCCGCGATCGCGCAAAGAAAAATTGGCTGCATGTGATGCACGTGACATCATCTCGCAGCCCAGAACCACAGCCGTAAGGAACTCCTTTCCGCTTGTCTTTTCAGCCTCGGCAACGGCAATTGCTGCGGACACGACGGGTGGGCTGAAGTGAAACAGCGCAAGATAATCGACATCGTCTAATTCAATGCTGTGCGAGGCTATTGCATTAGCAAAGGCGGCACTATCAGCGGGCACTTTTGCACCATTGCCGATGATGGTGGCCAGTTCTTTGCCTGCAGAGTCCTGAGCAAACAAGGCTGCGATTTTACCGCTTTCGGTTCTGCTGCCGCCAAGCGAAACGCCAAGATAGTCGCGGATAAGCTGTTTTGCATGATTTAACCGTTCAACTGGTAAATCTTCATATCTCACGGACATGAAATGCGACGCAAGAGTCTCGGCGGCGGTCGGTAATGATGCTAAGGTCATTTTCTATTCCTTGGTTCGTTATCTGTCTAATAGGGTATTAATCTGTTCTGGGTGCTTTTGATCTGCGGCTGTACATTACGGCGCCGCAGCTAATTCGGACGCGGGCGGTACGTCAAGCCGAACAATAACCCCCTCTTGGCCAGACAGTGCTGGATAGCGTTTCATGACCAATGGATCATGACCGGGAATAATGTGATCTTCGCTTGGAGCAACCCGCTTTAGTTGGTCAAAACACTCCATCATTTCGCCGATGTGAAAAGCGGTGGTAAAGGGACGATAAGCATTCATGTTTTCGTAATAATGTGTGGCATCAGATGCCAACACTAACCACCCCCGCGCTGTATTAACCGAAACGAATTGCAGCCCGGCCGAATGGCCACCGCATCGATGTAGCCTGATGCTGGAATTCAGATTGTCATCACCATCATAGAACAGAACACGGCCAGCATAGTTCATTTTGACAATGCCACAAACATCATCAACCTCGAACGAATGGGCAAGCCGTGGATACCGCATATATTTACCAGTTGCATACTGCAGTTCATCTTCTTGCAGATGGAATGTGGCCTTTGGAAATCGGTCAAAATTTCCTGAATGATCATAATGGAGATGAGTTAGAACTACATCGTCGACATCTTCAGGTAGGATTCCTAAAAGCGACAAAGTCTCTACTGGACAGCGCAAAAACTCACGTTGGCGCGCTGCTGCAACGGGTGCGGTAAAGCCAGTATCAATTACTACAACATGATCATCCGATTTTGCCACCCATATAAAATAATCCATCGACATTGGGCCATCATGAGGGTCACCGCCAATGAAATGATTGCTACGCATAGCGTCTCGGCGGGCGTAGCGAATGGCAAAAACTTCGTAGATTGGCACGGTTGTTGTCATGAATAGCTCCTAGCGGTCAACGCCCTTTTAGGTGCATGTTTCAATGCAGCATAAGTGGTGAGACTGGCATCACGGATGGCCGACATAAAATCACCGGTTTCATTGCAGTCGCCAATTTTGGCAAAGGCAATTCCAGCTTTTTCCACCTCCGCAACAACATCAATTTGCGGATTTGCACCAACTGCAAGAATGATCGCGTCGCCAACGGGGTAGGTCAGGGTTTCCCCTTTCTGTTCAATTGTAATGGTGCCATTTTTGACCGATTTGATGATGCTGTTCGTTAGGAGGTCAAAGTTCTTATCGATAAGTCGCTGCATAATTTCAAAGCGGTTGTTACGCGCCATTTCGGGCGCGATGGCACTACGCGACTCAATCACAATGCCGGTTACCCCACTGTCTGCTAAATAGTCGAGCGTTTCAATACCAACCATGCCGCCACCGATAATTGTAACACGACTATTTGGGGAAATCAGGTCTGGGTCGCGAAGTACAGACCAAGCTTGAAAAACAGGCATATCCCAATCTGCCGTAATAGACAACGTGCGTGGCGCTGATCCTGTGGCGATAAGAACAAAATCTGGATTAAAGTTACGAATCTTTTGCGCCGTGGCGGTCACGCCTGTCTGCACGTTAACCCCACCGCGTTGCAGTGACTCTTGACGGTAAATCCAAACTCCTTCCACGTCAGCTTTGTCAGGCGCGCTTAGCGCCAGATCAAGTTGTCCACCCGCTGTCCTTTCTCGTTCCCAAACCTCTGTTTTGCAACCGAGCGCTGCCGCAACTCGGGCCGCCTCGAAACCGGCAACGCCGCCACCAATGACAAGAACACGCTGCGCTTTATTGGCTGTCGGATCAGTAAAAAGTTGCGGTTCTAAATAACGTAAGCTCTCAAATTCCGTTCCAATTAGTGGGTTTACGGCACAAGACACATCCTTTTCAAGGGTAAGCCTTTCGAAACAGATGTTGCAGGAGATGCAGCGTCTTATCGGCGCATCTATTATGCCGAGCGCCTTTGCTGCCCAATGCGGATCAGCTAGTAGACCGCGCCCAACCGAAATAAAATCAGTCGCTCCGTTGGCGAGCATCTGCTCGCCGTCTTCGGGTTCGATGATTCGGCCTGCAACAATCATTGGCAGATCAAGATTTTCATGGAACTCCTTTGCTAACTCTTCAAGACAGCGCCTCGGAAACGAGGGCGGCTGAATACAATATCTTGAAAGTGCAGGATGCTCATTAGATCCACCTGACAGGTTGAGCGCATCAATGCCAGCATTTTGTAGTGCCTTGGCCAAGGTGATGGCCTCTTCCAATGAATAGCCGCCATCAGTAAACTCACTAGCCGAAATTCGAACTAGCAGGGTCAGATCAGGACATGCGTTTTTGACTTGATCAAGGGTTTCAAGCAGTAACCGCATTCGGTTTTCAAGACTGCCACCATAAATGTCATCGCGTTTGTTAAATCGTTCGGAGAAGAATTGCTGAAACAGGTAACCATTGGCAGCGTGAATTTCGACCCCATCATACCCAGCCCGTGCTATGCGTTGTGCAGCGTTCACAAAATCAAGCTGAATTTGACGGATTTCAGCGTGATCCAATGCCTTTACTGGTTCGCCAGTAAAAGGATGTTTACCCGCTGTGGGACCGACTGGTTGCATGCCAAGAACTGAGCTTCGCAATAATTGACCGCGGTGATTGAGTTGCGCCACGGCATAGCTGCCATGTTCTTTTATGCTCTCAACAATCGCCGCCAAACCAGGAATAAATCGATCATCATAAACGCATAAAGAATTGGTGTGGTTTCTGGCGCCTGCTGCGATATTCATTGCTTCGGTAATGATCATGGCAACGCCGCCCCTTGCGCGTTCAGCGTAATATAGTCGGTCACGTTCGGTCGATAGACCATCAGTAGTGCCGTAATTGGTACCCATCGGTGCCATAATGATGCGGTTTTTAAGTTCGCATTTGCCAATCTTTCCGGGTTTTGCAAGATTTGGCATGGGTTTGTGTGTGGTCTGTGCCATGTGATTTTTCATTAGCCCTTAATATAAACTTTGCCGTCAAGAATACGTCTTGCTGTTCTGCCCAGTGTTGCGCGCTTCACTTCCAAAACACCATTTTTGCGTTTCACAACCGCCTCTGTATCAATCACCCCAGCAGGATGACCAATTCGCAGTTTTGCGCCATTGCTAGGCCGGGCGGCTTGGTGAACAATTGTGCCGTAAATGCGGCTGGCGACGCCGGTGCAGGCGGTGCTGGTGCCAGCATATGTTTTGTGAGTTTGCTGCATGAATTGCAGCCTGCTAATCACATCAACTTCGTCGGCTGAGACGGTGCCACCGGTTAATTCAATTGGATAATCCATAGGAGGGGCGATGACACCTAAAATAGGCGTGGCCGGTGTTTCGGATTGGGCGGATTGCGGCGAACCTGCCATCCCAATACGGGCCGCCGCGGCACCACGAATTGCTTCGAGTCGAACAAGCAGTGCCGGATCGTTGTCAATTTGTGAGGGAGTTTCAATACCGCTCAGTCCAAGATCGGCAGCCCGGACAAAAACATGAGCATTGCCAATATCAACCAATGACATTTGGAGGGGGCCAATCCCATCAACATCGACGAGATCGACCGGGTTGCCGGTTGGCAGCAACTTGCCAGTTGCACCGCCTGCGGTGTCAGCAAAATCAATCAAGATTGGTGCACCACTTCCTGGAACGCCAGGAACAGTGTAATCCCCGTAAGTCACTGGAGCCCCGTTTTCAACAGGAACCTCAACAAACAGGAACCGATTTAGGTTGGTGTTGTAAACCCGTACTCTTGTTATGGGTGCCTTTGGAGTCACAAAACCTTCTTGCACCGCATAAAGCCCAACAGCCGAAGTGATATTGCCGCAAAGGCTGTGCCAGTCCACTTCGGCAATATTGATTTCGACCTGCCCAAAACTATAGACTAAATCTGCCTTGTTCTTCAGGTCAGCTGGTGGTTCGTCTATGATCGCTAATTTGCTGGTCAGGGGGTCAGCGCCACCAAGGCCATCAATCTGACGTTTATCGGGTGAGCCAAATATCTGTAAAATAATATCGCGCCGAGCATTGTGATCCTCTGGCAAGTGACCACCCCGCAAAAACACTGCCTTGCTGGTGCCGCCGCGCATAATTGTGCAATCTAGCCAGTTGGTCACTAATCAGACTCCTTTTCCTGATTGCTTGCATTTACGAGGTCAAGCTCTATTTTTGTTATTACCTTGGAGCTCTGCTTCCGTGCTTGTTCAATATGCTTGCGCATTAGGGTCGCCGCTTTTTCTGCATCTCGCGATTGCATTGCCTGCAGTATCTGACGATGTTCTTGTAAGGCCTTTAGGGGGCGCCCGGCCTTACTTCCGGACCGGTATCTGTGCAAGCGTAATTGGTGATATAGATCGTCGCACAATGTTTCGATGAGGCGGCGGTTGCCACTTTCTTGGATAATCCGGAAATGAAAATCATAATCGCCTGGCCGTTGGTAATAGTCAGCGCCTGCCTGCAGGCCCTCGTCATTGGCATGTGCGTTTAACAAATCACCAAGCTGCTTAAGTGCGCTGTCACTCATTTTTTTGGTCGCTAGGCGGCAAGCAAGCCCTTCAAGAACTTCACGTATCACTAGTAATTCGTCTAAATCTTCTGGTTTGGTTTGAACAACCCTAACCCCTGAGTGTGCAATCCGTTCAACCAGTTTCTTGCCTTCAAGGCGGCGAATGGCCTCGCGCACGGGTCCCCGGCTAATACAAAAAGCGGCGGCGAGGCGCGCTTCATCGAGTTTGGAGCCTGGGACGAATTCTCCCCTGATAATGGCTTCTTCAAGCCATTCAAATGCCTTGTCTGCAAGGGTTCCAGCACTGATAGAAGGGGGTGTCGACAATGTTTATGCTCCTTTGGCCTGCTGGCCATTGTTCCCATATTTAGGTGATTTTAAAACATGGTTAACACACAGCTGACAGGTGTTCCATACTCGCTTCGCTAAAGTCTTGCCTAAAAAAATACCTGCTTGACTAAAAGAAGTTCATGATACTAGCATAAAATTGTCAACAATTTATTGTAGTTTTTCAGAATGATTTCACCAAAAAATGGAGGAAAGCGTGTTAAAAAGTAGCCAGTTTATTAGAGGGTTAGGCGCCGTTTTGTTTGCGGCTTCCATAACATTTGTGGCAAATTTAGCCCAAGCGGATACGTTGCGCTGGCTAACATGGAAGACTGAGTCTTCTGGTGACGCGCAAACTGCAAACATTAAATGGTTTGTCAGCGAGTTTGAAAAGCGAGTTAAGGGTAAGCACAAGGTCCAAATAATGTGGGGTGGCAGTGCTGCAGCACAAAGAGAGATCCCAGACGCAATTTCAAACGGGGTTGGACAGATTGGCGAGATTGTTCTCCCATATTATATGAACAAATTTGTCATTAACAACGCGGTAGGCTATTTCACGCCTCAGCCAATGGGGCCCGCCGAACTGGGCGAACTGATGAGTAAATGGCACGATAACTACCCACAATTCGAAGCTGAGATGGCAAAATACAATCTCAAAGCTATTGGTTTTCGACCGCTAGAAAAATATGGCATCTTGTGCAAAGAACCTATCCGCACCGTTGAGGATTTTAAGGGCCGTAAAATCCGTACCTATGGTTCTGCCTACCCAGCGTTGGTTAAAGCGCTTGGTGGTATCCCTGTAGGGATCTCGACAACTGAAACTTATCAGGCACTAGAGCGTGGTATTCTTGATTGCACGCCAACCAGCCTGACGTATGTCCGTGGTTTTAAATTCGAAGAGGTGGCGAAATATTTTACGGATGTGCCGTTTGGCGCGAATTATGGTCATTTCATTGTTATGAATCTCGACTATTATAAGTCTATGGATGCTGCTAGCAGACAGATTATCGATGAATTGGGTCGTCAGAATGCGTCAAATTTTGTTGAACAGGTCGATCCGATTGTTGCCAAGTTGAAAGCTGAGTGGGCGAGCGATCCAAACGGTGTTAAAGTCATCGACTTTCCGCAGGACGCTTTTAAAGAAGCAGTAAAAGATCCAGCAATTCAGAAACTCCGCAATGGCTGGGTTGAAAAGGCCAAAGCAGCCGGCCTTCCTGGCGAAGAGATTGCTGATATGATGGCGTTTAAATAGGCGCAGATAATGCACCGGTGACATTCTTTATGGGGTGTCACCGTTTTTTTTATATTAAAGGCATATTTTTGAGACGAAACCTGGGACAATAAAATGTTACTGAGGATATTAAAATTTTATGGTGCTTTTTTGCAGGCGCTGGGTCTAATCGCTGGGCTAGCATGTTGTATCACCATGGCAATGGTTGCGGTAAATGTTATCGGGCGCTATGTGTTCAATATGCCGTTTGATGGCGCATTCGTTTATGCACAGTCGTTGCTGACCATCACTGTTTTCTTTTCCTTGGCTTTAACGCAGTTTGAAAAGGGTCATATCAAGGTTAGCTTCATAACCCGTCGGTTAACCGGTCGCCTCGGCGGCGCTATCGAGATTGCAATGCTTGTTCTGGGTTGCCTGTTATTCGCTCTTGCCAGTTATGCTACCTTGCTGTTTGCAATAGAGTCTTTTGAGGTTGATGAGCAGGTTTTTGATTCCGTTCAATATCCAATATATCCAATTAAATTTGTTGTGTTCTTTGGACTACTTCTCCTCGCAATACAGTTCGCGCTCGATTCCTTATGTGCGATTAATAATGTTAAGTCTCACGAAAAGGGGAATTGATAATGGACGTGGCAACTGGGGTTGTGGGGATTGTTTTACTTTTTGTGCTGATCGCTTTTGGTGCCAATGTTATGGTAGCACTTGGTCTGGTTGGTGTTGTTGGTTTAACGTGGCTTGTTGGATTACAGGCTGCAACATCTGTTCTTAGTACGGTTTTTTTTGAGACTACCCATAGTTTTCATTTCAGTGTTATTCCGCTGTTCCTGTTAATGGGGTTTTTTGCTTTAAGAGCTGGGCTTGGCGCTGATGTTTACGAGGCGGCACATCGATGGCTTGGCGGTATTCGTGGCGGCCTTGCCATATCTACCACAGTTGCTGCCGCTGGTTTTGGTGCGGCTTCTGGTTCGAGTGTTGGAACCGCGACTGTTTTCACTAAGATTGCGTTGTCAGAAATGTTGGATCGCGGCTATGACAAAGGGCTAGCCTCGGCATCAATAGCGATTGCTGGCACTTTGGCAGTCATGATTCCGCCAAGCGCAGTTATGGTTATTTTTGGAATTCTAACAGACACAAGTATTGGCAAACTTCTAATTGCCGGTATTTTACCGGGGTTTGTATTTGGTTTTCTGCTTTGTATTGCCATTTATATCAAGGTGCGGCTTCATCCGGCGAGTGCGCCTGTTGCTGAAAACTCGTCGACGTTAGGGGAGAAATTTTATTCTTTAAGGCTCGCTGGCCCGCTTGTTCTGGTTATCGCCAGTGTGATTTCTGGGCTTTATTTAGGTGTATTTACGCCAACTGAGGCGGGGGCTATGGGCGCCTTGTTTACACTGGTTTTGGCGATTATCCGTCAAAGAGGGGTGGCAGGATTGAAGCTGCGGGAAACGCTGCTCGATACTGTTCGAACCACCGCTATGATTTTTGCCGTAATTATTTGCGCCTTGGTCTTTTCGCGGTTTTTGGCAATTAGTGGTATTACGCATGAGATTGGTGAGCTTCTGACAACGATGGATGTTAATCGATGGTGGATCGTGTTGATTGTCACCATGATTTACTTGGTCCTTGGTACCATGATGGATGCGCCAGCGCTCTTGGCAATTTCACTACCTGTGACCTATCCAGTCATGATAAAGCTTGGGTTTGATCCAGTTTGGTTTGGTGTCTATGTGGTGCTGCTGGTCGAGATTGCTGCCATCACGCCGCCGGTTGGGATCAATTGTTTTGTAGTGCAAGCCGCATCTGACGGGCAAATTGAACTCGAAGATGTATTCCGGGGGCTCGTACCATTTTTGATCGCCGGTGTTGTCATGCTAGTGCTGCTTTGTTTGTTTCCTGATCTGGCTTTATACCTGCCTAACAGCATGAAATAGAAACGGTCATGGCTCTAGGTTACAGGCTCTATTCATCGCTGACGTCGCCCTACGGCCGTAAAGTTCGAATGGCGTTAGGGCATCTCGGTCTTGAAAATAATGTGCAGGTTATCCATGCCGACACGCTAGACCCTGATGATGAATTAAGGCGGATTAATCCGCTTGGTAAAATTCCCGCGCTTGTACCTGCCGTTGGCCCTGCTATTTACGACAGCAAGGTAATTATAGATTATCTTGACGGCTGCTATGGTCTGGGTGAGATTGTCCCGTATGGATATGCCGAGCGAGCCCGAGCCATGACCTTGGCGACGTTGGCCGATGGGTTAACCGATGCATTGCTTTTGATTACTTATGAGGCGCGGTTTCGGGGAACTGAGACGCATGGAGAGCGTTGGTTGCTACATCAGCATGGAAAGCTTGATCGTGGCTTTGCGGAGGTTCTTTTGGTGCTTAAGGAATTTTCTGCACCAAGCTTGCCTGCTTTGGCATTGTCCTGTGCGCTAGGCTACGCCGATTGGCGTAAGCAAATTGATTGGCGACGCCGCCACCCAGAGTTGGTCACTTGGCTTGACAGTTTCCGGGATCGGTTCCGAGAATTTGACAAAACCGCGGCGCCTTGAATGCCGCAGCATAGAGATTCTGGCTACACTGAAAGTGGATTAAACTTGTATTTCAAGCGCAAATCCCATTTCAAATATAGAGGGTAAAATGACGACTGCAACGCGTTCCTATCATCCAAACCCGTCAAAACCAGATTGGGATTTGCCGCCTGGGGCTTGTGATACGCATTGCCATGTTTTTGGGCCAGTCGACCAATTCTCCTATGCGGTTGACCGCACATATACACCTTCATCTGATGCACCGCGAGAGGCCTTATTTGCGCTGCATAAGCATCTTGGAATTGATCGCTGCGTTATCGTGCAGGCAGGATGTCATGGGTTTGATAACAGCGTTGTTGCGGCTGCGATTAACGTGGGTGCGCCAAATTATTTGGGGATCGGGTTGGCACCAGTCGATACGCCAGTTGCCAAACTGCGCGAGATGCGTGAGAGGGGCTTTCGCGGTATTCGCTTCAACTTTATGCGCCATCTTGGCGTCGGAGCCTCGCCGGCAGAGGTGTATGAGTTTTGCGGTCATTTGGCCGATGCCGATATGCACTTACAAATCCATATGGAGGCTGAGCTACTAGGCGAAGTTTTGCCAATTTTCAATGATGTTCCAATACCGGTTGTGGTTGATCACATTGGACGTGTTGATGCTGGGAAGGGCATTGAGCATGAGGATTTTAGTCATCTTCTTCGTTTCATGGACAATGAGCATGGCTGGGTAAAAGTGTCGGGCTGTGACCGGATTTCAATGCAACAAATTGGCTATGAAGATGCCATAGGTTTTGCTGCAAAACTGGTTCAAGATTTTCCAGACCGGTCTTTGTGGGGCACTGACTGGCCGCATCCAAATATTTCAAAGCCAGTGCCTGATGATGGCTATTTGGCATCTCTTATTCAGAAGTTTGCGCCGACGCCAGAGAAGCAAGTGGCTCTTCTTGTGGATAATCCTTCAAGATTATACGCATTTAATTAAGTCTGCAGGAGGGTTGATGGGGCGTTTAGACAAAAAAGTTGCGATTGTTACTGGCGCTGGCTGTGTTGGCCCGGGGTGGGGCAATGGTCGGGCAATTGCCACAAGATTTATCGAAGAAGGTGCTAGCGTTTTTGCGGTTGATCTGGCGTCTGAACAGCTCGAGGAAACTCTGGCATATAATGCTGCGCATAAAGATCGGATTATTCCGTATACATGCGATGTGACCAAATTAGATCAAATCGAAGCGATGATTGGTGCATGTATCGCTCAATTTGGAACGATCGATATTTTGGTAAATAATGTTGGCGGCTCGCAAAAAGGTGGCCCTGTTGAATTATCGGCGCAGGATTGGCAAAGGCAGATTGACTATAACCTGACTAGCGTTTTTTCGGCCTGTAAATTTGTCCTTCCGCATATGGCAGAAAAGAAATCTGGATCAATTGTTAATATAGCTTCAACTTCTGGCTTGCGCTGGACTGGGGCGGCGCAGGTTGGCTATGCTGCTTCCAAGGCTGCTGTCATTCAACTTTCAAAGGTTGTTGCTGTTGAATACGCGTCACAGGGCGTAAGGGTAAACACGGTTGTTCCTGGACAGTTACACACCCCGATGGTTGAAACGCGCCTCGCAGGCCAGCGCGCTGGTGGTGATGTTGATGCTTTGTTGAAACAGCGGCTTGCTCGTATTCCGCTCGGCTTTATGGGTGATGGCCGTGATACCGCAAATGCAGTTCTGTTCTTGGCCTCCGATGAGGCGCGTTTTATCACCGGTACCGAAATTGTTGTTGATGGCGGGATGTCGGTGAGATGCGATTAGTGCCGCGCCTAATCTTCGAAGTTATAGAGTATTCGGGGGTTATCTCGGAATAACCTAATACTGTCGTCAGGTGAGAGCCAACCAAGTGCATCCCTGACCAGCCCGGCAGTGTCAATCGATTGATAAGGCTTTTCACCGAGGTCTTGGTTCGACTTACCGCTATGCCTAGGTGTGTGTGGCCAGTCCGAGGCCCAAACACATCTGTCACCATTTATTGCAAATAGCTTTCTAGCCAGCTTTCCCAAATCTGGATGTGTTGGGGTTCTAGCAATCCGGTAGGTACCAGATAATTTTACCCAGCAGTTGCCAGACTCCAGCAGTTTCCTGATAGTGGAAAAGGTGACTTCATCTTTTTGATGCGGGGATAATAGTCCGAAATGATCAAGAACAATTGGCACTGGGAGCGCCAAAAGCCGGTCAGTCAGAACGCAAAGCCCCTCCGATGGCATGAATAGCTGTATATGCCAATTATATCGTTCAGCTATTCTGGCAGCATTGGCAATTGCCACCTCAATCGCCCGGTAGTTTGGTGTTCCATTGCTTTTCAGGTTAAGCCTTAGCCCCCGAACACCGCATCGTTGCAAATGATCAATCTCTGCCAATTCGATAGCTTCACTGACCACAACCACACCTCTCGCACGCTTTTCGCCAAGTGTCTCAAGTGCCGCCAGCAAACAGCGATTGTCTGTGCCGTAAATTGATGGCTGAACAAGAACATGCCGTTCCATAGAGGTGTTTTTCGCCATATTACAAAGCATTTCCACATTGGCCTCCATCGGTGTGTAAGCCCGATCATCGCTGAATGGAAACTGTTCTGTCGGGCCAATAACATGGACATGGCAATCACAACTACTGGGCGGTGTTTGCGGTGCCGCTAATTTGCTATTGGGTGATGTCATTTATTGGTCAAACAAGCGATATAATGTTGTGGTTTCCATATCATCGCCAGACCAGCTTTTGATCGCCGCTTCATGCTTGCCAAGCTTGCGTATGACACCATCTTCTTGTGCTAGTGGCACATCATGCCCCGGGATAACAATGCTTCCGGAGCGTTGTTTCCAGAGTTTCCAAATCATTCCAATTGAATCACGGCTGATCGCTGGATCATAGGTCATGTCGGTGTTGCCAGAAACCAGCTCGGCGCGGTTTTTTGCTGCATCTCCTGTAAAAATCAGGTCGCGGTTTTGCCCGGAAAGTAAAAAAACAAGGCAGCCGGGGGTATGGCCTGGAGCAACAAATGCACTGATGTAAGGGAGCGCTTCATCACCGTCATTCAGCGTTACCAGAGTTGGCCAATCATTTAGCTTCTCAACATAAAGTTCAGGCACAGGCGTTGTTCCCCAAGGTTCACGTAACGCCCAGTCCAATTCGATCTTACCAAGAAAGATTTTTGCATTCGGAAACATTGTCCAATTGACTGAATGATCGTAATGCGAGTGTGTCAAAAGAACATGAGAAATGTTGCCAGGTTTTAGCCCGTGATCATCAAGCTTTTCCTGCAAAAGCCCGCGCATGCCAAACCCGCCGGTGTCTACCAATATATTGCACCCATGCCCGCGGATGAGAACCACAGTGCTCCAGCCAAGACCGCCGTGGCAAACTGCTTTGCCTGGGTAGCCTTGAACAAGAATGTCGATATCATAGCCAATCTCAGATGTTTTCAATTTGGTGCTCATCAACAATTAATCCAAACGCTCGGTGGCGAGAATGCGTGTATCCGCAACACTGATGTTATATTTAATTTGACCGAAGTATAGAGCGTAAATTTTGATAACTTATTTATGAATAATGCCCCGAAAATCGTTTCTGGTGTTTTTGTGATTTTAAGTTGCATGTTCGTTTGGCACAGGCTGTGATACTAGAGTGTAAACACATGTCAAGCTGTCAGGGTTTCAGAACTGATCTAAATTTTGAATGTGCTTTTCGCGGTTTAATTACATTTTTGAGGTTGCGATGGATAATCTTTTAAACAAAGAAGATACAAACGTTCTAAAAAACCTTGCTGATCATATTGTGAGGTTTGACCCTACAACAATCTCGGATCATGCGCTTCATACCGTCAAGATGGGTATTGCGGATACTATTGGTGTAACTTTGGCCGGTGTTAATGAGGCTTGCGCACAGATTATGATGGAGGTTCCTGGTGTCGCAGATGCTTCTGGCCGCTGCCTTATAATTGGAACTAAGCGAAAGGTGAGTGCCCTTGATGCTACGCTAGTAAATGGGATTTCATCACACGCGCTTGATTTCGATGATTTTAGTGATGTACTGGGTGGCCATCAATCAGTTCCTTTGGTGCCTGTATTGTTTGCTTTGGCGCAAGAATATAGAAAAACTGGCTGGGATATTGTTAACGCTTATACAGTTGGATTTGAGGTAGAGCATAGGTTTGCTATGGCTGTTCATCCCTATCATTATGATAAGGGTTGGCATCCAACGGCAACGCTTGGGATATTTGGCACAGTTGCCGCTGCAGCACGCTTATTAGGCCTCAATCAGGAAAAGACCGCTACTGCTCTTGCTATTGCCACTTCAATGGCAGCGGGGATTAAATCTAATTTTGGTACCATGACAAAGCCGTTGCATGTTGGTCATTCTGGCCGATCTGGTTTATTGGCGGTTTTATTGGCGGCACGTGATTTTACTGCAAATCATGCTTCAATGGAACATCATCAAGGCTTTTTTGCTTTGTTTAATGGCGAAGGTAATTTTTCATCTGATGCCCTTATTGAGCCATGGTCAGGACCCTTAGCCCTTGAATTTCCCACCATTGGCATAAAACAGTTTCCCTGCTGTGGAAGTACACATCAGGCAATCGCAGCAATGATCAATTTGAAGCGTGATAATAATCTTTGTGCTAACGACGTGGTATCTGTGGTTGTGAATACGCACCCGCGTCGACTTCTTCACACGAATAACCCCTACCCCAATAGCGTCCTAGAAGCAAAATTCAGTTTGCAATACACTGTGGCGCGGGCTCTGACAGATGGTGCGGTTCGCCTTTCTGATTTCAAAGATGACGCTTTTCTTCAACCCAATATAAAAAAGCTTCTTGAAATCATCAAGGCTATTCCCTTCGGCAGTAAAGGGGCGCCAGAAGGTGAGCCATGGGATGCCGAAATTAGGGTGACAACTCAAGATGGTAGAGTCTTAAAAAACCGCGTCAACAATATGGTTGGACGAAGCGGTGATAATCCAATGACTATTGGCGAGTTAAAAGAAAAGTTTGTTGACTGTTCTTATGGCGTTTTAACTGAAGTCCAGAGTGAGGCTGCCTTCCAGCAATTAATGGGCCTTGAAAACCTGCCAAATATTGGCCCTTTAATGAAAAACCTCGAGTTTAGAGGCGCTTAGGCTACTCCGCTTTGTTTTAATTCGTTTGTTGATTGAGATTATATGTTCGCGTCCTATCCTTGCCGTGACTTAGACCCGGCGACGCAACGTAGGAACTTGAACAAATTCTGCCCCCGCAACACCTTTATACCGACTTTTTAATGGTAGGGCCTTGAGCAAATCCTGCCCCCGCAACCAAATATTCAAACGATATATCAGATACTTA
>Ga0209137_1001899_pt1 | contig 19131 bp, 21 predicted proteins | sample SaaInl5LU_22_DNA_FD_184642 | JGI IMG/M metagenome (GOLD analysis project Ga0209137, IMG submission 184642) | Marine microbial communities from expanding oxygen minimum zones in the Saanich Inlet - ESP_105LU_22_DNA (SPAdes) (version 2) | ecosystem: Environmental > Aquatic > Marine > Intertidal... | reverse complement strand
GCTCGCGGTCGCGAAAGAAAAGAAGAAGTCGAAGGTAGAGAAGCTCGAGTTTGAGTTCAAACTGGTTGAAGGATATGTCTACGGCATCACGAGCTCTATTTGTTACGGGGCCAGCCCTGTACTCATTGCCCTGGCTCTTGAAGTCAGCACATGGCAGCTCGCGCTGTACGGTGCGTTCCTGGGCCATCTGGCGGCCTCTCTCGTATTGCTTGTAATTGTCCTCGCCTTCGGTCTCACCGGTGAAATTAAGGCCACAGAGAAGAAAAATATCCCTTTCTTCATGCTGTCCGCGGTATTTGTTTTCCTGTCGCAAGGGTTCCGATACGTAGCCCTGGCGTTAGCTCCGGTATACATTGTGTCCCCGATGCAAAGGACATCGACCATTTTCAGGGTAATCTTCAGTAAGATCTTCAACCCAACCACTGAGCTGTTTGGGATCTGGATCTGGATCGGCATCGGGGTGTCCTTGGTGGGTGCGATCCTATTAACGATCCCAGAAGAATTGGTAACCGCATTTTTCGGATTCTAGGAATATTGCCCTTTATCCAATAAAAATTCTGAGGTCTAACGCGAGTTAAGCCTCAGAACAACCGAGATACATGATCTACCGTCAATTGTTTTTTGCACGCTCAGCTTGACCCATCGCGAAGTTTAGCGATTTAACCTCGGTATAGCTCAGCATCTCATCGAGACCTTCCTCGCGTCCGATCCCCGAGTTCTTATAGCCCCCGTATGGTTGCCCACGGTAATGGTTCCCGATCCCATTAACCCACACGTATCCCGCCTCGATGCTGCGCGAGAGCTCCATCGCCGTAAAGTAACTGCTCGTCCAGATCGCCGCTGTAAGTCCATAGGTCGTCGAGTTAGCTATCTCAATCGCCTCATCAAGGTCGTCGTATGGCATCAGACTCATGATGGGGCCAAACACTTCCTCTTGAGCGATACGCATGTTAGACGTCACGTTACCGAACACCGTCGGCTCCACGAAAAATCCACCCGGACATCCATCAATCTCCATCGGGTTACCGCCGAGCAAAAGCTCGGCACCCTCGTCCTTAGCGATCTGGATGTAGCTCAGCACCTTCTGATATTGGGCCTCGGAGACGACCGGGCCCATTTTGATCTCAGTGTTCAGCGGGTGACCTACCTTCACCTGTTTGACGCGTTCGACAACTTTTTCGCTGAGCTCGTCGTACTGAGAACGGTGGATGATTAGACGGCTTGTTGAGCCACAGGATTGACCCTGCCATCCGAAGTTCATACCGTTTGTTGCGGCCTTGATGGCGTCGTCAAGGTTCGCGTCCTCACACACGATAAACGGGTTCTTACCGCCGAGCTCCAGACTGACGTGCTTGACCGCCGACTCTGCCGCCGCTTTCTGGATAGCCATCCCCGACGCGACTGAGCCAATGAACGCGATCCGTTTCACACGCGGGTCTCTGACCAGAACCTCGCCGGTTACACGGTCACCGGTCACGATATTGATGACGCCTGGCGGGGCAACCTCGGCGCAAATCTCAGCGAGAAGGCTCGCAGACAGTGGCGCCTGCTCCGAGGGCTTCACGACAATCGTGTTCCCGGCGATCAACGCCGGGGCGATCCTTGACGCTGCGAAGCCAATCGGGTGATTGAACGGGATAATCCGTCCCACGACACCATAGGGTTCTCTCAGAGTCAGGTGGATATTCTCCGGGGTCGATGGGACAGTCATCCCTTTGAGTTCGTAAGCAAGCCCACAATAGAAACGCATCCGCTCGACGGCCTTATGGACGTCATTGGTCATGGGCCCCACAGTGTTCCCGGTATCCAGTGCCTCGATCTTCGCAAACTCTTCGGCCCGAGCCTCAAGTCGCTGCGCGATCTCCTCAATCAACGCCACACGCTGCTTTTGTGTTGTCTTCCTCCATGCCTTGGAGGCTTCCTTAGCGGCCGTTACCGCCTCGGTCATCTCTTCGGCTGAGCCGTTAGGGACCCTACCTATCAGTTCCTGCGTGGCGGGACAGCGGCTCTCTAGCCACTGATCACAGCTAGACCCCCGCAGCTCCCCGTTGATCAACATTTTACCGTCAAGTTGCTCAGCCACCTTGAAACGTGCGTCTATTTCCACTGCTAGAACTCCGATTAGTTATAGTTTGATAGTCAAAGGATGCACCGAAACCACTGAGCGAACCAATTCAGAATCATGTTTGGGGCGATTCAGGGTCTATTTTGATCGTTCAGAGTCGAGTTGCGCTAACTTGTCTGGCGTGTACCTAGCACCCTGAAAGCGATACGCATTAAGCAAGCTCTCTAATTGGTCCACCTGTTCGTCCGAAAGCGGGGTCGTGGCTCCCTGATCATCCCGCCAGTGAGACAGTTCTGAGGTACCAGGGATCGCTCCAACGTGATCGCCCCTTGACCACAACCAGTTGAGACAGACCTGCGCGAGAGTCATCCCCCAGTCGAGGCCGAGCATTTCGATTTGCTCGAGGACTGTCAGATTGTTCGTAAACGCATCTCCCTGAAAACGAGGCATCCGATGCCGGATATCACGTTCCGAGAGTCTCGCCATGTCTCGGACACCCCCTGCCAAGAAACCACGTCCGACCGGGCTATAGGCAACCAGCGCGATAGAGTTGGCTTCGCAGTAACCGAGCACGCCATCTTCCACCCGTCGGGACCATAGCGAGTACTCTGACTGTATCGCGTGGATTTTGGTGACAGATGTAGCTCGCTCCAGCGTCGACCGACTGACCTCAGAGAGCCCGGCGTATCTGACCTTGCCGGCAGAGATGAGACGATCAATAGCACCGACAGACTCTTCCACCGGCACCCGATGATCAACTCGGTGCAGATAAAAGAGATCAAGTGCATCCGCACCCAGCCGGGACAAGCTCTCGTCACAGCTCCTAATGATCCGGTCCGGATCGCCATCAATCTCGCGGGACCCGTCGGGATTTTTATACATCCCGGCCTTCGAGGCGAGAAACACCTTCGATCGTGACGTTTTTAAGACAGAACCGACCAACATCTCGTTCTTCCCGCCGCTGTATGTGGCGGCCGTATCAAGCATCATGAGGCCCTCGTCCGCGATCCTCTGCAGAAGCGCCCTCGCCTTGTCCAGAGCAACAGGATGGTAAGCCTGGGTCAGACCCATACAGCCGTAACCGAGCCGGGGGATGCGATCTGATCCAATAGTTATATGGTTCATGGCGTTCTCGTTAGTTTAACTTGGACCCGCTATTAAACAGGATCGACTTGGCGACAACCGGGACCAGGCCGGTCTGGTTGATGACCTCGCCAATATCAACAAAATCAAAGTCAACCTGATCCAATCCGTCCAGACAAATCACTGGTTTCGAGCAATCCAACTCCTCGACGAAGTGAATTCCAATCAACCCAGCGATGTCTTGCTTGAACAGTAATGTGATCGGCGTATTGAGCCCCTTTAGACCCTGAATCACACCATGACAAAACGCGTCGGCACGAGAGTAAGTCAGGGATCCAAGCCAATCAATCCCTAGAACTCGAAGACCATGGTCGCCGTTGAATAGTGCCTTAGAGACTGAATCGCTCACCAGCTTCGTAATTATTTGTTGATCGAAGTCCTCTGCGGGCACAGTAACCATTGAAACTGGTGCGTTACGTATCGGTAAAAGACGCTCATCAGAGATGAATACGGTGTTACCGCTGACCTGCATCCGCTGTTGGGATGCTCCGAGGACGGTGGCCCTGATCGGGTTATCTGCGACCTTGATTGTGTACCCCGAATCCTGCAGTAAGTCTCGGGTCTTTACAGCAAGGCGTTGTCCTAGGTCATCACACTCTATTAAGGGCTCGATGTTCGTTAACCACTGGCTGACACCCCCACTCAGAACCACCGTCCCGCTCGTCGGAAACTCCGTGATCGAGTCAAGACGCTGCGCATCACCCAAATCGCGGCCCTGTATCGCTCCGAGCACAGTCTGAGCCATCCGATCGATGATCTGCTCAAGCTCCGCGTCTGATAATTCAGATCCGTATTCAGGTAGCTGATTATTTGCGGTGTAGAGACCGAGGTTTGGCTCGGCGTGGCCGACGTGTCCTTCCTCAGTGAACTGTAAAATACGTCCACCCACTTCAATCGCGGTAAGTTCAGACACTCTCCCATCAAGACAACGTGTAATCTTCGTCGTCCCGCCACCGATATCGACATTCAAGCAGTCACTCCCAACCGACTCTTGGACGCTCCCGGAACCATAAGCTGCCATGGTCGACTCAAGCCGGTCTCCGGCACTGATCGAGATAAATTTTCCAGAGAACGAGGCGAGCAGATCCGCGATCTGCCTCGCGTTATGACGCCGTAACGCGTTCCCCGTCAGGATCACGACGCCAGACTCGATATCATCGCGATTCACGTTCGCCTTGAGTAGCGAATCGTCGATCATTGACTCCAACTCTGTCCGGATGATGAACGCCCGACCGTCGCCTCCAAAGGGGGTTTTCATAACCGGACTCTGGTATACGACCTCCGTACTCGACACCGTGTATCGATTATGGCCACGCACCATCGTCAAGCGAGAGATCGACACATGAGAGGTCGCGGAACCGATATCGAGCCCAAGCGTCAGCACCTCAATAATATCGGATTCAACCAAGGCTCGGTCTGCAGATGTAAATCGTCTGGGCTCACTCATCAGGAGAATTCCGCGGGTTTTTCGTAACGATGCGGCTCCATCCGCGAAGTCGCACCATTGATCTCCAACTGCCGATGAAACTCTTGACGGATGTACTCATCTTCCATCCAGTAAGGGATCGATGTTCCACCTTCATGAATATCCATTGCTGTGTAGTCGATCGTCTTCTGCCCAGGCGCAGCGCCGGGCAACATACTCGGATGGTTTGGACCGAACCAGGCTGTCAAACGGAACGGCTCATTCGAGACGTTAAAATGTTGGTGATACCAACGCGCACCACCTGGTGCCGCACTCACACAACCACCATACTCATAATCCACCCGGACCACCTCATCACCCTTGCCATCCTTCCAAGGATTCGCACCAAGATGTTCCGGCCAACTCATCGTGTAGCCCTTACCGGTCAGACAGAACAGGATCGCGGCCGAAGTGTGGGCGTGCGCCTTCGAGTAACGCCCGATCTCATGCTGACCGATCCAAAGATAAAACTTGTTCTTGGTCATGTGCGGCTCAATCCGTCGATAACCAGGGCTCCGGCGGTTATCCAACGGTAGGTCAGCGTGAACAATGTCCGCCATAATATTCGTCCGACGCATTGCCAATCCGCGGATCGGATCAGGCTCAATCTGGGTCTTCTCCTCAAAGAAGTCGCTCAGTGAGTCATCAAACCGGCTACCAAACTGGTAATCACAGTTGAAGATAAAATCCTTGTCACCAACCAGATTCATTAGATTAGGAGCAGTCGTTCCAGCGACAAAAATGACGCGCTGGCCCGACATGTTAATCATCCGGTGGTACGCGTTCACCGGGATCGAGAACAACGAACCGGCCTGCCACTCAAAGACTTGCTTATGCTTCTCGTCGTGCCACACCTCACACACGCCACGACCCTCGAGAATCATAATGTTCTTCTCGTAAATGTGACGCTCAATGTTGAGCTCTTTACGTGGTGGTATCTCCACCACGTACATCCCCCATGTCCCTTCGGTGCCATACAGCTGGACATAGGTCCCATTACCACCCAAGCGATCCCAGGGCTTCATCGGGAGATCCTGGCAACGTTTGACACCAAAGTCTCGATAGATAGGAATCCCTTCAGACTCCATAAACAAATCATAGTCAGTCTTCGGACGACCAAAGGTCCCGTGACCCGCACGCTTCTCGTCAGTTGGTTCTACCCATTCAGTACCCATAACCTGAGTCTCCTCTAATCTTATTAATAAAATGTCACCAGCGACACGCCAATCGTGGCAAGGCCTGCCGCGGCAAGCTGCTTCACGGACGGTCGAATCTCGAGCCTAAAAATCGCAACGGACAGGAACATGGCGATGAATGTCTCCAGCGACCCGATCATCACAACCGTCGAGAGCTTTTCATAAGTCAGCGCCGTGAAAAAGAGTACCTGTCCGACCGACATTGACGCACCGATAGCTAAGGTAATCGGCGCTATGTTCCGGACTCCCTCAACCACGAACTTCCGATAAGATTCAAAAGGGACCGCCAGTATCAAATAAAAAAATATGCCTGCCATCGCGCTGACAAAGGTTCCAAACGCAGGAGTACCGAGGGTGACGAGCCCATTTTTTCGAGCAATGTAAGACACCGCGTATGCGAGGCAGGACAAGATCCCCGGGATATAAAGAGGGGCGACCACCCTCCAGTCCTTTGGAGCGTTTTCTTCCTCATGCTCATACTTTCGGCTCTTGTCGGAGATCAGCAAAAATATCGCTAATGCTAGCGCGAGAACCCCAAGCGTCTCCTCCCAAATTAGTGTCTCACCCAAGACGATCACTGCCAGCAAGATCGAGAAGAACGGATTCATTTTCTTTACGGTCGTGCCGCGGGTCACACCAAGCAAGCCGATGGATCGAAAGACCAGCGTACGACCAAACACCATCGCAAACAAACCGGCCATGCAAAACCAGAGAACTCCCTCAAAGAGTTTAGGGTTATCAAAGCTAGGTAACGCCCCGTCCTCAAACACGACAAAGAGAACGAACGATACCCCGACGGTCATGATGACCGACAAGAACGCACCGTCGTTGGGAAGACCACGTCGTTTATTGGAACTGATAGCGATGCTCGCGAACGCGAAACTGAGCGCAGAAGTGAGCGCGCATATCTGTCCGAACGAGCTACTTAGGGCCATTGATCCAGTCTTTGCCTTCGGCGTTACGGGCCTCCCGTTCGACTTTCGCGGTCTGCGCCCGCCTGACCAACACCTCGAGTAACTGGAGATCCAACCCGTATCGTTGCATCATATCTTCAACGATCTGCATGTCTTTGGCTGCCCAGGTAAACGTCATCTTCGACCAATCCTCCATCGCAGCGCTCCGACCGCTAGAGAGCAATAGAACATCCCTCAGGTACTCAAGATCCATCCCGTAAGACTCGGCGATCTGGGCGCTCTCGAGCAGACCGACACCATTCAACCAAAGAAGCAGGTTATTGATGGCCTTGGTTACTTGCCCCCGACCAACGGGGCCCATCAGTTTGATGTCAGAGCAAAACGTACCCAGTGATGGTTTCACCTTATCCAGCGTCGACTGACGCCCACCCACCATTGCCAAAAGCGTACCGTTGTCTGCGGCCCATCCCCCTCGTGCGATCGGGATATCTAAGAACTCGATACCCTTCGCGGCAAACTCTTCCCCGAGCTCGATCATCAGCTCAGGATCACAGGTACTATTGACCACTACTATTCCGTCAGAACGACCACTGCTTAAAAGTCCTTTCTCGCCGCGACAAATTTTGATGACCTCGGGGTCAAAACCGACAGCGATGTAAACGATCGACGCCTCAGCAAAGACATCCGCTGGCGACTCTCTGAGGACCGCGCCCAGCGCCAGCGCCTTCGTCTGCTGCGTGTCGGATTGTTCGCAGCAGGAGACGGCGTAGCCGGCGTTGATTAGGTGTTTTATTTGGGCCAGGCCCATCCGCCCGGCGCCAATTAATCCAATCGTTTCTCTTGTCATAGTTTTCACCACACAATTTTTCATGGTCAACACTACTTCAAATTAAGGATAATCAATTCAAGAGAATTGGTTGGACACCCAAACAAGACCGATATTTGTGACTCAATAAGTTACGTACACAATATATAAAAAAGGGGTAATACGATGAAAATCAGTCCACTCGCTCCCGCGATCGGAGGGCGTATCGATGGTTGCGACCTCACTCAGACGCTTAGCTCGTCGGAGATAAGGGAGATACAGAACGCGTTCTTAGAGCACGCAGTACTCCTATTTCCTGGCCAGCAGTTGGCACACCTTGACCAACTCAGTGCGGCCAAAATCTTTGGCGAGTCCGGAACTTTGCACAGGCCCAGAGAGTTTCAACCCAAGGCATACCAGTCCCTTCCAGACGGTATCATGATGATCTCAAACATCCGTGAGGACGGAGTCCCCATCGGGTCCTTGCCCGACGGTGAGATGATGTTCCATCACGATATGATTCACCGCGAGATACCAGATAAAGCGACCTTGCTATACGCGGTGGAGATCCCATCCATTGGCGGCGACACATGGTTCGCCAGCGGTTACGCAGCATATGAGTCCCTATCAGAGGAATGGAAACGGCGGCTCGACGGACTGCACGCTCGACACATTTACCACTACGGGTCGACTCAAAAAGGTGATGAAAAGGGGACGCCCGCCTTTGGAGAGGCGACCCATCCCGTGGTCAGGACGAACCACGAGACCGGCCGGAAGTGTCTGTACGTCAACAGACTGATGACCGACTTAATCGTTGGCTTAGACAGCTCAGAAAGCCAAGAAATCCTTGATTACCTGTTCGATCACTGCGAGCAAGACAAGTTCGTATACAAGCACCAATGGACCGTGGGAGACCTGATCATCTGGGATAACCGCTGCTCGATGCATGCTCGAACTGATTTTCCCGGCGGCGAGCGGAGGTTACTGTTCCGTACGACCGTCAAAGACACACAAGCACCAGCATAAGGAATCACATAATGAAAAACCTGGATGGAAGAGTCGTCATCGTTACTGGTGGATCTGGAGGCATCGGGATCGTTGCATCCGAGCTCATGGCGAACCGTGGTGCCCATGTTGTATTGGCTGAGCTCGATGGAGAAAGGGCCAAGATTGAGGCCGAACGGCTCGTAAGTCAGGGACTCAAAGCGACCGCGATCCAGACCGATGTCGCTGATAAAGATTCTGTCGAAGCTATGGTTCAGAAAGTAACTGACCGGCTGGGGCGGATTGATGGATTGGTTAACAATGCAGCAATGTTTTCTCGGGTCCCGATGTCACGCGTCGGCTCACTCGATATCACCGAAGCCGAGTGGGATAAGATGATGGAAATCAATGTCAAGGGCGTTTGGAATGTTTGTAGCGCTGTTGTGCCCATCATGAAAACTCAAGGCTACGGTAAGGTCGTTAACATAAGCTCTGGTACCGCCTTGAAGGGGTCTCCTTCGCGAATTCATTATGTCACCTCGAAAGCAGCAGTGATTGGGTACACCAAGTCGTTGGCGCTGGAAGTCGGCGAGCACAATATTTACGTCAATTGTATTGCCCCTGGAAGCACACTTTCAGAAGAGGATCCAACTCCGGAAATTCTCGCAGTTCGAGAGAAAGCTGCGGCAACACGATGCATTAAACGCGTACAGAAGCCCGAGGATCTCGCTGGTCCAATCGCATTTTTTATTGGCGCAGATAGCGATTTCATCACGGGTCAAACACTGGTTGTCGATGGTGGAAGTTGCCTTCATTGATTTTTCTGAAATTCAACAAAGTCATCCAGCCAACGTGAGCCTTTTTGGTTCTGAATGCGCTCCACTTCTGCTTGAACCCCGTCAATCAGGGTTTCAAGTGCCGATTCGTGTTGGTCCGCAAATTCAACCATGTTGCACAATTGGATGTGCATATTGACTAACATATAATATGCATTATTTTCCACCATGACAGCACGCGCGCGATCAGGCGATCGACGCATTAATTCTTCTGTCATCTTGGCAAATGCTTCAAAATCGAAGATGGTAGTCATCTCATAAGTCTCCATTACAACCACTATTGAATCACACGAGGTATCTATGGCGCAGCACCCTTTTCATCTAGCGTTTCCCGTCTCAAATCTTGAGGCTACCAAAGATTTTTTCATTGATTTTCTCGGTTGTAGCACAGGACGTCAGTCAGAACGTTGGATTGATTTTAACTTTTTCGGCCATCAGGTGGTCGCTCACCTCGCTGACGATGAACATGCGCCTGCGACAACAAATCCTGTGGACGGGAAACAGGTCCCCGCAAGCCACTTTGGTGTCATTCTAGACTGGGACGATTGGCATCATTTGGCTGAAAAACTGAAGACGGCTGGGATCGATTTCCTGATCGAACCCAACATCCGTTTCGAGGGCGAGGTGGGTGAACAAGCGACCATGTTTTTTCAAGAACCCTCAGGCAATGCACTTGAATTCAAATCCTTCAAGGACATGTCGCAAATATTTGCAACCTAACCTTTGATTTGTGCACTGCGACTGCACTAACGTTGTTGAGGTCACCAATAACAATAACGAGGTGGTTGATGAAAACGGAAGCGTTAGCAGCCGAAGCAGTGCTGCTAGCCGTTGAAGACAGTGTGATTAACGGCCACTCGCAAGGGATTCATTTTGAATCTTGGGATCATGTGTTCACAGAGGGTGGACCTCTATTCGAATCCTTGATCGACTACCAAGGCTGTGAGCCTTTTACAGGCTGTGATCTTCCATCGCGCGAACAGGTGCAATTGATTTATGAGACTTACCGCTCGCGACTGCATATTTTAAGCTGGATGCCTCCAACACAAGCCTACAAACATGCGGTTGAAATTGATCAGTTTTTCCCTGCAGGGCAAGCCGCATTTGCCATTCGACCGGCATCCGTCGATGCGCTGAAACAACTACTGAAAAGCGAGTTTGCGCTTTAAGCCTGAGGTTCAGCGAGCAGGTCGGAAATATCGCCCAGCATGACATCGGCACCCTGATGTCTGACCGGGATCGGATACGCCTGGCCCTGGTGGATCAACAAGACGCTCGGATAGCCCTCCACTTGCAGGCGCTCTGCCAACTGTCGCTGTTCGTCGTGGACGGCTCTAACATCGTCTGACGCTAAGGCGTCTGCGAAACTCGATCGATGAAACCCAAACGCCTCAGCCAAATCGCAGAGTGTATCGAAGTCCCAAACGTTCTGTGCTTCGGTGTAGTAAGCATCTTGGATCCGTTCGGCGAAGGCCTCGCCACGTCCAGCGAGCCGTTCGGCGGCAATCACTGCTCGACAACTAATGAACGTGGTTCGCGGCGGTGGCGGTGTTTGATCCCAATAGGCGTGATTAAAGGGGACTCCGCAGGTGGACTCAATCTGACTCCATGTGCGCTTCAGGTACTTCACCATATCCTCAGGCATTGAAACATCACTATCGTCAGCAAGGCCACCCAACAGCGACACCACCGGAAGGCCTTCAGGTAATTGACTCTTCAAAGCTTTCCAAGTTGGACGGAAGCCATAACACCAACTGCACATGGGATCGTACACATAGATCAGCACACTTTCTGGCGACTCAGTTTCAGGGATTGTCATTGATCACTTCCATCGCATGTCTTAAGGAATCAAGGCCTGCTGGAAATCCACAGTACACTGCGATTTGCATACAGACATCACGAATCTCTTCTGGGCTCATTCCGTTGTTCAGGGCACCCCTGACATGGCCGCGGAATTCCTGTGGACGATTCAACGCGGCAATCATTCCCAGATTAATGAGCGAGCGATCACGATCGGACAGCGCGTCCCGATTCCAGATTTCGTCCCAGGCCACTCGAGTGACAAAGTCTTGCATAGGCATGGTGAGCTCATCGGCTTGACCGAGTGCACGATCAACAAAGTCATCACCCATGACCTGTCGACGCTTGGTTAAGCCTCGGTCAAAACTGTCTTTGCTCATAATTTGATCCCGATGCAACCGTATTTTGTCTCTAGGAATTCATCGATTCCGTGCGGGCCACCTTCTCGCCCCAGACCCGATTCTTTGACTCCCCCAAAAGGTGCCACTTCCGTCGAAATAATCCCGGTGTTCACACCAATGATTCCGTAATCCAAGGCTTCATAGACGCGGAATGTTCGAGACAGATCCTCTGTATAAAAATAGGCCGCCAATCCATACTGCGTATCATTCGCCAATGCGATGGCTTCGGCTTCATGGTCAAATCGATAAATCGGAGCAACCGGTCCAAAAGTCTCTTCAGACGCCATCAACATGTCTTTTGTGACGCCAACCAACACCGTCGGGCTGTAAAATAGCGGGCCAGCCTCATGCGACACACCGCCGCAGATTGCCGTCGCGCCTTTCGATAAGGCATCTTCAACATGCGCTTCAACTTTAGCCTTACCATCAGCGTTGATCAGTGGACCAACTTCGGATCCCTCAGTTTTGCCATCGGCGACTTTCATCGCTTTGACTCGTTCAGCAAACACTTCAACAAATCGGTCGTGAATCCCACTTTGGACCAGAATCCGGTTTGCACAGACACAGGTTTGTCCGGCATTGCGGAATTTACATAACATGGCTCCGTCAACCGCGGCATCGAGATCGGCATCATCAAAAACGATAAAAGGTGCATTCCCGCCCAATTCCAATGAGATTTTCTTCACACTGTCTGCGCATTGCCGATAAAGAATTTTCCCCACCTGCGTTGAACCGGTGAAGGTCACCTTACGCACTCGAGAATCACCCGTTAAGACCTGACCAATCGCTGGGGCATCCATACCAGTCACACAATTGATCACGCCATCTGGGATCCCCGCTCGTCGCGCCAATTCACACACAGCCAAGGCCGTGAGCGGCGTATCCTCTGACGGCTTGATGACAACTGTGCAGCCTGCTGCGATTGCTGGAGAGACTTTTCGGGTAATCATCGCCAGCGGGAAATTCCATGGTGTAATGGCTGCCACCACACCCACCGGTTGTTTGATCGCAAGAATCCGCTTGTCGGTCATGTGCGGAGCAATCACATCGCCATAGATTCTCCGGCCTTCTTCAGCAAACCAATCAACAAAGCTCGCCCCATAGGCCACTTCACCGCGTGCTTCAGCCAGAGGCTTACCCATTTCTTCAGTGATCAAATGCGCAAGTTCTTCAGTATGTTCGGTAATGAGATTGAACCAACGCCGCAAAATGGCAGAACGCTCTTTGGCGGTCAGTCCAGCCCAGGCCGGAAAAGCAGCTTCAGCGGCATCAATGGCGCGCACACAATCGGCGGCAGATAAATCAGCGACCGATTCAACCACTTGTCCGGTTGCTGGATTAATCACTTCAAAGGTTGCGCCTGAGGTCGCTCCGACCCACTGACCATTCACAAAAGATAAAGGTTGATATAAGGACATCATTGACTCACTCAAAACAAATAATTTGACGAACCGCTTGGCCTTCAGCCAACCGCTCCATGGCGACGTTGATTTCATCTAACTCTAACGTGTGGGAAATCATCCGATCGACTGGAAGTAACCCTTTTTTATGCAGCGCGAGAAAATTTGGAATATCTCGCGAAGGTACGCAGGAACCGACATAGGATCCCATTAATGCGCGCTCCTCAGTCACGAGTCGTGCTGCGGCGACTGACAAACGATCAGCAGGGTTGGGCAGCGCTGCTGTCACTGTTCGTCCTCCACGACGCGTGACCTCGATAGCCATATCCAATGCCGGCATGACGCCAGCGAATTCGGCAGCCAGATTCACGCCACCAGATGAGAGCGCTTTGACTTGTTCAATCGCATCCGGGTCTCGCGCATTCACGAAATGATCGGCACCCAACTCGCGAGCCAGTGCCTCCTTGTCTGGGTTGGCGTCAACGGCAATGATTTGACGCGCACCGCCAGCATGCGCTCCAAGCAATGCAGCCAAACCCACACCCCCAAGACCGATAATCGCCACTCGCTCACCCGCGTGTAAACGTGCGGTATTCAATACAGCACCACAACCCGTGAGGACAGCACAGCCGAAAACGGCTTGAACTGTCGGATCCAAATCAGAGTCAATGGGTACCAGGCTCCGACGATGACTGACGGCATAGTCAGAAAAACAAGAAATGCCCAGGTGATGATTAATCACCTCGCCATCCACTGAGATACGTTTCGCGCCAGACAGCAAGCTTCCGTTGGTATTGTTCTGCAAGCCCGGCTCACAGAGTGTGGGCCTTCCCTCAGCGCAACAATCGCAATGACCACAACTTGGCACAAAAATCATCGAGACTCGTTGTCCAGGCTTTAAATCACTAGAGCCTGGGCCAGTTTTGACAACTTCCCCCACTGCTTCATGGCCCAAGGCGACGGGGGTTGGTCTTGGACGATCCCCATTGATCACTGATAAATCAGAATGACACACACCAGCGGCAAGAATTTTGACAAGCACTTCATCCGGACCTGGCTCCGCCAAGTCTGCCTCAACAATGTGCAGGGGCTTGGTGTCGGTGTAGGGGCGTAGAATGCCCATGCGTGGGAGCAATGAAATGCGGGTTTTCACACGAAGTTCTCCAATTTTTATCGTTTTCACCCAAATGAGAGCGGTCACATTAGGCCAGTCATGCCCTTGAATCAAGAAGTCTTACTGCGCCCGATCATCTCGATCGCATCGCTCGCAATCACGCCGGACCCACGATGATTCAAGGCTGCCAAAAAGGCTTGGCTATGTAACCAGACGCCGGTGATTGCAGGACTTTTGGAACCTTGCGCCCACAGGCTTCCGATCATCCCAGCGAGAATATCCCCAGATCCGGCCGTACCTAATGCAGGATTCGCCAGCGGATTCAGCCAAGTCGGTGTGCCGGTGACCAAGGTCCCTGCACCTTTTAAAACCCAAGTCGCCGCGTACAAGGTCTCGAGCGATTCGAGCATGCTGAAACGATCATCGAATGACTGTCCGGTTAATCGATGCGCCTCCAAAGGATGCGGCGTTCCAATCCAGGGAGCTTTTCGATTGGGTAAAGGATGTTCAGATAACCAATTCAAGGCATCTGCATCGACGACCAATGGGACATCAAGCTCCCATAACGCCTCAATCACCGGCCCTGCATCCAATCCTAATCCCGGGCCGATGACCACCGCGAGGCAATCAGTCGCACAGCCTGTGATCGCATCCACATCCCATGGAACGCGAATCAACTCGGGAACATCAAACAAGGGCGCATCGGTTGCCCAGAAAACTTTCCCGGCGCCGGTCCGCAAGGCTGCAAGTCCACAGAGCTGACCGGCCCCCTCCATTCCTTGGCGCCCTCCGACCACAAGAACACTTCCTCGGGATCCCTTGTGTGCGGTTTTCGAATGACTGGGAAGATCGATCCGCTCTTCACTAATCAATCGTGTATGCGGCGCGAGGATTTCTACCGACCAGGGCTTGAGCGCATCAAAACAGACCTCACCAGACATCGATGGTCCCTCACCTGTCAAAAGCCCCGTTTTCAGCGCCAGAAACGTCAGAGTCATGTCGGCCTCAATCGACGGATGATAGGCCTGTCCAGTCGACGCATTAAGACCCGATGGGACATCGAGCGACATCACCAAAGCGCCCTCTGCCCGTTGCGTATGAATCCAATGAATCGCGCTCGCGATCGCGCCTTCCGGTGGACGATCACATCCAGTGCCGAGAAGCCCATCAACAACCCAATCTGCAGCGTTGAGTGCCGTCACGGTGTCCAATACCTCTCCACCGACATCTTCAAAGAAATGCCGTGCTTTTAATGCATCGCCTGTTGGAGTGGTCAGCGCGACAAGTTGTGTCGGGATACCCGCCAGAACGAGCAACCCAGCCACGCCGTAGGCGTCGCCACCGTTATTCCCTGGGCCAGCCAAACAGATCACCGACTGCGGATGTTCATGCAATAGCCGATCACAGGCCGCCTTGGCCGCCCGCATCATCAAGCAAAAGCCGCTGATTCCTGAGGCGATGATCTGTCGATCCAGTACTCGCGCGCCTTGCGCATCAAAAGTCTCATCCATCACGCGAGCTTCTTACCAATATAGACTGTCAGCGCAACCAGCAGAGCAAACACCCAAACATCCCACGTCACGACTTCCCCAATTAGGATACTTCCCCAAAGTAGCGTCAAAAATAATTGAAGCAACTGAACTTGACCAACCTCGGCAATGCCGCCTAAAGCCAATCCCGAGTTCCAGGCAAAAAAGCCAAAAAACATCGAAAACAGTCCAAGCGCCAATACCGAGAGGAGTGAGCTATCTGGGCGTGCCCAGAAAAAATCGGGCCAAACCATCAGGGTTCCGACCAGAGCAATCGGCGACAGCAATACCAATGACCAACAAATGACCCAAGGACCCGGCCGGCGTTTGGCAAGATCCCCAGCAATTACATAGCCAGATGAAGCCATCAGTGCCGCTAGAACTAACCAAAGATCAGCCCAACTGACCGACCCACCCTGCTCTCGCAGGGCAAATGCGATGACCAGTGACGCGCCGGCCAGCGCACACAACCAAAATCCGAAACGCGCCCGATAGCCATGGACAAGCACTGAAAGCACAGCTGTCATCAGTGGCAGAACACCCAAAACAACGGCACCGTGGTAAGAAGGAACCGTTTGAAGCCCAATCGCCATTGCGAGTGGAAAGCCAAAGATGAGACCACAACCGCTGACCAACAGTGGCTTAATCTCATGCTGGGCAGGACGACTTGAATGGCTCATCAGAATCCAAACCAAAGCGGCAGTTGCCGCGATGACTGCGCGGAGCATGGTAATCAAGGTGGGTGAGAAATCATTGAGGGCGATAGTGGTCAGAGGGAGCGTTGCGGCAAAACACACAACGCCGACCAAGCCGAGCCCGTAGGCATAGACCAGCTGATTCTGCTTCACGGCTTTGAACACTGTTTTTTATCCCCCATATCCAAGCCTCTGCCGGAGACTTTGCGATGTCATATCGATTGACCCATGAAACACCAGACGCGTTGGAAGCCATCAATCAAGTGTTGGCGTCGTCCATCACGGCTTGGCAATTATCTGACCGACTCTACCGGCTGAGCGTTAACGCCTACCGCTATCGTCATTCTGACTGGATTGATCATCAATTCTACGGGCTTCGCGACGAGAACAACACTCTCGTCGCGATCTTAGTTGTCAATGAGGATGGCTCTGATCTACCGGATGATCATCGGTGTCTTCAGATTCAAGGCCTCTTTATCCGAAGCGAAGATCAGAGACGTCAGTTGGGAAGCCGACTGATCCATGAAACTGTACAGGTGGCCCTCAATCAGAGCCTTGAGATTGTGTTGGTGAAAGCTCATGAAAGTGCCGTGTCATTTTTTGAACATCATGGATTTCATCGAATTCCGATCACTGATGAGGTCCGCGACTATCCCTACCGTTTGGTTCGATCCGTCATATAACTGTCCACTTCAAATAGGTGTCGGTCTGCATCGAAGTAAGGCCGCATTGCATCATTCAAGCGTTCAACTTCTTGCCGAATCACCGCCTCATCGTTTGCGCTCCACTGTCTCTCTGTCTGCTCCAAATAGGATTCTGAAATGCGCTCAAGTTCAGCGAATACCGCATGATGATGAAACTGAAGTTCGGCCTCGATCGCACGTCGAATCTCTTCATTTTGTGCTTCCATCAACGCCATCTCGCGAGCCACTTCAGTTTCCCACCACGGTCGTTCTGACGCGCAAACAGTTGCAGTCTGCGTGAGAATCAATGCAAGATGCAGAGCAATTTTTTTCATGCGGACTTCCATCGATTCAAGGGCAAAACATGACTCTCACAGTAGGATTTATCGGGCTCGGCACCATGGGTCTTCCCATGGCTCGTCATATTATCAATCGGGGTTTCGCAGTGAAACTTTATGCGAGACGACCTGAAGTTTTCGAGGGTAAGGCCAAGGCCCTTGTCGAACTCGGCGCGACACCCTGTTTAAGCCTCACCGAAGTGGCAAAAAATGTTGATGTCATCATTACCAATGTGACAGGAACAGCCGACGTGGAAGCCGTTCTTCTTGGTGACAATGGGGCAGGTCGTGCAGCCAAGCCTGGAACGCTATTCATTGATCACTCAACGATTGATCCAGCGCGGACCATGGACATTGCGAGGCAACTCGGCGAGATGGGCATGATATTTGTCGACGCTCCCGTCTCAGGAGGTGTTTGGGCCTCTGAGGAAGCTCGATTGATCGTCATGCAAGGCGGTACCGTTGAAGCCTGCGAACAAGCGAATCAAGTCATCGAGTGCTATGCCAAAGCAATCACTCGCGTGGGTGATGCAGGCCATGGACAGATCGCAAAACTCAGCAACCAGATTGCACAGACCATCACCATTGAAGGTGTCGCCGAATGTTTGACCTTTGCCAAAACCTTGGGTGCTGATCCGGGAGCGGTATTTCGAGCCATCAAAGACGGCATGGGTGGCAGTCAAATGATGTCTCTGATGGCACCTAAGATGATTGCTGAAGATTTCGAGCCGGGGATTGAAGCGCGTCTACATGCCAAAGATGTCGGTATCGCTTGCGAAACGGCCTTTGACCAGCATCTTTCGCTTCCCTGTCTCGAGTTTGTCCACCAGCAATATCAGTCGATCATGGAGCATGGGTTAGGCTCTCGAGATTCATCGATCCTCTTTGATCGTCTCAAGAACGTGGAGTCACACTAATCAACCCGTTGCATCACAAACGCGCGCTCTTGCACAAAATGGCCAGCCGCTCGATTTGTGCCGTGTAAGAAACCCTGTGACTGTAAACGGTTTCTCAATTCGTTATTAAACTCGGGAGATCCGCAAATCATGATTCGGTCGCAGGCTTGATTCCAAGGCTCGAGCGCTAAATCGTCCCATAGTGAGCCATCATCCATCCGTTGAGTGATTCGGCCTTCAGTCGCGAAGGGTTCGCGAGTCACAGTTGGATAGTAGGTAATCGGTAGCGAGCTGAGTAGCTCCCGATAGGCCAATTCACGGGTCGTCCGCACCGTATGCGTCACAATCACCTGCTCAAATCGTTCGAAAGTCATCGGGTCACGGATGATCGACAGGTAAGGAGCAAGGCCTGTCCCGGTTGCCACACACCAAAGCCGTTTCCCTGGAAGCAAATTATCGAGAACCAAGGTTCCGGTCGGACGATCACCGACCTCGATCTGATCCCCCTCTTGAATATCTTTGAGGCGCTCTGTCAGTGGCCCACCGGGTACCTTGATCGAGAGAAACTCCAAGTGATCAGCAGCCGGTGAAGAGGCTATGCTATAGGCGCGCAATACATCATTGTCGCCCATGCCAATCATTGTGAATTGGCCCGCTTTAAACGCGCGGATATCCTCACTTCGAGTTGTTTTAAAGGAAAATAACGCATCCGAGTAGTGCTGCACGGAAAGAACTGTTTCTAGATTCATCGAGTCGGATCAACCTTATTCGTTGTCGGCATTGGTGATTGGGTGAGGATCCAGTGAGCGTATAAAGGCATGTGCAAGACGATCATGAAATCGTCTCAGAAAACTCACTTCGGTGAGT
>Ga0209137_1001897_pt1 | contig 19137 bp, 17 predicted proteins | sample SaaInl5LU_22_DNA_FD_184642 | JGI IMG/M metagenome (GOLD analysis project Ga0209137, IMG submission 184642) | Marine microbial communities from expanding oxygen minimum zones in the Saanich Inlet - ESP_105LU_22_DNA (SPAdes) (version 2) | ecosystem: Environmental > Aquatic > Marine > Intertidal... | reverse complement strand
CATAATCAGGCACATGGGCGTGTGTGTCACCCGCCGCGATTGCCGCTTCAACTTTTGCTAAATCAGCGTGGTCAATATGGTTGTGACCCAGTTCAAGCACCGGTGCCGTATCACACCGCCCCATGCATGGCGCGCGCACCACGCGAACTTCATCGGCATTCAGTCCCTTCTCCAACGCATCTTGCAACGCTTGGGCGCCTGCAAGCTCGCACGAAAGACTGTCACACACTCGGATGGTCAGCGCAGGCGGCGGGGTCTCGCCTTCTTTGACGACATCAAAGTGGGCATAAAACGTCGCCACCTCATAAACCTCGGCCATGGACAAACGCATCTCCTCTGCCAGGGCACGTAGGTGCGCCGCGGACAAGCAGCCGAATTTATCTTGGATCAAATGCAAATGCTCGATCAACAGATCACGGTCGCGGGATTTCCCGTCAAGCAGGCTTTGCACTTCGCCCCACGCAGCATCATCAAGCTGACGGCCTTTGGTGTGGCGGCGGCCCTTGCCTTTGCCCGATTTCCAAACGCCTTTGCCCGCGTCCATATCCTTGCTGTCCAATGCCATTTTGCGCATCCCCCGAAAAATCTATTTTCTTGTAGCCCCGTTCACAAACTTCGGTCAGGGGCAAAAGCGACATTTAGCAGGGCCAAGCGGACGCGGAGCGTGTCAAAGCAACGGCCGACACCGCCAGCGCACCAACCACGGCAATATGCACACCTAAAGCAGCGTGCCTTGTTCAGGCGGGGTGTCATCCTTTTTGCTGCGTTTTTTGGGTGCGGTAGATGGCTTTTTCACAGCCGCTTCAACATCCCGCGGTCCCGTGGCGGACCCCAGTGAAACGCAGCCATCTTTGAACTGAATTTCCAAGGCATCAGAAGCGCGCGCATCATCCACTTGCGTAATGACCGCACCTGCGCTGCGCACCACAGCAAAGCCGCGTTCCAACGTGGCCTCATACCCCAATGTTTTGCGCAATCTTTCAAGCCCATCAAGCGTTGCACGCGCAGTTGTAATGCGTTGCGTGGCTCCACCGCTCATCTTGATGCCAAGCATCCCAGTGCGTTCGCGCTGTCTGGTGATTTCACTTGCAACCACCGCAGGGCGCAAACGCGCACTTACGCCTGCCAATGCCTCACGGCGGCGTTCTGTTTTGCGCGTCAACGCAGGCACCAATTGTCGCGCGCGATCATCTGTACGCCTGCGTGCTTCGGCGATCCGCGCGCTCAGCACTGTGGGGCGCACGCCACCAGCAACATCAGCCAGAGCAACCCGTTTAGTACTGACAAAACGGTTCAGCGCGCCATCCAATCTGTCAGAGGCCGCATCCAAACGTTGGCGCTGGTCTTCGGTCAACCGCTCGGGCCGCGGCAGGCCACGGGCCAGATCACGCAGGCGGTCCGCACGACGCGTCATCCCGTTTGCAAGGCCGCGCGACAAACGCCCGCCGCATTCGTTTACAAAGGCCAGCATATCAAGGCGTACAGGCACCGCCATTTCCGCCGCCGCCGTTGGCGTGGGCGCGCGCCTGTCCGAGACATAATCGATCAATGTCGTGTCAGTTTCGTGCCCAACAGCAGAGATGAGGGGAATATCACTGGCCGCAGCCGCTCGCGCCACATTTTCCTCATTAAATCCCCACAGGTCCTCAATGCTGCCACCACCACGTGCGACAATCAAAACGTCGGGCCGCGGAAGCGCGCCACCGGGCGTCATGGCATTGAACCCCTCGATCGCACGGGTCACTTCAGCAGCACAATTCGCACCCTGAACGGCCACAGGCCAGACCAGCACTTTGCGTGGAAACCGGTCACGCAACCGGTGCAGAATATCACGTATGACAGCACCGGTTGGCGAGGTCACAACCCCGATAACATCTGGCAAAAATGGAATGTCGCTTTTGCGCGCGGGATCAAAAAGCCCCTCAGCAGCCAGCTTGGTCTTGCGCTTTTCAAGCATGGCCATCAACGCACCAACACCGGCCACGCTGACGTCTTGAACGTTCATCTGATACTTTGACTGGTTCGGAAATGTCGTCAGCCGACCAGTGGCCACAATTTCCATACCCTCTTCGGGAATCACGTTCAGGCGCGCGACTTGGGCTTTCCAAGTGGTGCAGCCAAGAACGGCGCGGTCGTCTTTGATGTCAAAATACAAGTGTCCTGAGCGCGCATGCATCACACGGCCCACCTCGCCCTTGACGCGAACATGCCCAAACGCACCCTCAACCGTCTTTTTGACCGCGCCCGAAATTTCGGAAACGCTAAATTCTGGTGCGTTTTCACCGCTACGGGGGTCGTCGATCAAATCCATCACAGGCCGTTCCTTGTGCATCACTTCACACCAGCTTAGAACGCACGCAAACCAAGGCCAAGGGGAACTGCGCGATGAACATTCTTATTCTGGGAAGCGGCGGACGTGAGCATGCGTTGGCGTGGGCTGTGAAGCAAAACCCCAAATGTGACCGCCTGATTGTGGCCCCCGGCAACGCCGGCATCGCACAGATCGCCGAATGCGCCAACTTTGATATCAACGACGGCCCCTCGGTTGTGCAATTTGCCACAGATCACAGCATTGATTTTGTCATCATCGGCCCCGAAGCGCCTCTTGCGGCTGGTGTTGGTGACAGCTTGCGCGCGGCGGGCATCTTGACCTTTGGCCCCTCCCAAGAAGCGGCAAAGCTGGAAGCGTCCAAAGCCTTTACCAAAGAGCTATGCGATGCATGTGACGCACCCACCGCGGCCTATGCACGTTTTGACAGCGCAGCACCGGCCAAGGATTACATCCGCGAGAATGGTGCCCCTATCGTGGTCAAAGCTGATGGGCTTGCGGCAGGTAAAGGCGTGATTGTCGCAATGACTGAGGCCGAAGCCCTTGATGCGATTGATGATATGTTCAGTGGCGCATTTGGCGGTGCCGGTGCCGAGGTCGTGATTGAAGAATTCATGGAGGGCGAAGAAGGCTCTCTATTCGTACTTTGCGATGGTGAAAACGTGTTGAGCGTGGGCACTGCGCAGGACCATAAGCGCGTAGGCGACGGGGACACTGGCCCGAACACTGGCGGCATGGGCGCCTACTCGCCAGCGCCTGTTTTGTCCGCATCTGTTGAAGCGCTGGCAATGGAGACGATCATCAAACCCTGTGTCGCCGAAATGGCGAGACGCGGAACGCCTTACCAAGGGGTGCTTTATGCAGGCCTGATGATCAAAGACGGCCAGCCTCGATTGGTTGAATACAATGCGCGCTTTGGCGACCCGGAATGTCAGGTATTGATGATGCGCCTTGGGGCGCAAGCACTGGATCTGATGCTGGCTTGTGCCGATGGCACGCTTTCGTCAGCACAGGTCAACTGGGCCAATGACCACGCAATGACCATCGTGATGGCCGCAAATGGCTATCCGGGCGATTATGCCAAAGGCACAGAAATTCGCGGTCTAGACGCCCTACCAGAAAGCAGCACGCAAATGTGTTTTCACGCTGGAACCGCACAGAAAGACGGTGCGATTGTCGCCAACGGTGGACGGGTGCTGAACATCACAGCGCGCGGCGCAACATTGGCCGAGGCCCACAAAGCGGCTTACGCAATCCTGGATAAAATCGATTGGCCTGAAGGGTTCAGCCGGAGCGATATCGGTTGGCGCGCCCTTTAAGGCACATCATAATTTAACAGCCTTCAAGACTTTGGCGCCCAGCAAATGGGCCCAAATCACGGCTAACGAGCGTGCCCTCCTGAAGCACAATCCCCATGCGGCGTGACCAATCTGCGTTGGCGGTAACGATCGTAGGAATGCCGTTGCACTGGATCAACGCGCCGGAAATAAAGTCTTCGCCGATGCGGTGATTGGTCAAACCCGACGCGCGCGCCAACGGGCGAAGATCACCGTTCATAAACGACCAAACCCGCAGCTCTTTGGCCAAATGCGGGCGGTCAATATAGGCGAGTTCTATTGTCCCGTCGCCGTCCAAATCAGCCGCGCCAATTGGGGCAAGCCACCTGTTCGTGCGCCCGATGTGAGGCGTCTCAGCCAGTTTGCCATTGGGGCCATAAACCGCAAGCGCCGCACCGCGCGCGACATCAGTCTCAATCACCACAACCTCAGGTAAACCGTCTCCGGTTACATCCCAAAGCCGTGGGGCAATGTCTTCAAACACGTGACTGCCGGGTAACATAATACTGCGGATGATGCGAGTACCGCTGCTCGATAGAACGGTGATCTCCAAGCCACCGTATTCAACCGCATCCCCAAGCACCCCATGAGCGTAGCGTGTTGTGGGCTCGGTAAAGCGCGCCGCTTGGATTGTCTGAGCCGCGCCACCGCCCGCTAAGCAGACAAGCGTCACGACCAACCAAGCGGCGCGCCAAATCATTAAACTTGCTTTTCAGGCATCCGGACAATCAGTCCGTCCAGCTCGTCAGTCACTTTCAACTGACAGGTCAAGCGCGACTGACCCGGTTTTGCTTCAAACGCAAAATCAAGCATATCTTCTTCCATCCCGTCCAAAGCCGGCAACTTATCAGCCCATGCAGGGTCCACATAAACGTGGCAGGTGGAACACGCACACGCGCCACCACAATCCGCTTCGATGCCCGGAATGTTGTTGTCGCGCGCACCTTCCATAACCGTAAGGCCGTTCGAAACTTCGACAACATGCTCGGTGCCGCCAAATTCAATATAGGTAATTTTCGCCATGAGATGGCCTCCAGTTTAAATATCTGGCGTAAGATGTAGCGGCGCACTGAGGGTTTTTCTAGAGCGAAGGTCATAGGGTTTGCGATGAGGCCGCAGATTACCCTATCATGTGCCAAGATTTATCTCGGATTTAGCCGTCAGGACCCTAAATGCGTCTTTGTCACTTCAACACATTGCCCAACATTCTGGGCCTTGGCGTACTTGCGATCTCTGCGGCCTGCACGCCCGTTGAACAGCCTATTCGCGCAGACCAAGCTACCGCCGCGTTTGGCATCGGGCCACCCAACGCCGAAGATGGGATTTGTTATGGCCGCGATGTGAGCCCCGCTGTGGTAGAAACTGTGACCCAGCAAGTTTTGGTGCAACCCGCACAGCTCAGCAGCGATGGCACTGTGCTGTCACCGCCGATGTACCGATCTGAAACATTGCAGCGCATTGTGACAGAACGCAAAGAGCTGTGGTTTGAAGCATTGTGTAGTGATGCGCTGACCCCGACGTTTGTTTCCTCGGTCCAGCGCGCCTTAGCGGCCCGCGACATCTACTCAGGCGCAATCACAGGCAGTCTGGATCTTAGGACACGCATGGCGATCCGGCGCTATCAAAAAGCGCAGGGCCTTGATAGCGCACTTTTGTCCACCGCCGCCGCGCGGCAATTAGGGCTCACCCCAATTAAACGCGAACTACGGTGATCCATAAACCAATAAAAAAGGCGCGCCAGAAATTGACGCGCCTTTTCAATTTTTCACATCGTGCGATGATTAGTCGTCTAGGGACAACGCCAAAAAGCGAGGCTGCCCATCACGACGGATGAGGAGCAGTAGTGACGTCCGCCCAGCATCGCGTGCATCTGCAACACGGTCTTCAAAATCACCGACAGTCTCAAGCTTTTCTTGCCCAGCCTCGGTGATCACATCGCCCGCACGTAGTCCCTTCGAAAACGCCTCAGACGCCTCATCAAGATCAACGACAGCCAGACCCGCAGCACCTTCGTTTAGTCCAAGCTCTTGACGCATATCATCGCTCAGTTCTGACAAAGTCATGCCGAGAATGTCCAAGCTGTCTGGCTCTTGCGGTGTATCATCGCCAGATGCGCTAGCCGCTTCCGCCGCCTCACGACGGCCCAAAGTGACACGCAGCGTTTCACGGCTGCCGTCGCGCAGCACAACCACGCGCACCGTCTTGTCCACGTCGGTGTTACCCACACGGCGCACAAGGCCACGGGTATCCTCAACTTCATCGCCGTCAAAATTCAGAATAACGTCGCCTGCTTGGATACCAGCATTCTTAGCCGGGCCGTCGGGCACATCCGTCACAAGCGCCCCTTTCTCATTTTCAAGACCTTCGATCGCCGAAACCATATCAGGCGCGATGTCTTGGATACGCACACCCAACCAGCCACGACGGGTTTCGCCGTATTCTTTCAGTTGCGCCACAACGCGGGTGACAACGTCTGATGACATCGCAAAACCGATCCCGATTGACCCACCGTTGGGCGACAGGATCGCTGTGTTCACGCCAATCACTTCACCGTCCATGTTGAACAATGGTCCGCCCGAATTGCCACGGTTGATCGCCGCATCTGTCTGGATGTAGTCGTCATAACTTCCCTGAAGGGCACGATTACGCGCAGAAATAATGCCCGCAGAAACCGAGAACCCCTGCCCAAGCGGATTACCCATCGCAAGCACCCAATCACCAACCCGCGCGATGTTGCTGTCCCCAAATGGCACATGGCGTAGTGGCGTATCTGCATCAACTTTCAGAAGGGCGATATCAGTGTTCTTATCTGTGCCGATCAGTTCTGCGTTCAACAACTCGGTCGGCTGGCCGTCGCCGGGGAAAAATTCAATCTGGATTTCATCAGCACCCTCAATGACGTGATTGTTGGTGACAATGAAACCGTCCTCGGAAATCACAAAGCCAGATCCCAACGCGGACGATCGGCGGGGCCCATTGTTTCGGGGACGGTTGTTGAAGAACTCTTCAAAAGGCGAGCCTTCAGGTACGATCCCTTGGGGACCGGTCCGGCCCGCGATAACTGTGGACGTGGTGATGTTGACCACTGCGGGGCTAATTTTCTCTGCCAAATCCGCAAAACTTGCAGGGGCGCTGCGGGCATTTGCTGGCACCGATGCCAACACAATTGCGCAGAACGCCAACAAGGCCGTCAGGGCGACAGCAAACATCGGCAGGGACATTTTTGGTTGGGTCGCTACCTTGACAGCACTTCGGGCAGGCTGTCTGCGACTAGGAAGGTTTTTCGCCAAATACTGCAATGTAAACTCCTCGTTCGACTGCATTTTTTGCATAGGTCAGATTGCATCAAACGCGGGAACAGTGCCCGCTGTGAACTTAGAAGTAGGGACGTTTGCGCAAATGGCCAAGTCTTTGGGCCGGATATAACGGTGCTGTGACTATTGTTGCGCGGATTTACGCCGCGCAAAATCCGCCATTGTCACGATAAAAACCACAACAATCCAAGGCCACTGAGCATGGAAAGAAGGCCAATCAAACGGCGTGCTTCAAGGGGCGTGTCGCGCAGCGCCTCTAAAAGTTGCTCCACTATTTTGGGAAAGAGCGCATAGACCAGCCCCTCCACAAAAAGCAAAAGGCCCAGCCCCAAAAGAAGGAGCTGGGCCAATGTTAAGTCAACAAACACGAGGTGTTCGCCTTAGTTTGCCGATGCGCCCGTGTCGGAGCGCAAGTAGTTGAAGAACTCACTATCAGGCGACAACACGAGAGTTGAGTTACTGCCCTTGATTGCTTCTTCGTAAGCGGCAAGTGAGCGGTAGAATTCAAAGAACTCCGGGTCCTTCGTGTAGGCTTCCGCAAAGATGCGGTTACGTTCCGCATCTGCTTCACCTTCAATGATCCGCGCATCACGTGTCGCTTCAGCAATGATCTCGTCGTATGTACGGTCGGCAAGCGCACGCACACGTGATGCCGCCTCACGGCCACGGGCACGTTCATCGGTTGCTTCACGGTCACGCTCGGCGATCATACGTTGCAGTGTCGCGTCAAAGTTCTGCTCAGGCAGGTTTGTCTGGCGCAGCCGCACCTCAACAACCGCAAGACCCAAAGCATCCGCACGTGCAGCAGCTTGAACGCGGATGTTTTCCATCAGGGCACTCCGTTCAGGTGACAGGATGGTGTTCGATGTCACACCTTCTGAACCCAAAACCGCTCGGATCTGACCGTCGAGAATGTTCTCAAGCTGTGCTTCTGCTTCACGCAGGCCGCCAAATGAAACCGCTTGACGGAACTGGATGATGTCCGCAATCCGGTAAAGAACGAACGCATCTACTTCCAAACGGCGGTCATCCGCAGGGGTGACCTCGATCGTGGGCGTTTGCAGCGACAAAATACGATCTTCGTAGCGCACGACTTCATCAAGAAGCGGTACTTTGAAGCCCAAACCGGGCTCTTCAACCACGTTCACGATCTGACCGAACCGCAGCACGAGTGCTTTGTTACGTTCATCAACAATGAAGATCGACGAAAGGGCCGTTGCCACGACGATCACGAGAATAGGCAAGATATAAATGTTCTTACGCATTAGTTTGATCCTCCACGGCGCAGGTCATTGAGAGGCAGGTAAGGCACAACACCCTGTCCACCACCGCTGCTGGTATCTTCAAGAATGATCTTATCCACGTCACCCAAGACGCGCTCCATCGTCTCAAGGTAAAGACGGGTGCGGGTCACATCGGGGGCTTGCGCGTATTCAGTCAAAACGGATGAGAAGCGTGATGCCTCACCGATGGCGCCGTTCACTTGACGCGCGCGGTACGCTTCAGCCTCTTCAAGAACCCGCGCAGATTCACCACGTGCATCCGCAAGGCGTGCGTTTGCATAGGCATCCGCTTGACGCTCAACGCGGTCACGCTCTTGTTCGGCGGCCTGAACATCGCGGAAAGCGTCAATAACGCTGACATTTCGGGTGTTGCCGTCGTTGTCGGTTAGGGCGACCTGCTGGCTTGGCGGGTCCACTTTGTTGAAGTTGACGCGCACAATGTTGATACCACTGTCGCGGTCATCAAGGGTGCCTTGGATGCGGGTGCGTACCTCGGCTTCAATCGCTGCACGGTCACGGTTCAAGATCGGCGCAAGTTCCGACTGTGCGATAACTTCGCGCATTGCTGCTTCCGAAATTGAAACGACTGATTGACGTGGATTAGCCAAGCTGAACAAAAAGTCTTGCGCGTTCTTGATGTTCCAAACCACTTGGAAGTCAATATCGACGATGTTTTCATCAGTCGTCAGCATAAGGCCATTGTCGCCGTTCGTGCCACGACCAACGCCAATGTCTTCGGTGCGGTTTGTGGTCACGTTGAACACTTCGGCTGTCACAAACGGCCATGGAGCAAAGTTCAGACCTTCGGTGCCAACACCGCGGAATTCACCCAAGAAAAGCTCAACGGACTGTTGTTCAGGACGGACCGTGTAAAACGATGCCATGCCCCACAAAACCAAACCAGCCAACGCGGCAAGGCCAAACGTACCGCGGGTCAGCATAGGCCCACCGCCTCCGGTGCCGTTCCCGCCTGAACCAGTGCCGCCGCCTTTGCCACCCATCAGGACGCGCAACTGCTCTTGGCCTTTTTTCATCAGCTCATCAATTTCCGGGATCTGCGCGCCCTCGCTTGGACGCCGTCCACCGTTCCCACGGTTTCCGTCATTTCCCTGTCCACGGTCATCGCCGCCGCGATTTCCGCCTCCGCCACCCCAAGGGCCGCCGTTATTTCCAGCCATGTATGAAAAGCTCTCTTCGTTAAGTTATGGGTCGGTATGCCACTCTATGTGGGCGATTGTGGCGTGATTTCAAGCAACTTCCGCCGATCAAGTGCTGCGCACAGGCGTTTTCATAGTCACCAGTTCTTCCGACATGGTCGGGTGAACGGCACATGTTTGGTCAAACTGCTCTTTTGTGGCGCCCATTTTCACGGCAATACCTGCCAGTTGGATCAACTCACCCGCGTGAGGCGCGACAATATGACAGCCCAAAACAACCCGCGTTGCCTTGGAAACCACCAGTTTCATCAAAACTTTGCCCTGCCCCTCCGCAAATGCGGTCTGCATCGGACGGAACGCGGTCGAGTAGACCTCAATCGGCTCTTGCTTGGCCGCATCTTCCTCTGACAGGCCAACTGTGCCCATCTCGGGCTGTGTAAAGATCGCCGATGGGATCAACTCATGATCGACGGCAGTTGGGTTGTCATTAAACACGGTTTCCACAAACGCCATGCCTTCGCGGATCGCGACCGGCGTTAACTCAACACGCTTTGTGACGTCACCTACTGCATAAATATTTTCAACACTGGTGCGTGAAAACTTATCAACTGTAATCTGACCGCTTGAGCCTGTGGCAACCCCTGCCGCATCAAGACCCAAGTTATCTGTCAAGGGCCGGCGGCCCGTTGCAAACATCACCACATCAAACGTCGCATCAACACCGTGGGTGCCTTTGACGAAAATTCCCGCATCGGTTTTCTCAAGCGATGCAACATTTGCACCGGTGACCAAATCAACGCCTTTCTCGCGCATTCCTTCCGCCACCAAGTTGCGCGCTTCTTCGTCAAAGCCGCGCAGGATTTGCTCGCCACGATACCACTGGCTGACCTTCACACCGAGGCCGTTCATAATGCCCGCAAATTCAGACGCGATATAACCGCCGCCTATGATCAGCATCGTCTTGGGCAATGCCTCAACATGAAAAATATCGTCGCTGACAATGCCTAATTCGGCGCCAGCAATATCAGGCCGCGTTGGCGTACCGCCGGTTGCGATCAAAATAGTCTTTGCCGTGACACGCTCGCCGCCATCCAGCTCAACTGTGTGCGGATCCACCAACTTTGCAAAAGCGTCAAAGATTTTAACATCAGAATTGTCCAACAAGCGGCGGTAAATGCCCTCAAGGCGATCCAACTCGGCAACTAATTTGCCATGAAACGTGCCCCAGTTGAAATCACCAGCGGTCACATCCCATCCGTAATTGCGAGCGGCTTCAAACGTTTCGGGGTACTCTGATGCAAAGACCATCAGCTTTTTGGGCACGCACCCGCGGATCACACATGTACCGCCCAATCGAGACCCTTCGGCCAGCGCCACTTTGGCACCTGTTGCCGCCGCAACCCGTGCTGCACGCACGCCGCCAGAACCGCCACCAATGACAAACAAGTCAAAATCATATGCCATTCGACGGCCCTTTTCTTTTTGCTCAGTAACACGCAAGCAGTGTCACCACCTGCGCGTTTTCATTTCATGTCTTGCACGAGTGTGCACACGGCCGCTTGGCAAGCGCAAGCGGCACGCCCCATCGATCACAGAGTTGAGAGCGCGCCATGCACCCCGTTATTTCCGAATAGGCCCAATAATCAGCCCAAATCGGCAAACAGGTTTTCATGCTCCATCAGATCGACGCTATCATGTTCAACGGTACCACTAGAAATGTCTGTCACCTCAACGCGGCCATCACCGTGCCCCACGACAACAACATCGCAAATATCGATAAACAGCCCGTTTTCCACAACGCCCGGAATTTGGTTCATCACAAGGCTCAACTGGCGCGGATTGCCAATGCGCTCAAGATGCAGATCAAGAATGTGGTTGCCCTCATCCGTTACGAACGGCGCATCACCATTCATGCGTAGCGCAGTTGTGCGACCCAAAACGTCCATGCCAACCAGCGTTTCTTCCACGAGGGTTTTTGTGGTTTGCCAGCCGAAAGGGATCACCTCAAGCGGAAGTGGAAACGCGCCAAGGGTGTCTACTTTCTTGGCGGCATCCGCAATCACGATCATGCGGTCGCTGGCTGTGGCCACAACTTTTTCCTGCAAATGCGCGCCGCCACCCCCTTTGATAAGGCTTAGGTCCGCATCATATTCATCCGCACCGTCGATGGTCAGGTCCAACCACTTGGCCTCATCAAGGGTGACGACTTCAATGCCCAGACTTTGTGCAAGTGCTGCGGTTCTGCTTGATGTGGGCACGCCCTTAATTTTGAGACCGTCGTTTTTCACGCGCTCTCCAAGGCAACGCACCATCCACGCCGCAGTTGATCCGGTCCCCAGACCGACACGCATTCCGGTTTCAACGAAATCACTCGCGCGCTTAGCCGAGACAAATTTGGCCTTCTCGATGGGTGACAATTCAGCGGGCATGGCAGTGCTCCTTATCTTTGCTGTTGCGCCGTCTATAAATCGCATCGGCCAAAGGTGCGAGCGGGTTTTGTACACAGCATTCAACAAGTCCGCGCCGCGCTTAGTCCAAGCACTCCGCCTCTGACCGAATGGCCCTTTGAAACGTCGCAATCAGACGTCCGCCCCGCCCTTAAGCAAGTATCACTTACATATGTTTTTATCTGTCTTTGATATGTTCAAAGTGGGCATCGGCCCATCGTCGTCTCACACAATGGGACCGATGGTTGCGGCTGCGCGCTTTTTGGACATGCTGCGCGCGGCTCCGTTCACGGCACACGGGCTTAAGGCCTCTTTGCACGGCTCACTCGCCTTTACAGGCGCAGGTCACGCAACAGACCGCGCGACAATTCTCGGGCTAGCGGGCTTTTTGCCAGACACCTACGACGAGGCCAAAGCCGAGGCCGCCCTTACGGCGATCAACGCGGACAAGGAAGTCATCAATGATGGCCTACCCAATTTGCGTTTTGATCCTGCTGCAGACCTGATCTTTGACTATGACACCCGCCTGACAGGTCACGCCAACGGAATGCGCCTGCAAGCCACTGATGCGCAGGGCGATATTATCTTGTCGCAGGTCTTTTACTCTATTGGTGGTGGATTTGTTCTCACCGAAGAAGAGCTTGCGAGCGGTGCTGCGACAGAAGAAGGCGCGCCCGTGGCCTACCCGTTCAAATCCGCCAACGAGATGATGGAAATGTCCGCGCAATCGGGCAAAACCATCGCCCAAATGAAAGAGGCCAATGAGCTTTCGCGCCGCCCCCGCGCGGACCTTGAAGCAGGCCTTACCCGCCTTTGGGACGTTATGAATGACTGTATTGATCGCGGGCTTGCCCGTGACGGCATCTTGCCCGGTGGTTTATCTGTGAAACGACGCGCCAAAAACATCCATGAAAAATTACTGGCCGAACGGGGGATGAACCTGAACGCGCCGCACACGATCAACGACTGGATGAGCGTCTACGCAATGGCCGTGAATGAAGAAAACGCGGCCGGTGGACAGGTGGTCACCGCGCCCACCAATGGGGCCGCTGGCGTTGTGCCGGCAACCATACGCTACTACCTCGATCACGTGCCTGGCGCATCTATCGGCCGCGTGCCGGAATTTTTGCTGACCGCTGCGGCGATTGGCGGTTTGGTGAAATTCAATGCGTCAATTTCGGGCGCAGAAGCGGGATGTCAGGCTGAAGTAGGTAGCGCCGCCGCAATGGCCGCCGCTGGCCTGACGGCTGTTTTGGGTGGCACGACTGAGCAAATCGAAAACGCCGCAGAAATCGCACTTGAGCATCACTTGGGCATGACGTGTGATCCGGTGCGTGGCTTGGTTCAGGTGCCCTGCATTGAGCGTAATGGCCTTGGCGCAATCAAGGCCGTGTCTGCGGCATCACTATCGATGCGCGGCGATGGCACACACCTTGTCCCGCTTGACGCCGCGATTGAGACCATGCGCCAAACCGGTGCGGATATGTCAGAGAAATACAAAGAAACGTCTCTCGGCGGTCTGGCCGTCAATATTCCGAACTGCTGACCACAGCCCGCATTTAGCCACCTACCAGCTGGGTGCGGCACGTAGTGCATCCGCCAGCACGTAGATCAGCGTACGGGGCAAAATAAGCAACATTTTGGGATCATATGTTTCGATTGTAACGGCGCCGCCCAAAGCCTCGTTCGAGGTGCCGATTGCGCTGTCGGGACTAAAACGAATGCCATCAAGCGCCCACTTCAGCCCAGTCGAGCTTGCCCGTGCGGGTCCCATTGGAAACAGTGAAACCCGCGTTTGCGCAGTCACATCCCTAAAATCAAGACGCGCTGGCGCAAGACAAACCGTATCGACCTCGCCCACCACGATGCAGCGGGACTTGGATGCTTTTACAAGGCCGCTAAGCACAGCAAGGCTGTGATCGATGCGCGCACCCGTAAACCCGATGGCATAGATAAGCGGCGCATCGATATTGCGCAGCGCTTTGTCGAAATCCGTAGTGTCTTGTTCGGAAACTGCAATGACCCGATCCGCGAGTTTGTCATGGGCGGCTCCGCTGATACTGTCCAAATCGCCGATCACAAAATCAGGTGTCACGCGATTGGCCAAGGCTGCATCCGCCCCGCCATCCACAGCCACAACGCAACCACACTTAGACGCTAAAGACCAATCATCGCGATGAGTCGTACCACCGCCAACAAGTAAAACCGGTGCGTTTTGTGAAACAATTGCTTTGGACATTTAACATTGCTGCCTAAGTTGGAAACAGATCACAATTCTGCCTTGAAATAATACCGCCATCAACGCGGCATTGTTCAAATTTGACACATGTATCACGTTAAACCGTTCCCCGCTGGATTACAAAGAAAGCGAGTACGCCATGGTAGGGCCAAATAAAATTCTAACAGTCTCATATGGGACGTTTTCATGCACACTTGAGGGGTTCGACGACTCCTTCAATGCGATGAAAGCGATCGCGGAGTATTTCCGCGACCTTGCGGCTGATGACAGGTACTTTGGCGCAGAACCACCCGTACCAGACGCCGAGATGCTGGCCCGTATCGCAGAGCGTGAAATTGAGCGGCGCGTGATTGGTCGCATTGAGGGCAATGATGTCAAACTCAGCGCCAGCCCGAGCAGCCCTGCCCCCGCACCCGCCGCACAGCCCAACATAAGCGGCCCACAAAACGCGGCGATGGTGCCAAATACGGCCACAGCAAGCGCCCAATCACAGACTGATAGTGGCGTTGCAAGTGCTGCCGAAAAACTGAAGCGCATCAGGTCAGCGGTCCAATCATCTGCAGCAACCAAAAGCGAGGCCATGCGCAGCGCAGCACCAACTACTTATGCGATGGCACCCAATCCCAGTGAATTCATCGAAGACCAGCACGCCGATGCAGAGCGCAGTATCGACACTGCCTTTGCGGATTTGCATACCAGCGATGACGCCCCATCAACGGATAACGCCGCCCCCGTCACACCAGTTGAAGCACCGACTGAAACCGAAACAGACTTAGCTGCGGACGATTTCGATATCGATAGCTTCATCTCAACTGTCGAAAACGATGAGGCCAACGACGCAGTTGCGCCCGCCCCGAAAGTTGAGGCCGCAACCAACCCCGTTGCAAGGGTCATCAAAGTCAAAAAAGTAGATCTTGAGCGCGCATTGGACAGCGGCGAGTTGGAAGAGTTGTTCGACGATGAAAGCGATGAACGGGAAGAAAACGAAGTCCAACGAGGCAGCAAGGTTGAAGCCGCCAGCCCAGCAGATGACAGCGCCCAAGACGATGATGATCTGATGGATGACCCTCTCGATGCAGAGGACGAAACTGACGTGGAGACAACAGACACCGCGACGGACAACCCGCTAATTATGCTCACAACACCCTCTTCCCTAAGCCCCGAGGATGAAGCGGATTTGCAGGCCGAACTCGCGGCGGCGCTTGCTGCCGAGAAAGAGGCGCAAGACGTGACCGAGGCGACCACCCCAGAATCTAAGCCGGAAACTGAAGCGCGCGCAAAGGACCCACGCGTGTCTAACCTTGCGACTAACACGCCTGACGAAGCCGCCACCGCCGAAAAAGATGACGCAGCAGACGCTCTTGCAGCGATGCTTGCCGAGGCGGAGGTCGATGCCCGCAAAGACGCAGCTGCCCAAACTCGTGAAGACGCGCCAATTGATATGGAGCGTTTGATGCAGCAAGCGGACCGCGAGTTGGCTACCGCCGAAACCGGTCGCAAGCAAAACGCTATTGCGCACCTGAAAGCAGCGGTTGCATCAAAAGCAGCTGACCTCGCCGCGGGCTTTGGAAATGGCAATGCTGATCAGACGGATGAGTACCGTGCAGATTTGGCCGACGCCGTGCGCCCAGCGCCCGCAGCCCCGCTCAAGTTGGTGGCCGAGCAACGTGTAGACATTCCGCAAGCACCGAAACCTGAGATGCAAGATGAGGATACGACACTCCCTGTGCGTCCTGTCCGTCCGCGCCGTGTTGTTCGCGGGGCAAAACCGGTCGCCCAGCAAACCTCCGCTGCCGATCCACAGACGGCCCCGCCCAAGGCACCAATAAGCCCGACGACTACAATTCCGGCATTTCAGGCCGAAAACTTTTCAGAGTTCGCGGCCCAAATGGGCGCACATGGGCTTCCTGATTTGCTTGAGGCAGCGGCAGTTTACCTTGCAGTGGTTGAAGGGCAGCCGACGTTCTCGCGCCCACAAGTCATGTCAAAAGCAAGCAGCGTAAGTGACGACGGATTTAGTCGCGAGGACGGGTTACGCTCGTTCGGACAGTTGTTGCGCCAAGGTAAATTCCAAAAGCAAAAACCAGGGCAGTTCGTGGTCCAAGAAACCAGCCGGTTTAACCCCAACCAAGATTTCGCCCCCCTGCGGCGCGAGGCTTGATAACGCCATTTGATTGAAAGACGTGGTGAGCAGAAACAAAAAAGCGGCCCCTGAATTTGGGGCCGCTTTTTTTCAATCAGTGCTGTTCATCTTCCGGTAGCGCATTCGGATCAGCTTGCCCAACCCCTTTGAAGACCGCCTTTAGTGGAAACGCCCATAAAACTCCAAGTACGACAAATACGCCCAGCTCGACCCAAATGGAGGGCCGTCCCATCATGTCCCGGAGCAGATCAATGAGTGTCACTGCCATAACGATGTAGATCGGCACCCCAAAAATCAGGATAAACAGTGACCAACGTCTCTTTGCTTTGTGGCTTAGCGCCATTGGTTGCCTCCGGAAGTGTTAACATGCGAATTTCTTAATCCGCAAAGGGGTCTGTCACGAGAATGGTGTCTTCGCGCTCTGGTGAAGTGGAAACTAGGGCGACAGGACAGTTGATCAACTCTTCGATCCGGCGGACATATTTGATGGCCGCAGCAGGCAAATCGGCCCATGACTTTGCACCAGCAGTGCTATCTTGCCAGCCTTCAATCTCTTCATAGATCGGCGTCACGCGTGCTTGTTGGTCCGCAGCCGTTGGCAGGTAATCAAGACGCTCGCCATCCAGATCATAACCGACGCAAATTTTGAGTGTGTCAAAACCGTCGAGAACATCAAGCTTGGTTAGCGCGATGCCAGAAACGCCAGACGTGGCGCAGGTCTGGCGCACGATGGTCGCGTCAAACCAACCACAACGACGCTTGCGCCCTGTTGTCGTTCCGAACTCATGGCCACGCTCACCAAGACGCTGACCGTCTGCATCTTCCAGCTCGGTCGGGAACGGCCCTTCACCCACACGGGTGGTGTAGGCTTTGACGATGCCCAAAACGAAATCAATCGCCGTTGGCCCAAGACCTGTACCCGTCGCAGCCTGACCAGCGATTACGTTAGAGGATGTCACGAACGGGTATGTGCCGAAATCGATGTCGAGCAGTGCACCTTGGGCGCCTTCGAACAAAATCCGCTGACCGGCTTTGCTACGCTCGTTCAACACTTTCCAGACTGGTGCCGCGTAAGGCAAAAGCTGTGGCGCAATGGCGCGCAGCTCGTTCAACAGCGCTTCGCGGTCTACGGGCTCGATGCCCAAACCTTTGCGCAGCGGGTTGTGGTGCTGCAACGCACGGTCAACACGCGCAACAAGTGTCGCATCATCAGCAAGGTCGGCTACGCGAACGGAACGGCGTCCAACTTTATCTTCATATGCAGGCCCGATACCGCGGCCTGTTGTACCAATTTTTGTACCAGCGCTTGCAGCTTCCTCACGGGCGCGATCCAGTTCGCCGTGGATTGGCAAAATCAGTGGTGTGTTTTCAGCGACCATCAATGTCTCGGGCGTGATTTCAACACCTTGGGCACGGACTGTCTCGATCTCTTTCATCAAGTGCCATGGGTCCAACACAACGCCGTTCCCAATAACGGACAGTTTGCCGCCACGCACAACACCAGATGGCAGCGCGTGCAATTTGTAGACGTTGCTATCAATAACCAGCGTGTGGCCTGCATTGTGGCCCCCTTGGAAGCGGGCAATGACGTCTGCGCGCTCTGAGAGCCAATCAACGATCTTGCCTTTGCCTTCGTCACCCCACTGGGCGCCAACCACCACTACGTTTGCCATTGCGCTCTGCCTTCATGCCTAGAGATCAAACCGTGGTCCCTATAAGACAGAGGCACGGCAGGGGAAAGGGTGAAAGGCGCGCTCAAACATCAAAGCAGGTACAGTTACCTCGGCAGCAGCGCCAAATGAATGATAAGTCCCCTACATTCGGACCTTGCGACATTGGGCCGTTCCCACTACATACCGTCCAACCTTTGATAAACGAGCGTCCCCATGGAAAACGTACTGCTGATTGTTTTGTTGTTGCTAGCTTTGGCTTTGATCGGCGTTGTGCTGCTTCAACGGTCTGAAGGCGGCGGCCTTGGCATGGGCAGTGGTGGCGGCGGTGGCGGCGTTATGACCGGCCGCTCAGCAGCATCGGCCTTGTCAAAAGTGACGTGGATTTTGGGTATCGCTTTCATGACGGTTGCATTGCTAATGACAGTTTTGACATCCCTTGATGGCAACGGCAGCTCTGTGGTGGATCAATTGGCACCTCCTTCTGCGGAGACAGCACCTGCGGCCCCGGCGGGCGCGGACTTGCTGCCACCATCCGCGGATGAGCCAGCGACACCGCGTGCTGACTAAATAACCCAACACAACACAAGCCAGCCTAAACACCTGATCTAAAAGCGGCTTTCTTACACTATCTATAGTATATGGCGATATTAATTCCGCCCTATATTGCGTTTGACTGGTTGCGCGCCTCGTCCGAATCCTGATAGGATTAAATCCCGTGATACAGCGCATCTGAGGTGCTGTTTTGCACCGAGCATGCAACAAAACACGGGGATATCTCACACCATGGCACGGTTTATTTTTATTACAGGTGGTGTTGTTTCCTCGCTTGGCAAAGGCCTTGCATCTGCCGCTTTGGGCGCTCTTTTGCAGTCGCGGGGCTTTACTGTCCGCCTGCGTAAGCTGGACCCCTACCTCAATGTCGATCCGGGCACGATGTCACCGTTTGAGCACGGTGAAGTGTTTGTAACGGACGACGGCGCAGAGACCGATTTGGACCTTGGCCACTATGAGCGCTTTACCGGCGTTGCGGCGCGCAACAGTGATTCCGTCTCATCTGGTCGGATTTACTCAACTGTTCTCGAAAAAGAACGGCGCGGAGATTATCTGGGCAAAACAATCCAAGTAATCCCCCATGTAACCAACCAGATCAAAGAGTTCATCGACATTGGTGATGATGAAGTTGATTTCATGCTGTGCGAAATCGGCGGCACTGTT